>Ga0335085_10003511_pt1 | contig 27050 bp, 42 predicted proteins | sample Lox_Sample_45_FD_206712 | JGI IMG/M metagenome (GOLD analysis project Ga0335085, IMG submission 206712) | Soil microbial communities from Loxahatchee National Wildlife Refuge, Florida, United States - Lox_Sample_4.5 | ecosystem: Environmental > Terrestrial > Soil > Wetlands | place: USA...
GCTATTGGGGGAGAAATTACTGGCGACCGGTGACAAACTGCTCGTGGAGGGGAACACCTGGCACGACCAGACATGGGGAGATTGCACCTGCGAAGGCCACCGCGACATCCCCGGCACCAACATGCTCGGCCGTCTCCTGATGATCGTACGGTCGATCCTGCGAGCACGACAGCAGGCGTGATGGTACGGGGAGGAGGGGAAATAGGTATGGTATAGTGGATAAAGGAAACGACAACCCGAGAAGATCTTCCCCGGTGATGCCCACCGTGCACTCGTGGCACCGGGTCGCCCTCGGCACATGCCGATGGTGGCAACCATGAGATGTCATGGTTGCGGATATCAGCATCTACGGATTCGTCCCGGAACCGAGGGATGATCGGCCACTGTCCAGAGTGCACAAGGAGGGAGCGAGGATCTAAACCCTCGCTCCCTCTTCCATTATCTACAATTCGGTAAAACTGACCTGTCAGGGACGTTCCAACCAGGCTATATCGTCTCGCGGCGCGTCCGGGTCGGGATCGACATCGAAACGGCTGATCACCGATGTTTCCGGGATATGGGGGAGCATCTTCGGAATCTCCACGAACAGATGCGTGCGAAGAAACTCCGTGCTTTCTTCCGGTGTGCCGGCCCGCACCAACGCGGTGATCGGCACCCATACCGTCGCCGCGTATTCCTGATTCTGCCTGTCGATCACAACTATTCCCTATCTTTCGGCTGTGCCCACGGCTTGCACCGGTCACCATTCGGATCATTCAGCGGTGCCCTTACCTCGCCGTACAATCCCTCCAGAATTGCACGAGCCTGCGGAAGGACACGGCGCTGCATCTGCGTTTCCAGATAGAACGCCGCGAAGTAGGACTGAAAGGGGTCGTAGGGCAATTCGGCTTGCAGGGTGAAGCTGTTGCCGTTCCCGATATCGACGGTCAGGGTTACGGTCGGCGTGGTTGTCGTCATTGCTGTCATTGCTGTCATTCCCCTTCATTGATGGTACGGGTGAGTGTGGCGAAGCCCCCGATGTACGGAATTTCCCCGAGTTCGGTCAAACGACCCACCGGACTGAACCACAACAGATTCCAGTCCGCGCTCCTGCCGGTGTGCTCCACCCATTCCCGGGTCGCCGCCAGCGCGGCATCGTAGCCGAACGGAGACGCCTCGGTCTCGATGATTCCACAGACACGCGCGTCCAGCGGAGCATCCCGAGCGACGACCAGGAAAATCATCCAGTGGCCGCCGATGCACACCCCCTGCACGGTCAGGAGAGCCGTGTCATCCAACGCCCACGTCGTCTCCGGGAGATCCAGGGGCCGCACCACCGTGTAGCCCAGCACGGGGGGAATGGGAGGAAGGCCGGTGGGGAACGGCGCGTCGGTGTATCCTGTCATGACACCACCATTAGATGCCATTCCTCCCAAACCTCTTCCGATGAAGTATACTGGAGAACGATCCGCTGAAGAGAAATTCTTCACCGGAAGGGGTAAGCGGAAACGTGATGCCCAGCTTTGCTGAACGATAGTGGTACAGGTCGGCACATGTTGATGAGCGAGATACGACCCCGTGCGCGACGACACACCACTCCCCGGCCGGGACGACAGCAAAGCCGCACAAAACAGCTCATCACAGAAAACCTCGGATAGGAAAATATCCTGGGTTTTCTATGTGCTCTGTCAGTCGTCGTCACTCGGATGGCGATGGTTCCTTAGTTCCTCGGTCGTCATCTCGACGTACTCGGCAAACGGCACAGGCCGCAGCCACGCCGCCGAATCGCGCTCGCGACCTTCGGATGCCACGGCCACGTTGCCGTTGGGAATGTCACAGATCAGGATCGGGTACTTGTTATCACACAGGAACGTGGAGATGCCTCCTCCGGTCGTCCTTCCGGCGCAGTCGGCGAACATGCTGCTCGCCAGGATGCGGGTGAGATAGGAGGGGTGATCCCATCGTTCACGGCCGAACTTCAAGCCCTTCTGCAATTCCTCGGGCCATTCCGTGCCGCTCGAGTGCGTGTAGAAATATATTCCGTGCTCGGGGTCCCGATCCACCACGTAGACATTGGCACGATCCCCCATTCTTATCGGTATCCTTTCCTGTGTGCCCTAATTTTTCACTGGGGTTCGTCTTTTCCCGTTACGATATCGGGGAGTTTTCCGCCGCAGGTGTGGCAGGTGAAGATCCCTGTGCACGCGCCGCAGCCGCAGTGAAACAGTCCTGTGATCCCGGGATCGTCCCTGTCCACCACCTCCGCGACGACGGATGTGGTTTCGGGGGTAGCATCCCGTGTTTCCCCCTCGTCCCGGGATTCGGTACCGAAGACCGGATGATCGAATTCGTACATCCATTTCAACGCGGCATCGAATGCGGCCTGCCGACTCCCGTCGTAGTCCTGGGGGAGAAATTCACGCCATTCGGGGTAACCTCGTTCATTGATGCGATCGTCGTCCCAGTGCGGTGAGAACATTCGAAAGGTGCCGTTGATGCCGGAACCCCAGGCGTCGCCGAGGATCAACGCGGCCGACTCACCCATCCGGATGACCTGGTAGTGTTCGGTGTCCTTGATACGATACGCGAGACGAACCAGAACCCACGCGACCCAATGCCGTTTGCCCAGGGAATTCCAGATGTGATATTCATACCGGAGATTGCGCCATTCGAGGATGCGAATCCATTTCAACGCCGGAACTTCGACTACACGGAGATAGCCGTCGTACACCGCTTCCAGCGCTACGGCAGCCTGTCTCGCCGCACGACCGATAATCACGACCGACCAGAATTCTTCGTGAAAACGATTCCGGATCTGCTCACATCGGCCAAATCCCCGACGAAATACTGCGTAAAGATCCAACCGACAGCCCGGGGGTAGAGAATCGTCCAATCCTGCAAGCCGGCAATGCCGGGCAAGACGATGAGATCGCCTTGGTCGGACACCACGGCGATCCGTGTGGGGAGACCCTCGTGTTCCTTCAACCGGTACACGCCGGCTCCGAGTTCTTCCCTGATCAGGCGACGCGCCTCTGCGAGTTCCTGTTCCTGTGTTTGTTCGAACAATTCCCGGGCCTTCAGCAGCAAAGCGAGGTTGTATTGGGCATCCTCGATCACTTCGTTCAATTCCACCAGCGATCCGTCGAAAACCGTGGCCTCATCCTGGTCGACAAAGACCGATAGGTTGTTTCGATGCACCTGGACCTCGGGGAGAACGACCATCGGCCGCGCGCCTGCGGGCACCGCATCGGCCGCCACAGGCCATCGGCCGTGCGACGAGTGCGCCCAGTAATCCGGCCCGGAAAGATCCGTCGCCTCCGTGAGGATGGTGTCGTTCCCCACGAGCCACGCCCGAATGTGATCGGTTCCGTTCGACAAGCTGTCCTCCCTGTCCGGGGTTGTACCTGCTGGTGTGAGGTGCTCCTGCTGTGGCACTCCTTCTGCCTGCGCTGTTGGGTATTCCTTGGTGTCCGGCACTTCGAGGGCGCGCAGCTCGGGTGGCATCGGCTTACCGTCACGTCCATACCGGCGGTGTTCCGGATCGGCAAGAAGAACATATTCGGCGAATATGTCGGCGTAGAGCGCCAGTTCCAGCTCGCCGACGATCTCGCGGCTGATCGCCTCGGCGATGAAACCACGCAGGAACCAGGTTGGTACGGTCCTGTCCTGAACCGGCACATCACGCAGGCCGTCGACATCCTGGCACTCCAGGACCAGATCCCAGCCCTTCAGCGCATTGGTGTACAGCACGTCGTAGTCGAACTCGGCCGTCAGGTACGGCGCAGATCGACCGCCGAGATGAAATTCGTCGGAACCGATCCGAATCGACACGTCGCATTCCCCGGAGTAATCCCCGTTGTGATGGACGACGTATTTCTCGTACGGTTCACCGAAAGTAAAGGAGTGCATGGATTATTCCCCGTTCTTCTCTGCGGGCTCGACGATCGTGGTCAGCGGGTCGTTGACATCCTCCGGCAGCACGACGATTTCCCTCTCGCCGCGCCCGTCGAAGAACGCCAGCACATCGGCTTTGTTCACCGTCGCGGTGTGCAGCACGGCATCCCGGCGCGTTTCCGTGCCGAATCGGATCGAGCGGTGAGCGAACCACTCCCCCCGCTGTCTGTCCAGCGTCCAGCTCAGACCGGGGATGTCGAACTCCTCGGTCCGGGGCGCCCCCCGGTAGATCGTGAACTCCGAGGGCAACGCGGCGAGTTCGGCTCGTTCCTCCTCGCTCATCATCCGCTCACGGTCCTCCCGCGATTCGGTGAGCAGATCGCGCCAGACCTCGTAGTTCTGCCAGATGTTCTCCGAATCCGTCCAGACAGACCCCAACAGCTCCCAGTACTCGCCGTCCTCCAGGAGATGCTCGATCACCGTGAAGGCATCGACGCGATAGGGCCGTTCGTGCAGGAACACGTAGGAATACCACTCCCCGTCACGGTACGCCTCGGCGACGGCGATCTTCTTCTGGCGCAACTGAGCGTTGACGCGGGCATTGAGCACATCGTGATGCAGGATGGAGTACACGAGCGGATGCTTGATGCTGGTGCCGATATCCGAGTCACACACATACGTAATCAGTTCGGGGTCGAGGTCTTCCGGATCGCCGAACCACTCCCGCAGCTGGTCCACCATCTCTCGGGCTTGCGCAGTGTCCATCCGGTGTCTCCCTCGGCTCTGTCATCTTCCGTCGCTTCTCAGTATACCATAGCCACGGGAGGAGGGCAAGCATCTCAAAACGCGATGAGAACATATCTATTCTGCATTTGCCAACCGAATCGACTATGGTACCACTCCGCCGTCGTCATATCGTCACAATAGAGAATAAGACGTTTCAACCTGTATTCTCGTGCTTTTTTCCGAATACAGTGCACGAGCGCCGTCCCGATACCGATACCCTGTGCCTCCGGGTGTACGATAACATCCACCAATGTGTTGTAGTAAATCCCGTCACCGATCACCCGCGCCATACCCACGACAGACATTCGGCCGTTCGCGGCGGAGCGGTCCTCGGATTTCATCCCCGGAGGAGAGTACATCCTCGCCGTGCACCCGAACAAGGAGGCCGAGACGGTGCCCTGTGCTTCTTCCTCCCGCATGCCGCTCCACCCGACAGCGGTACGCAGGGTGCTATACGCCCGTCGATCCGGTATCTCCTCGACCACGTACCATTCCGGCCGCGAGTGCGGATCTGTCACACTGTTTCCTTTCCGCTCACGCGCGTTCCTTTCCGCTCACGCACCATTCCCCGATCGGGGCACACTCGATATGACCGGTGCAGCCCAAGTCCTTCGCAGCACGGCGCACGTTCTGCGCCCATACTTCGGTGAAACCGGGCCGCAGCGCACCGGTCAACGCCCCCCATCGCAACGGAAACTCCCCGAACAGATCGTCCAGCTCGTAGGAAAACCCATCGCCGCCCATCGCCAGCCATTTCCGCACGGCATCCCGCGAGGGCAGCCACTCCGGACCGTCGGCGTTCCACAGGGATTCCCATACTTCCGGGTCCTGATCGTGGAACGGGAGGCCGTCCGGCGTAGGGTAGCTATCGATGACGAACCGATAGAGGCAATCCTGCGTGTGCTCCGTCGGGGTTTCGTCGCCCCCACTATTCATGTTCATAGTCTTCGACATCGAATCCTTCGCGTGTCGCCGTGACCTGCGCCGGATCGCCGAAATACTCCAGCAGCTCCACGTTGTAATGGCCGCTGTGCAGGGCGTCCTCCACCTTCTCCGTCGCCATCACGATTTTCGGGGTAATCGCAGACAGATAGTTCGGATCGTTGTCTTCCTTGCGATACCAGTCCACCATGGAAGGTTCGATGAAGCCGTCCTCATGGTCACCGTCATTCTCATCAGCTCCTTCGAACAGGAATCCGCAGTCGGAAACGTGGAAGACACACGGGCTTCCGTCGTTCCAGTACGGGGTGTATGCCCGCCACCGGATCGCCTTCACCTCGGGATGGGTGAACGCCTCGTCGAGAAGCGCCACCAGCTCGAGAATGGGGCGTTGTTCCTCATTGCTCCGCGCATAGTACCGGATTTCGCCGTTGATGGGTCGTCCGGCGAGAGTTTTCCCCTGTGCGTGGGTTTCTTCGGTGGTCATGTCCGGCATCTCTTTCTGTAGTAGCCTGAAATCATTCTATTCGGTCATCCACACTATCGGCTTGTAACGGCATCAATCGTGAGAATAATATTCCACCCGGAAACCCTCCGATGTCGCGGTCACCTGCGCCGGATCGCCGAAATGCTCATGCAGGGCGACGAAATGAGAGCCGTCCACGAGCGCATTCGTGAACGTCTCGACAATCCTCATTTCCTCGTCGGTGAGCGGAGCATAACCCCAATCTCCATCCTGTAGATACCACTTCTCGTGGAATTCACCCGCACTGTCCTGCTCGTCCGATTCGGGCTCCTGAACCGGCATACCGAGTTCCCGCTGGATCTCGGCCAGCTGACGCCGCAATTCCCGTTCGCGACACTCCTCCGGAGTTTCCTTCCGAACAATCGGCATCATCCGGAATTCGGGCTCGTGCACAGAGAACACGCACACGTCGCCATCGTTGAAATAGGGCGTGTACTGCTCCCATTGCACCGCATCGACCCCCGGCAATGCCAGAACAGCGTCCAACAGGGCGATCAGCTCCGAGGCGGGAGCTTGCGGGGTGGGAGTCCGGCTGTAGTATCCGATATCGCCGACGATGGGCCGCCCGGCGAAGGTATTGCCGGTCGACGTTTCGTTCTCTCCGGTCGTCATATCATTTTCTCCGGTGGTCATAGAGCTTCCTCCACAGATGTTCCGTGTGCTTTATTCGGGTGTGGCAGCGAGTTTTCCAGGAATTCCTCACGACCGATAAACTTGTTGCGTTTACCGCCCATCCAAACCTTGCAGGTCAGGCAGGCCGACCAATCCGCAGGCGACGGCAGCCATCCCAAATCTTCGACGATATGGTTCTCGGCTATCTCGCGGACGAGGATTTCCCTGCCGTCGGAGTTGGTGATGGTGCGCCCGAACACCTCCTGGCACATCCACGGACCGTGGGAATGGTGAAGGTATTGGCGGTGGGTGACATCACCGACCATTCGCTTGTATCCGTCTATAAATTCATGTATTTTGATATAATCATCCGGTTCTCCGCCGAAATGCCGGGCGCTCACCTGTGCATGAACCCACGATTGCGCCATCAGTTCAGTTCCTATTCCCTGGTTTCCGTCTCCGAGAGCATAGCATCCGAGACCGGAGCCGGCAACACCGCATTTTCATCCATTTCATCCCAGGATTCCGAATCGACGGCGATATGCATATTATCGAACTCCATGTGCAGGAAAACTCCGTCAGCCCGCACCCCACTCTCCGGCTCGTAGACGACGACGGGTGTGCCGGGGATCTGGCACGTTCGGCCTCGTCCCACAAGACACCCGTCGTCGGCAACGTCGTTCAGGTCGACCTGCACGAACAGAACTTCACTCATGCCGTCGGAATGCCTGCTTCCAGCTCATCGGCCTGTGTTCGCAACCGCTGTGCCACAGCCCTGCGGCACGGTACGCACAGCATCCCTTTCCCCAATTCGGTGGACCATTGCGCCGCCAGGTTGGCCGCATGCCCCGGTGTTATTCCGTAAGGTGGTTCACCGTTATTCCACTGGCCACCTCCGCACTTGTCGCACTGCGCAATGTACCGTTCGATATTCCTGATCGCCATGCGTCACACCCCCGCCGTTTGGAAGAATCCCATCTTACCGGAGAACTTCTCGGGATCGGCAGCGGCCATGTGCACCGCGTCGGCAATCACGTAGACCAGTGTGGGATTATCCTGCCATTCGGCGAAATCCCAGGTCAGCACCTCGTTTCCGGCAGCGTCCAGAATGTGGAGGGAACCGCCCGGACGGCCTAGTGCACCGGAGATGTCCACGGTATACTCGGCGGCACGGACAGGAGGGTGGTCCTCATCGTGTCCACGGAAAAGTATCCGGCCCAGATGTTGTGTCAAAAATGATCCGATGAAATTCATGAGACTCCCCATCTTTCGATACTATTATTTCTATTTGTCGAACAAAACCTTGAACAACTCGACGGCCGACTCCCACAATTCCCATTCCGCGAGCATGTCGACCATGCTCGCGATGAATCGGAAGAGAACGCGCACGCCATGCTTGATGTGCCCCCACCCCCGCCGGTAATCGATACCGTAAGGTAATTTCATTCCTCTTCTCATTTCTGCCCCGGACGAATCTTTTCGATCGCTCCCGGGTAATCGCGGGCATACCAGGGAATGCGCGCCAGCCCGCGACGACGATGCGCTGCATACCGTCGGCCGCCCATGACCTCGGTCAGTCTCTTCACCGGCCACCATACCGGCGCAGAAACCACGAGTGCAATTGCACCGACAATCAGGACAATTTTTGCCCCCACCCCGAATTCGAACATTATCTCCTCCTCTCTCGGTCCCTCTTCCGGATGAACTATTTTCTCCTCCGGATCGACTCCGGCGGCGGCAACACGTGGCGGTGCGCCGTTATCCAGAATTGCTGCGTTGTGATGGTGCCCGCGAATTCGTAGCTGCCCGCGATCCTGCGCAGATCGTGCACAATAGCGTCCACGTCGTAATCCAGCGCCGACAGGGACGCGTCCTGGATGCGCAGCACAACGTAGTTGTTCGCGTCGAGGTAGGTCGTGACCACGTATTCGGTTCCTGTCCCTTCGTGTGGGTTTCACTGATGATGCTGCCGAGGATCGGCTAGCTCACCTGTTTGATCACCGGATTCTCCCATGACCGCAGGCGAGCACGCACCAGCATCTCCACGATTGTATACTCCATCTTCCCCAGGGGAACGTATTCGTCATACCAATCCTTGGAACGGTCCTCCACCTTCTCGGCCAGCTCATCGATGGTCCCATTCCAACAACCGATCCGGAGAGAATGCCCCTCGGAGGTGCGCAACAGAAGCACATACCCCGACTCCGAGCCGATCGGGCCGAGATGCAGGTAATGCTGCGTCGTCTCCAGCCGCGCGGTGCCGTTAATGGCAACTCGGGTGGCAATGCGGGCGTTCCCGAAGACCTGCGCATAGTCGTAGACACGAGTTCCGCTGTACAGCCGAGCGTTTCCGTACACACGGGCCTCTCCGAAAATTTGCGTGTTGTGTGCTTGCGCCCTGTCATAGACCTTGGCGCTCTCCCGAACTCCGGTTTCGCCCCACAGCCCGGCGTATCCGGACACTTCGGCCCTCCCTCCGACCACTGAATCATCCGCGACGAAAGCGTGTTCGCGCACCACGGCCTTAGCATAAAGTCTGGCGTGGTCGGTCACGTGAGCGTAGTCGGACACCCTGGCGTTGTCGTCCACGATGGCTTCCCCCGAAACCCACGCCTGATCGGCAAGGTTGTGGTAGCCGTAAATCCACCCTCCCAACTCGCCTGCCAGTACCCCCACGTGCGGGATGGGTCGAGTGGCCCTGATTCGGCTCAGATGCAGGTGTTCGGGATGGCACTCATCGGTCATAACGTAATGGCGTTCGGTATCGGTCATCTTCATCTCTCGTCTCTGCTCGTATGTCGTTGTGCCCTTTATACTACTATAATAGATGACTCGAGGCAATAGTACGACAGGGATCGACCCCTACCTCATTTCGGGTAGGAACCTCGCACTGCCCCCGGAAGTGTGTGCTGGATGAGAATTCCGGGGGCGAATGCAACGGATATCGAGGGCGAACCGTGTCTGGCAGGATCATCTCTTCTATGGCCCTCGAATTCGGGTACCCCCGGGGTAAGACTACAAATGAAAAGGAAAAACCCTTCGGCACTTCCTTTGATCCCGGGGGAGGTGAAATTCCGGAGGCGAGTGAAAATTGGATTTTCTCGCGCTAGCTATGGCCTCCGGAAACTCTAATGGAATTGGATGAGACCATCATCGGCGGCAAATGCGCACGCGGTGGTCCAATTGTCGTACCAACACGTCCAGTGGTCCCTTCCGACCGAAGGATATCGATCATCCGGTCGCGCCGCTGCCCAGGTCGGTTTGCCCTCCACGAAATCCATCAGCAAATCCTTCGCCGCCTCCGGACCGATGCAGCCCTCGTTGTCCGCGAAATTGATCAGCTCGAAGAAAGGCTTGTCCTCGTACCGTTCCGGGTACCGGGCGACGATATTGATGTCCACTCCGAGGAATGTATTCGACAGAAGATTACGCATTTCCCCATAACCGTGGTACGATCCGGCCGAAAAACAATGCGTCGCGCTCTGCGAGATATCGTAGCAGCGGCCCCCCATGAAAGACGTGCCGTCGGAGAGAGACTGGAATTCCACGTCGGCGTCGGCCAAACCCCGGAACGAGCGCGGGAAGCACGAGTAGGCGAAGGCGCACACGTGGGTCTCGTAGCACTCCTCGGTACGTTCGTGCGGTGGCAGAAGCAACACGCGGCTATACGCGGTGATGTCGAGGCCCATCCGAATTTCCTTCTTTCTTTTCCGGTATCATTCCTCAAATCATACCTCCGATTGACGCCCCGGATAAGCAGCAAAGCATGTCACCGGAAATCCCATGTCACCGGGGAGTCCCCTGTCACCAGGCATCCGGTTCCCTGCTGAGATTTTCGCCGGCGGCGTCGATCCTCTCAGCCGCAGCTTGGCTCTCGGCAAGCCATGTCGGATATGCGCTTGAGCCACCCTTGCGCCACTCCAGTGTCATCGAGCTCGCGAGGATGCCATCCGATGTCGCGGTCACGGGAATGTCGTCGGAAAAGATCGGGGTCGTTCCCAGAAGACGGTGCAGTTCGGCCTCAGCCGATTCGTCTTCATAGAGATACGTTTTGAACACATCGGTCACCTGAGCCCCGGTGATCCTGGAACCGGGGCGTACCAGGAACGGCACTCGCGGAGCGTGCTCGTAGAACGCTTCGTACATCTGATCGACCTGGGTACCGGTGCAGTACCCGAAGTACACCTCCTTGTCCACCCTGCCGTGCCGACGCAGCACGTCGGGGATCTTGTCCGGGTCGTTGGCCGACAGGATGATGATCACGCCGTTCGGGGTGGTCAAGCCGTCGAGCATTCCCAAGACGGCAGGCAGCGTAACACGACCGCGCAGTTCCGTCTCGCCATCCATCTGTGGAAGGAACACCCGGTCCACATCGTCCAGGAACAGGATGGCCGGAGTCGACATGTTATCCAGGTGCTCGGCCAACGCGCTGTCTCCCTCCACATCCGGCAGGGAAAGGACAAAGAGGTCGAGTTTGAACGGTCGGAAATGGTGGACGAGCGCCTTGACAAACGAAGTTTTTCCGGTGCCGGGCGGCCCGTAGAAAAAATATCCCCGGTGATATGGAATACCACGATCCGCATAGAATTGTGCCGCCTCCAGGAACCGGGCCATATCGGTCATGATCTCGTGGGCCTGATTATCCGCGAGCACGACCGTCCGCATGGCGCGCGTAGGTGGGTTGGGGGACGCTTGCCAACTTCCATGACGGGTGAGCCTGTACATGTCCGGCCTATACTCGGATGAATTGCGGACGGGAGCGGCCATCAGTTTCTCCAGCCGATCCTTGACCGCGTTCACCCCCTCCGAGCTATAAGCATAAATCTGCAATTCTCCCACCGGGCGTGACCAACCCTCCGCCGCCGCGAGATTGCGCACGTCGGGGACGGTCATCCTGAATCGCAGCGTGTGGCCCTGATAAGTCGCCGTGATCACGGGTTTGTCCGTGTACAGATAGATGAGCCGGTCATCATTGTCCAGAGTTGCCTCCCACGTGCGCAAAATCGTATCGGAGGGCAGACTCAACAGCCAGCTCTGTGCGGCCTCGAACAGCCTGGTAGTGGCTTCTCCGATGGTGATCTGCCACACTTCGTCCTCGGCATCCTCGGCAACGGTGCGCAATTTCTGGATGCGAGCCCACAAATCCTTTCCCTGTTCCCACATCTCCAGTCCCGTGCGAACGGCCTGGACCGTGGCAACCGCCGTGACAGCCATCTTGGTGCGCCTCATATCTACCATTGGCTCACCTCTTCCTTCCTTGTCGTCGTCCCATTCCGTCGTCCCGGGATATGGGGTAGATTTCATCCCTCGTCCTCTCCGAAATCCCACAATTGCGTCCGCATATCGTGGGACCGGTGCAGGTGCACACACCAATCGGCGAGAATCGATTTGATTCCGGCAGATGTGGACATATCCCAGGCGTTACACCCCTCCGTGCCGCATTCCCGGCACCACCATGTCCATCCCGGATGGAATATGCGCTCCATGCCGTTGTTCAGTGTTTTTTTCCTCGTGCCGAACCGGTGGATGATCTCCACGTGGCGGAACGGATCATACCCGAATTCCATCGAATGCGCTATTCTTTCGTCTTTTTTGTTCCGTCAGGTTGCCATCGGCAGATCGGCCTCGGGCAGGAGGGGAGTCAGGCTCTCGGTGATGCCGGTGACGATGCAGCCGTACACCAGGTGTGGGACGGTGGTGTTCAATCCGGGTATGGAGGTGTTCAGTCGGGCCACCGCGTCGACCAGACGGTTCACGTCATGAGGTACGAGGCGCATCGGCGACAGTGCCGGGCAGCGCCGAATGATCTCGTTGGCCACCTCCGCCGCAGGCATCCGCATCGGGACGGCCGTCCAGTACGGCCAATCCGAGCACCGACCGTCCTCGTGCTGCTCCCAGCGATCGACCAGCATACCCTGTTCGGCCGTGCGCACCGTGGCCCATGCCTGCGCCCCCGCGAGATCCTCCACGGCACCTTCCCACACCCCGAGTTCGTCGCCACGGCTGCGCAGTACCCAGCCATTCTCGTCGGGATGGTGCGTGCCTCCGGGCATCTCCTGGTTGAGAGTGACCAGCCCCGGGTTGGAGTGTGCCTCCGGAAGGAGCATCACGTACCAATTCGCGCCCGGGTCCTGCGGAGAATTCCGGAACAACGGGTTCAGAATCGTCCAACCGGCATCACGCAAGGCGGTGTCGTACGGTTCGGAATCCTCCGACGATTCCACCTCGATCGTCTCGTAGGGCTCACCGTCGCGATCGAGCACCGTGATAATGTCGACTCCTCGTATCGTCATCGTTTCCTCGGCGGTGCCATCGGGCCGCCCCTTCCAGAGGGGGGTGGCATGCCCCCTGTTGATCGAGGAGAGATACGCCGCTCGAACCGTGAGACCGTTCGAGCGAGGCGTGGAATCCGAGATGTCGTTCAAGCGAGCGGCGGTGCCCGACATATGGTCATTCATCGGAAAACCGCCTTGGATACCCCCACGTTAACGCCGGAGAGGAAAAGGCCGCAGTTTTTGTGCATGACAATGTCTTTCGGTAAAATAGTTGGGTGGATGAAATAGTGCGGTACACGTACAGGCTTCGAGGATGTGGGTTTGGTTGCGGTCTGAGCTGGAAATCTCCCGGCCTTCAGGTGGGAGAACTGTTAAGCAATACTCTTCTCTTTCGCGGATTGCCATACACTTCCGTCGTCGTAGTGCCATTCCCCCGGCATCGTCGCATTCCATGCCCCGGAAGCGTCACGGGCGAACCGCACGCCGTCCGTGGTCACGAAAACATTGCCGAAAAATCGGGGGTCGAGCCTGTTGGTGGCGATCTCGTCGTAGGGAAGGCCATAAATGACCTCTTCCCACACGTCCACCCCGTCGAAGGTGTCGAGACGCTCGACAATGGCACGGACCTGTGCCGCCGCCGCTTCCTCGGGGGAATGCGCTCTGCGTTCCACGATGACCCAATACACTTCCGGAACGATCTCGTCGATATCCACTCGACCGTACCTGTCCATGAGATCATCGACGATACCGGGAACATCGAACTCGTCCGCCCACGCGGTCAACGTCTCCACAACCTGGTCTGTCATGTCTTGTCTGGTTATCATGTCTTTTCCTTCCGTCTGCCTCCAGTATAGCATGAGGAAGGATATAAAGGCCAGTCTTTCCTCCAAATCACCTCTCCGAGTCGTTGAGCGCCCACGCGAGGCTGACCCAGAAGGCATAGACGAGTCCGAGGAAGAACCACCCGAGAGCGTTCATCCCGACGACGAGCCCGGTGACGAACAAATCCACGCCGCCCACCACCACGAAGACTGTGAGCGCGGTCCATTTCCACGGGGGCATTCGGTATCTCATGCTGCCCCCAGGATTTCAATGGAATATTTCCGATGACTGCACACCAGGGCTGCCCTTCAATACCGGGGAAGATAAGTACGAGCATACCATTTCCAGGAGTGCAGCACGTGCGCCGTCAGGGACTCGAACCCCGAACCCGTTGATTAAGAGTCAACTGCTCTGCCAGTTGAGCTAACGGCGCATTTTTCCAATGCTACCACCGGGTTGCCGGTGTAACAACCCGGTGGTAGGGCACAGGAACGTCGGACGCTCGAATCGAGCGACTCTTCGCTCTCGGACGCTCAGGGCCGGCGTCCCTCCCTGCGCCGAAGAGTCTCGGCATTGCCCGCGATCAACGCGTCGATCTTGGCCTGGAGGTGGGGGAGCACCGAGGCCAATTCGGCATCGGTGCGCCCCTTGACACGGCGCAATCGCTTCTTGCGCCCCCCTCCGGACTCCCACGTGAACCGGCGTACCAGTTCGCTGCGGTCGATGACCGACCACACCTCGTACCATGGCATGTCGCGCTGAACGACCAACACGTAGTCATTGGACACGGAAACAGGCAAAGACGGCAACGGCCACACCAGCCAGAGCGTGTTGTCCTTGCCGTGGCCGTCGAGAATATCGCGCAGGTGGCCGAGGGTAACCTTGGCACGGGGAAAAGTGGCAGGGACCACGGACTCAGTCATGCTCCCATAGCGCCTGTTCGCGTAGTCCTGTGCCACGGAGGTGATCAGATGTTGGGCATAGCGGGATTCTTCGATGGCATCGAAGTTGTCGGGAACATTCACGGGGATGGTTATCTGTTTCATCCGGTAGCCTTCCGTCAGGTGTCAATTCCCCTTCAGTATACCATGGCTGGTGAACATGCCGCCAGACCGGATCTCGGAAAAATACAAGCTACAGCCCCGACCGCCTCGCCCACGCATGGACCTGTGCCACATGTGCGTCACGAAGACCGTAGTCGGCCTCGACGCGAATCACCGAGGTGGGAATGCCTCGTCGGGTGCGATCCTCGGCCCACCCGAATTCCTTGCCGCCGAACACGTCGTCGATCCAGCAGAATGGACGATCACCGATCACCGGCTCGATATGCTCGAATTTCGAGGTCCACCCGAAACGCGTCCAGGTCCTGCGCGGCACGTCGATCACCGGCAACGGGCGGTTCAGGTCGATACGGGGAGCCAACCATTCATTGGCCATATCGTTCCAGCTGGACCCCCAGCGCACATCGATGCCCCGGTCCAGCCCGTCGAGGATCAGCGGCCCGTGCTGCCGATTGACCCGTACCGGGAAACTACGCTCCTCGCCATGCTCATTCGTGATGAGCATGGCTTCCTCGTGATATCCTTCCCCACCCGAAAGGGAGGAGGGGCGCAGTACACCATCGATATCGTTGTGATCCTCAAACATTGCATTGCTGCATGATTGCTATTCTCAAGTGATGTCATCCTGTCTGACCTCCTCGTACTATACATGATCCAGGCACATCTCCTCGTGCTATACACGATCCCAACACAGAAGACCGGTCCCCGGCCGCGTCTCCTTCCTAATCCTATTCACCGGCTGTTTCCTCCTTGTCACGGCCCTGTCTCATGTAGTACAGTGACATTCCGAGCACGTCGGCGTGCTCGGTTCGATCCCCGAACACAAAGGACACGATTATGGGCAGGTTCCAGCTCACTTCCGCTCAGTACGCCGATCTCCTGGCACTGGACGGCACCGACACTCTCGATTTCGACACCGAGCAGCCGCTTCGTCGCCGTTCGCGTTCCGGCAAACCTGTCGACTACGACACCCATGCCAAGCGCGTACGGGGAACGGAGAATCCCGTGGTCGCCGACCAGCACCGGAGCCGTCGTGCCCGCCAACGTTCGAGAAATATCCTATTGAACGCCTCGGCACAGGACGACGACTGATTTCGGATAGTTCCCGAACCCCGAACCCCGCCATTCGGAAGGATGGCGGGGTTCGGCGATGAATGGCGGGGTTCGTCTTTTGCCGGTGATCAGTACGGGGGAATAAAATCCGGATCGCGTGTGTAGTCGTAGGCTTTCTCCTCGGCCCCGGTGCGGCGCGGGAAGAGGAGATCCCTGTTCGAAGCCGTAACGGAGCCGCCCGGCACAATATCGATAACCGAAGTAACCCCTTTCACCAGGGAGGGGTCGAACACCAGTGGTGGCAACGGCTCCTCCTCTTCGGCACACGGCGGCTCCTCGTCGGCCGCCGCCGAGGACACCCGGAGCGTGGCGGCGCGATCGAGGATGGCCAGCGCTACCTGTTTGACCACCTCGGGGTCGTGGGTGTCGACGATCAGGCGGTAGGTGGGATTGTTCACGGGGGTGCTCCTCTCAACTGGGGCGGGCACGTCGAAAATACCACGACACTCCGACACGAACCAGACCCACCACGGACGGGACTCGCCGCAGACCGGATGTACCAACATCGCAGACCGGATGCAGTAGTGCACCCTCCTGTGTTTTTCGTGTTACCGGGCAAAAAATGCAGGAAGATCCGCACTTTCCTGCCTGTGTTGCCTCTGTGTTGGGTGTGTTAATCCCAGGTCGTCGTTGACGCGGAGTGTGTTCCTGTGCTATTGTGGAGCATGACACGGAGACGGAAGGACAATCCCATGAGCGGTATCGAATACGACAGCTTCCTGGACGCCATGAAGGGCGACGAACTCTATCTCGCCGATATCCCGCCCATGATCTGGGCAGTGGAAAACGTGATTCCGGCAGGAGTGACGGTGCTTCTCGCACCCCCGAAGTCCGCCAAGACATGGTTCGCCTGCAAATTGGCCCTCCACGCCGCAGCCGGCACTCCCTTTCTCGGTGTTCCCGTCAAACCCCGTCCGGTGTTGAATGTGAGCCTGGAATCCTCGAAGGGCTCCATCCACCGCAGATACGCAACCCTCATGGGAAACGACATCCCCTTTCCTCGAAGCCTCCAGACACGGCTCGTCGTAGACCCGGACAAGGTGGAGGAGCAATTGCAGGAATGGCTCGACGCCAACGGCGAGGAGGACCCCATGATTTTCATCGACACCCTCGGTTGCGTCAAAACCTGGGGGAATTCGACGGCCAAGGACTACAAATTCGGAATGCGCATGCGCAGACTCCTGTCGCCGTACCCCGGTGCCTCCATGATCATTCTGCACCACCCGACCAAGACGGGGGAAAAAGCAGCGCGCAAGGGTGACATCATCGGAGCCTGCGCCGGTTCGACCGGGCTGCCCGGTTCCGTGGACACCATCCTGTACCTCGACAGCCAATTGCCGGAGAACATCGTGCGCGGACAATCCTACCCCGGCACCCTGTCACGGGTGTCGCGCGAGGCCCCCAACATGAAGATCGCACTCCTGTTCACCGACGGCTCGTGGGACCTGGACGGGGCCGACCTGGACGACGCCATCGCCAATGTGGGACGCGACACCGCCACCGAAATCCCGGAGGCCAGCCGTCTGGGCACCGACAGCCAAGCCGTGCTCGACTTCGTCAATGCCGAGGGCCAAACCACACCCAAGGACGTGGCCGAGCATTTCACCTGGACGAACACCAAGGCGAGCACCTATCTTCAACGGCTGGTGAAGGGGCATCACATCGGCACCAAGGGCCACGGCGTCTACATCGCGTTGTGACCCTCGCGTTGTGCGCTTCCCCGAGGTAGAGTCTGACCCGAAACATCCACTCCCCGTACGGAAGAGACCGACCATGGACGACCACGAGGAACACTACCGGGCGCTGAATCGCCACCTCCGTCTGCTCCAATTCTCCTTCGATTTGGTGAAGACGACGGAAATGGAACCCGTGCTCGCCGCGACACAACCCTGCGGCCCGGAGATCCCCGGCTCGTGCCACCCCTTCTACCTCCCGCGACGGGAATTCATCGTGAATTGGCTCCAATGGCGACCCGAGATCAGGACCGGCACTTATTACGATCTTTTCCTCCCCGTTCTTCGGGTTCCGAAATTCTATTCCAGCCCTCCGGCCGACATCCCCTATGACCGTCCACGATATACCAGACTGACTCGACTCACCCCGGCGTACGGGCGTGCGCCCTACGTCGGCGAACCGTACTTCTACACGTGGGACGTGGCCGAGGACGCGCTGGGGCGCACCGTCACCTCCGAGGCCCGGCAGGAGCCTGGCGATGTTCGGCCCTGTCTGCGTGCTCGGATACCGAATCCGTGGTAAACTATACGACGACAGACGCAGGAAATCACAGGAAAGAGACTTTTCATGCCATCTAAAGATATTGTCGAACACAACGACATCGATTCCGGAGCCGCCGAACCGACACCGGAGAGAAACGACGTGCTCACCCTCGAACGACGCGAACAGGCCGATCAAACGGCTCATATCGGACCGGCGATGCTCGCGCCACCGGTCGATGAGAGCTACTGGTCCTACCGTGTGCGCCTGAGTGATTCGCAAGCCGTTGTCGCCTTTCCGAAATTCCTCACCATCGGCATCGGATTCGCGCGGGAAGAGGATTGGAACACCAACCTGCCCTGGACGCGCGACGCGGACAAGATATTCGACCACATCGCGCACAACAAGGGCGACGACTCGATTTCCGACGACGACGTGCGCCGCGCAATCGAGATGATCCAGGCCGCCATTCGGGCCGACGGCCACGACGCCGGCTGGAGGGATGCCCGATGAGCGACACCTCTGCATTGCACACGGAAGACACGCTTTCGTGCGATCCGGAGAATTCGGCGCATCTCGCCGATTTCCTCGACATCACCACGCGGCTGCGCGTCACCAACCCGGACATCGTCGGATTCTTCCGTCGATTCCGGGAGTCCCCGGGATGGATTCCGGATCTGAACGTGCCGCTCATGCACGCGACCCGACGGCTGATCGGCGCTGATCCTCTCGGATGGGAACAGAATTTCTGGCGCAGCATCAACCCCGCCACCTGTCGCACGACCATGTGCTTCGCCGGGCACGCGGTCACCCTGGCGGGATTGACGTGGAAAGGCGCTCCTGTGCCTCATGGCCTCGCGGGGCCGGTGTGCTCCGCTGTTTTCGGCCGCTGGTCCCTCCAATTCAATGATGTAGAGCACGTAAGCATCGTCGTGGAGACGCATCAAGGTAGGTTCAAGGTACAGGACGCCGCACAGGCGCTCCTGGGGCTGACCCCGAAAGAAGTGGAGAAACTTTTCTACTCCACACCACGAAAAGTCGAGGAACTCGACCACATCCTCGACGCGATTCTCGCCCGCGCGGCATAGCTCCCGAAAGAGCGGGAACGAGCAAGACAACGGAAAAACGAGACAACGGAAATCGACAGGACGGGGACCACTGCGTGCGAGGCAAATACGCCGCACAAGCCGAGAACAGGCGCGTCAACCTGGACAATCAGCTCCTCCAGCAAACCACCGCCGAACGCGACGCCGCCAAGGCCCGCATCCACGTGCTCGAAGCCCAACTCCACGCCCTCTCCCTCGACACCACTCGCCGCGCCCGCGAGCTGGCCGCCGAGCTGGCCGGAGCCGACATCGCACGCCTGGAAGCGGAGGTGGCGGACTTACAGCGGCAACAACCCCTGCGTGACGAGGAACTCTTCCGAGGGCTGATGAAACTGTACGGCGGACATCATCAGGTCCCCATGTTGCTGCTCTCCCACATCGCGGAACTGTTCGGGTGCACACACCTGCTCGGGGACAGTCTGGTGGAGCACATCCTCCCCACCGATGCCCTCGAATCTCCCAGGAAATTACGACGACGTGCGTCGAAAGGTCTCCGTGTCCTTCGCGACCCCAGCGAACAGCGACGACGCGGAGTGCATAATCTTTTGTCCTACATTCCCTCCGAGAACGAAAAAATTATCTCTTCCGGCGAAGAGAACCCTTTCAACGAGGAATCCGGCGAGGAATCCGGAAACACGGATCTCGAAGACCACTCCGAAGAAAACGCGGCGCAGGAGAGCACACCCGGCGATGTCCAAGAAACCTAAACAAACCCGGCATCGCATCCCCACCGAGGCGTTGGAACTCCGATCCGATCCCATCACCGAGCGCTACCAGGTCGAAGTAGATTCCTCGGTGAACCGGCTGGAAAAACGGTGGCACAGCGCTCGCAAGGCATTGGAGCACGCCGAACGGAAAGCCGAGCACAAGCGCGAAAAACTCGAGGAATTGGAAGCCGCCGCCGCTCGGACACACAACTACACCATCGCCGGGAAGAATGGAAGGGAGAATGGGAAGGAAAATGGGAAGGGAGTCGACACTTCCGATTCCGGCGACATCCCCGATCCCCACAACTCCCGGCACGACCTGGAGAACCGTCACCGCGACACCCAAGCCAAATGTCCCGCGCAGACCCGTGGAGCCAAGGCCCAGAAGGTGTCACGGCGACAATCAGATCGCGAGGTGCGCGAAACCCGAGCGGCCTATGTCACACTCCAGGCGATCGTCGGGGAACGACGCAGGGAACTGCGGGAGATCGAGGCATTGATGCTGCCGGACCAGTACGCAAAAGTAGGATACCGTCCGGTTCCAGGCTGATCCAATTCCCGATCATCCAATTCCTCCCATGCACTGTTTCGTATTAGTTCTACGTAGTGCATGGGAGGATTGAGGATTGTCGGTCTCGTACTACCTGTCAGCCATACCGGCGACCGGTATCAGCGGAGGAATCGTCCGCAGACCGGCCATTGACCGCGACCGGCGCGGGCCAGCAGCCTTTCTGCGGCACGAATCTGTTCGCCCGCACTCGCCTGGTAGGCATGCGGCGGGTCATACGGCGCTTTCACCGCTCGCCACGTGGAGGGGAGAAATTGGACTCCCCCCTCGAACCCGTTCGCCGTGTGAATGTGCCAATTGCCGCCGGATTCGCATCGGGCGACGCCCGACCAATCGTGTGCCGTCGCCGTTCCCGCTCCTGCCAGACCGATCGCGAAAACACCGAGAACCGCTGCTGTAGCCTTGCCGATGATGTTCATGCCACTTCCTGAGTGTGCGTGTAGAATTCACCACGTCCGGGACGAGAGATACATCTGCGCGTCGGGATGGCCCGGGGTCGTCCCGATGCGCTGCCAGCATGAGGACCATCATAACAGGATGGTAACGGAACGTGTCAAGGAAAATCGGAAAGAAAATCGGCGACAGTGCCGGAACAGGAGGGCACGCCGATGGCGAGCGCGCCGTCGCCTCGATCGAGGTTATCGCGCCGGAACCGATGGAATCAACGGAATCAACGGAATGTGGTAGGAATATCCCATGAATTTACGAGTATGCGACACATGCTGTGCATGCTATACCGACATGAGCCCCGAGGCACCGGGGGATTCGCTCTGTGAAACGTGCGCGGCGTTGGCCAGGACAACCGAGGCAGTCAACGACTTGCGTGTGTCCTCCGTCGGCAACGCGTTCAAACTCCTCCTGGGCGCACTTCGTGCTCTGAACAAACGAGTGGCGAAATTGGAAGGGTGTGCTCGACAGCAGAACACGGCATCCCCGCCCACAGCGACCCGTAACCCCGATGGCACCCATACGATCACGGCATCCTGGCCCACGGTGACGTGTAACCACGACGGCAGCCATACGATCACCTTCAAATAACTACCGATATCCACCATCAAGCAGAGGATGCAACGAAGGAAAAATGGACGACGCCTCGAACCTCGATCCGCAAGACTATTCAGGACAAAGCGGGGTGGGGAATGCTTCGTGACGGGCATATAGTAACCTCCGGAATCTCCGATACGATCAAAGACGCCAAGAACGACGCGGATTACGCGATGTGCGTGGAACAATGGTTCCGCTAGCCGGCGCACGCGGAGAAAACCGTGAACAGAACAGGAAAAGACCCTATGAACCCCCTTCCCGACAACCCCCTCCCACCGATTCGAGCCGTGAACAGATATCTTCCCGACGGCAGGCACGTGGCCATCGATCTGGTGCCCCGCGACGGCATGGCGAGCTGGGCCACAGCCGCCACCCTCGACGGCAGGCCATTCCGGTGCCTCATCTCCTACGGTTACGGTGACGGAGAATTCCCGTCGGTCACCATAGCACGTGTGAGCGACGATTCGCCTCCGGAAGATCATTTCGAACCCTTCACCCTTTCCGAAACCGAAGCCGTCTACTATCGGGCAGCGTTAAAAGAATGGCGCGACCGTCCGGGACGATTGACCCGCAAGGCAGCGCTTCGCAATGTATCGTCATCGAACGCCGAATGGACTCGACTCAACGGCTCGGCCGTGGACGCGTCCGAGATCCCCGGAACCCATGTCGCGCGGGAAAAGGTGCTTCGGGTGAAACTGGACTCCGCGATCCGCCACGCGATGGACCTCGGCATCGAAGAAGAGGACATCGTCACCGCGATGTTGTCCTGACACGGCCATCTCTGTTATACTGAGCAACGAAAGTTGAGAAGATGAGAAGACCTGTGAAAGAAGAAAGGACGACCCGGTGAGCACCACCTTCAAGGACAATTTCCACGCCGCCGTGCTGGAGTACATCAGGGAGCACTGTGACTGCAAGGACTCGGTCTCCGTCGTCTCCGTCACGGAGAAGACCGAGAGAAGCGGGTATTGCGACACATGCTGGAGCGAATACGCGGTCGTGCATGTTCGGTACACGAAAGCCGACGACGAGGAGGACACCGCGACCATCATCACGAACTATGCCGACTTCGTTCGTCGTCTCACGAGCGATTGACCACCATCGTGCGAAGCAATCATCGCAATCATCCCAATCGGTGATTGAGGGCCGCAACACCAGGATCACAACACCCACGACCGAACGAGAAACACCATGAAACCTGCGATAGCTTTCGGCACCACCCTCGCCGTCATGGCCCTGATAGCCCTGCACCTCTGGTTCCTGCTCGCCCTCGTCCTCGGCGTCGGCTTCCTCTACTCGACGGCCACCACCATCAGCGCCCGTCGCGCCCTGGCCAAGCAGAGACGCCGTGAACTGGAAGCCCGCGCCGACCAGCAATTGCGCTGGTTGACCGAGGGCGATCCCCGAGGCGTCTTCGGGGCACCGACCGATCCTCCCCGCGAGGATCTTCGATGAACGAATCGTCCGAAGAGACGATGCAATATTCACCGCAAAACCGATAAATAAATTAGTTCGCCGCAAAAAATAAAAATAAATCGTCCGCAAATATCCTCACTCTATTCCTCGTAAATATAGTTGATATCCAACACAAAATATCCCGACAAAAGGAAAGGTCAATCATGAGAGCTGGAGTTGTCGCAGCACTGGGAGGCGTCGTCATCGCATTGGCGGTGGTCGTCGTCGCGGTCGTCGGCTATCAGGGAGGCTGGTGGCTGCACAAGAACGCCGTCAACCGGGAATATCAGATCAACCGCACGGGCCAGGCCATGCAGGCCGGTGACATCGCCCATGCCCGCTCCCTGGAGGAGGCATTGGCCACCACGCACGACCAGGGCCAGCGCATCGCCTTCACCAACGAGTACTGCGCGTTGTTCGTCGACATCGACCCCGGCAGCGTGCCCGCCGACCTGGAGAACACCCACACCCAGTACTGCCACTGACGCGCCCCAAACCTCCCCTTCACCGCACCCTCCGATTAAGAATTACAACGATGCCGTTCATAATCTGCGCCCACTGCCCCCACGGAAAATCCTGGCACGACAACGGCACCGGCCGCTGTCTGTATGCCAAACGACGCAACACCGGAGGCCGTGGGAACAAGGGTAGGTGCGAGTGCGTCAAATTCCGTGCAGGCGACCGGATTCCGACACCCAACGAACGTCGCGACTCCGAACTCCGGAAATCACACGACACCCCGAAACCCGAGTGACATCCGTCAAAACGGCGCGAATCGACGAATAGTGTACATCAACACCACGATGACCGAATAATCACGATGACCGAATAATCAAGGAGATCACATGAAAATTGTCCTCGACACCAAGAAAATGTTCCCCGCCGTCCTCGTCGTCGCCCTCGGCGCGGCACTGACCGTCGGCCTGACCGCCTGCGACACCGACACCCCCCAGGACTCCGAGGACAACAACGTCAGCCACCAGCAGGACATCTACAACCGAGTCCAGCCGGTGCACGAGTACGCCCACTCGGTGTATCGCGACAATCTCCAGGCCGTGGAGGACACCGAGGCCAATGGTCTGGCCACCACCTCCTACGATGTGAACCCGGTCGGCACCCTCCTGTTCAGCTGCCCGTCCCTGGGACTGCCGGTACATGCCACCGATCAGTTGAGCAATCCGCTCAAATCGGAATGGGGAGGCCACAGCGGCGGTGTCGCCGTGGGTCAGATGGAGAACACCGGAGTATACACCGGCCAGAGTTCGGGAACCTCGGTCCTGTGCGTGCGCCCCGACGGCGCTGTCTTCGTGTATTACGGCGAAGGCACCGTCAGCGCCACCACCGCGCCCAGCCACTGGGACGCCGGCCTGAAGCAGATCGTCATCGACGGCGATCCTGCGGTCACGCCGACCATCCACCACTGAGCCCGAAAATGGCTTGAAATGGCTTGAAACTGTTGAAAACCACGGTTAATCAGTATATAATAGACAAGCCATGACACGGCGGGACGCGACGAGGCTTGCTCTGCCTAGACTGGCCGAGCCCGGGCAAGACCGGCCGATGCAGGGAGAAGGTGGTGGTCCGGATGGTCGCAGGAACGGTTCGACTCCGTTCCCGGACGCGGTATGGTAGAGGTTCGGCCGGATTCGCCATGGTGGGGAGCGGTAAGACACGCTGCGCCAGGCTATGCCCTAGGTAATGCGGGACAGGGAGATTCAGGTAGCTCGGGAACGGTTCCCCGAGGTGGTTCGACTCCACCTCCGAGCACGACGCGCTTCGGTATGGCGTGGTAATGAAAGGCCCAGGCATGGCGGGCTACGCTGAGGCTCCGCGCGGTTGGCCAAGATAAGACAGGGAGATAGAGGAGCCAGGATGGTCGTACGAGCGGTTCGACTCCGCTCGCTGGCACGGCAAGGTCTGACGTGCATTGTTGTGGTCAGCCGAGCCTGGGCCAGGTAGGACAGGGAGATTTACGGTAGCCCGGAACGGTTTCCGGCGGGTTCGATTCCCGCCCCGGGCACAGCCGTGGTATGTCGTGGCTGGCATGTGGTTTGCCCTGGCGAGCCAAGGCGGGGCGTGACTTGGTGCGGCTCGGTTAGGCATGCTTGGGCCGGGTAAGACAGGGAGATTCAGGTCGCTCGGGATGGTTCGATAACGGCAGGTTCGATTCCTGCCACGAGCACGGCGGTGTTTGGCCCGGTACGGCCATGCAGGGTGGGGTGGGATAAGCCGGGCCTGGGTAAGGTAGGACACGGAGATAGATGGATCGCTCGGAATGGTTGCAGGAGGGTTCGATTCCTTCCCCGAGCGCGGCGATGTCTGGCCGGGTACGCCTTGGCCGGGTTCGCCTCGGCCGTCCGCGCCATAGCCCGGGCGTGGTTAGACGAGATGCGGTTAGCCGAGACAGGGAGATAGAGGTAGCTCGGATTGGACGCAGGGTGGTTCGATTCCACCCCCGAGCGCTGGCCATGCCAGTCGGGATGTGCCCTGCCTGGGCGAGGCGTGGTGAGGCAAGGAGATAGAGGTAGCTCGGAATGGTTGAAAGTGTGGTTCGATTCCACACCCGAGCACGGCGTGACAAGCTATTGTGCGCCAAGGCGTTGTTGGAACGGGCAGGCTACCGCTGGCCGGGGCCTGGCGACGGCGTGGTATGGCAAGGAGATATGGTAGCTCGGAACGGTTTCACAGGGCTGTTCGATTCGGCCCCCGAGCACGGCAGTGCTGGACGTTGCAGTCCCAGGCGATGTTGGCCCCGGAAGGGCTGAGGCTGGACGGGACGTGCCAAGGCGAGACAAGGAGAAAGAAGTACCCGGATGGTCGCAAAGCGTGGTTCGATTCCCGCTTCGGGCGCACCTGTGCCACGGTGGCCGACTCCACCGGGGCAACCCATTTCACGTAAATGATGCCAAAACTGAACAAAACATCCCATCGTATGCTATACTGAACCAGCACGACAGCGCACGACAACGCAATGGCAGGAAAATGCGCCCACCCATGACAGAAAACATCATGACACGAGAGGACATCCCATGAAGAAATTCAGCCTCACCATCACCGGCAGCTTGCCGCTGCTGATGCACAATGCCCGTTTGTGCGATCCGCTGGAGCCCATCACCAAGAAAGTCAAGAAGCTCACCTCCAAGCGCAACAAGACCGACGAGGACCACGAGGAGCTGGCCGAAGCCGAATTCGGCGGTGGTCTGTACTTCGACCCCGACATCGGACCCTACATGCCGGGCGAGAACATCGCCGCCTGCATCCTCAAGGGCGCTCGCCTCAACAAACTCGGCACCAAGGTCGAGCGCGGCGTGTTGATCACCACCGACATCAACCCCCTCGCCTACGACGGGCCGCGCACCATTGCGGAATTGTACGCCGACAAGAATTTCGTGCACCGGAAGCCGGTGGTGGTGGGGACGAGCCGCATCATCCGCACGCGGCCCATGTTCCCGGAATGGCGCACCCAGGCCGAGGGTTTGCTGGACGAGTCCCAGATCGATGTCGACCAGCTCGTGCAGGCCATCGAGAACGCCGGCCTGTTCATCGGTCTCGGCGACTATCGTCCGCGTTATGGCAGGTTCACCGCCGTCCTCGAGGAAGTGTAGACCGGTCCGGAGGAAGAGACGACCCATCCGTTCTCACGGCAACTGCCGGACAGCAAATCTGCCAAGGATCTGCTTTCTTCCCCCGGCATGGGAAAATCAACCACGAGAAGACCAAGAAAGAACAGAAGGAAAACCAGATGCCGGAACTCTTCAAACCACTCTCCGAGCACTCCCGCCGTGAGATGATGCTCTCGTTGTTCGCCACCGCCGAATACGGTTCCACCATACCGTACGACACCCTGTCCGAGGTGCTGAAGGTGCACGACCGGTTGATCCTCCAACAAGCCGTCAACAGCGCCAAACCCGCTCTGGAACGTCTCCACAACAAAGCTGTCGTGGTGGTT
>Ga0335085_10003512_pt1 | contig 27040 bp, 19 predicted proteins | sample Lox_Sample_45_FD_206712 | JGI IMG/M metagenome (GOLD analysis project Ga0335085, IMG submission 206712) | Soil microbial communities from Loxahatchee National Wildlife Refuge, Florida, United States - Lox_Sample_4.5 | ecosystem: Environmental > Terrestrial > Soil > Wetlands | place: USA...
AGGAAGCGGTCGCGCGCCTGCCGGCAGGCGCGCCGCGTCGGCAGATAGAGCGTCACGCCGGCGAGCGCCAGCGCATCGTCGCCAAGGCGAAAGCCGAGCTTGCCGTTCCTCAAGGCGCCGATCAGGGTCGGCAGGAACGGCGCTGACGCTGGAATAGTGAAGACGCGTGGACTCATCGGTGTCTTGTGTTCCGTCATTGGGAAGTGCGCAAGCGGGCGCGCCGCGAAGGACGAACCGCAAGGCGCCTCGGGCGGCATCCTTGAAGGCCCGCGCCGCGCAGGTCCTGCCGGACGGCGATTCGAAACTAGCCGATTCTAAGCGGTAGCCGCGAGTGCGGCTTCGGCTGCCGCGACCGCCTCCGGTGTGCCGACATGCATCCAGACGCCTTCCAGGCGCAAGCCAAACAGGCGGCCGTTGTCGCTGGCGCGGTCGAACAAGGAAGTAAGGCCGAACGGGCTCGCCGGCGCGTCGGCAAACAGCGCCGATGAGAGAATAGCGGCGCCGGCATAAACGAACGGCACCACTTCGTTCTCGCCGTGCCGGTGCAGGCGGCCGTCGGGCAGCATCGAATAATCGCCGCGGCCGGAATAACCGATGCTGCCGGCAGTGGTCGCGAGCAGGAGCAGGGCGTCCATGGTTGCCGGATCGAACGCCTCGGCAAGCCGCAGCAAATTCGGCCTGACGCCGTCGAGCCAGACCGTGTCCGAGTTGACCAGGAAAAACGGCGCATCGCCGAGCTGCGGCAGCGCCTTGGCAATGCCGCCGCCGGTGCCGAGCAGCGCCCCGCGCTCGTCTGAGATGACGATCTGCGGGCGTTTGCGCGCAGCGAGGTGGCGCTCGAGCGCGTCGGCAAAATGATGAACGTTGACCACGGCGCGCACGACGCCGGCGTCGGCCAGCCGGTCGAGTACGTAATCGATCAGAGACTTGCCGCCGACCTGCACCAGCGGCTTGGGGATGTGGCCGTTGTAGGGCCGCATGCGCGTGCCAAGCCCGGCCGCCAACACCATGGCGCTCGTCGGCATCATGACGGTCCTCCCCCCCCGGGCAACGTCAGCCGCTTCGCCGCCCGATCATAGCTCATCCAGGTCCGGTACGTTGGCGGCGTACCAATTCTTGAGCGGCGCGAGCGCCGGATGCACCAATGACCGCCGCAAATAGCCCAATATGCGCGGCATGTGACGCAAGTATTGCGGCTTGCCGTCGCGCCGGTCGAGACGAGCGAAGATGCCGAGAATTTTGGTCGCGCGCTGGGCCGCGAGCGTCGCGTAAAGCTGCGCGAACAAGGCCGCCTCGAAGCGGTGGTCGTGAAGACGGGCGCGGGCGTAGCGGCTCAATAGAGCGACCTCCAACTCCTCCGCTACGTCGACGCGCGCGTCCTGCAACAGCGAAGCCACGTCATAGGCGGCGGGACCCATCAGCGCGTCCTGAAAGTCGACCAGCCCGATGCGCGCAACGTCTTCGCGGTCGGGCAGCCACAGCAGATTGGGCGAATGGTAATCGCGCAGCACCCAGGTCGGATGCGCGTTGACCGCCGGCTCGAGCGCGTCGCGCCACAGCGCCATGAACTCCTCGCACACCGACGCCGCGGGCACGATATCCTTGCTGGGCAAGTACCAGTCCAGCAGCAGCGCGGCTTCGATCTGGAACGCGTCCATGTCGTAATGCGGCAGGCGATACTCGAGCTGCGGCGCAACGGGCAGCCTATCCGGCAGCTTGCGCCGATGCAGCGATACCAACAGATCGACTGCGGCTTCGTAGCGCGCTTCGATCGGCACCGGCGGATCGCCAGCGACGACCCGCTCGTCGCCGAGATCCTCCATGATGATCAAGCCGCACTCGCGATCGGCGTGCAGGATCGCGGGCGCCGAAAGGTTGCGGTCGCGCAATCCTTGGGCCATGGCGATATAGGGGACGACGTCTTCGGCCAGGTGCGCGATGGCGCTATAGGGTTTGCCGTCACGCACCGGCGGACCGTCCGGCCGCCGCGGCGCATTCATCAGGATCACCGCTTGATCGTCGAGCATCAGCCGCTCGAAAATCCGCGTCGACGCGTCGCCCTGCATGCGCCAGCGCACCGCGTCGCCGAAGCCCGCTTTATGGAGGAAGGCGCGCACCTGCGCCACGCGCTCGACGCGCGCGGCGCAGGCGCCATAGCCGGCGATGCGGGCGTTGCGGGCGCCGGGCGCGACTTGCGGCGCCAGGGTCAGGGTAATGTCGAAGCGATCGGGCGGCAGGAAGCCCGCGGCGCGATCCGGCCATTCCAAGAGCACGACGGCGCCTTCGGGCAGATCGTCGAAGCCGAGCTCGGCGAGCTCGGCCGCGCCCGACAGCCGGTAGAAATCGGCGTGGACAAGCGGGAAGCGGGGCAGCTCGTAGCTCTGCATCAAGGTGAATGTCGGGCTCGGCACCTCGATCGTGTCGTCGCCGGCGAGATAACGGATCAGCGCGCGCGCCAACGTCGTCTTCCCGGCGCCGAGATCGCCGGACAGGGTCACCAGATCGCCCGGCTCGAGCGCAACCGCCATGTCGATGGCGAGCCGCGCTGTCGCCTGCTCGTTCGCCAAGGTCACGGTGAAGCTTGAGCCGGCCGTGGCGGTCGGAAACATCGCGCCGTTCCGATGCATGTCCGATCAGCCGTGCATGGCGACGACAATGCAGCAGATCGCCCAAAACAGGCAGTACTCGACACCGCCAACCTGCCACAGCCACTTGCCCCGGCTGTAGCGCCACGTTGCCCAGGCTGCGACAAACAGAAACACCGCTTCCAACAACGCGATATAGCGTGTGTAAATCGCGAAGATCATGCCGATCGCGCAGACAATCTCTATCACTAGGCAGGAAAAGACCCACGCTTTCTCGGGATAGAGCCTGTAATCGCGGTAAATTTTATACGTGAATTCCAGATCGCGGGCTTTGGCAAAGAAGTGCGGCAGCAGGAACAGGCCGCAAATGAGTCGCAGAATGTTGAACTCGTTGGTGAGATCGAAATTCTGATAAAATTGCATGCCCGGCCCCTTCGCTGCCCTCACGCCAGTCGAGCAGGAGTTTGCGGTCGAAGTGTGGGGGGTGCAAATCCCTGCGTTGGCGCGCAACCCGGGTCGGGCGCTGGCGCATGATCCGGAAAAGGGAAAGCCGGCTTCCCGAAAAAAATCATGCACCACCAAAATGTTAGTGCATGATCCGGAAAAGTGGAAGCCGGTTTTCCGAAAAGACCATGCACCACCAAAATGTTAGTGCATGATCCGGAAAAGTGGAAGCCGGTTTTCCGAAAAGATCATGCACCACCAAAATGGTAGAGCGTCAATCGATTCAATCTGAAGCGATTGCGCTCTAAGCCGCCGACTGCTCGGCGGCGGCACCAAGCAGGAACGTGCAGGTTACAGTGGTGCCCTCGCCGACCACGGACGCGATGGTGACGGTGCCGCCGTGCAATTCGACGAACGAGCGCACCAGCGACAGACCGATTCCGGTGCCGCGATGCAGCGAGCCGAGCGAATGGGTCTCGAACCAGTCGAATACCTTTTCCAGCACGTCCGCCGGAATGCCCGGCCCACGGTCGGTGACCGCGAACACCAGGGTGTCCGGCCGGCGCTCGGCCGCGAGCGTCACCGTGCCGCCGGGCGGCGAGAAGCTCGCGGCGTTGGCCAGGAGATTGAAGAGGATCTGCCGCAACCGCCGCTCATCGGCGATGAAGCTGCCGATGCCTTCGGCGGCTTTGATTTCCAGCACCAGGCCGGCGCCGACCAGGCGGTCCTGGATGCCTTCCGCCGCCGCCGCCATGGTGGCGCGTACGTCGACCGGCCCGAGATTGAGCTGCATGCGCCCGGCATCGATCGTCGCCAGATCAAGGATGTTGTTGATCAGCGCCAGCAGCGTGTTGGTGGAGACCGTGATGTAATCGAGATATTCGCGCTGCCTCGGCGCCAGCGGGCCGGCGCTCTCGTCGCCGAGCAGGTGCACGAAACCGGTGATGTTGGTGAGCGGAGTGCGCAGCTCGTACGAGACGTGGTGGACGAAATCGATCTTGATCTTGTCGGCATCTTCGAGCGCCTCGTTGCGCTCGCGCAGCGCCCGCTCGACGTTGACCGAGTCGGTCACGTCGTGGAACGTCATCAGCGTGGCGCCGTCCGGCAGCGGCACCGTCCGGCAATCGACCGCGGTGCCGTCGCGCAATTCGAGCTTATCCTCGATCGCCACCCGATTCTCGATGCCGGTGACCACGGCACGCAGCGCCTGCCAGGTCGGATGATCGCCGTGCAGCGGCCGGCACAGGGCCGAAATCGTTTCGATATGCGGCCGCTCGGCGAGACTCGGCGGCGACAGCTTCCATATGCGGGCGAACGCCGAATTGGACAGCCGCAAGCGGCCGTCACTGCCGAACACGGCGACCCCCTCGGCCAGATTGTCGAGGGTCTCGCCCTGGACTCGGATCAGTTCCTGGAAACGCCGCTCGAGATCGAGCCGCTCGGTAACGTCATCGAACAAATAGGTCACGCCGCCGTCGGGATTGGGCGTGGTGACGACGCGCAGCGTCCGCCCGTCGGGCAAATGCCAAGTGTGCTCCTTCGGCTCGATGGCGCGATAGGCGGCGTTAAGCTCGGCCTTCCATTGCCGGAAGTCCCGCTCCTCCGGGAGCTTGCGGGAAGCCCGCAACTCCTCGAGGATCGTCGAGTCGGTCGGCCTCTGATCGAGCGAAGCGGCGTCGAGATTCCACAGCGCGCGGTAGGCGGCGTTATAGAACGTGAGCTTTTGATCGGCATCGAACATGGCAACGCCGGTCGATAGCTGGTCGAGCGTGCGGCGGTGCGCGTCGATCATGCGGGCGAGGGCGCTGCGCATGGTTTCGGCCTCGGTGGCATCGATGCCGAGGCCGGCGCTTCCGGTCGCGATGGCGAAGTCAAGCACGTCGAAGCTCTTGCGCGCGCCGGCAACAATGGCCGGCAGCCGGCCGGCATAGGTGCCGCCGGCGGCGCGCACCCGAGCGATGTTCTCGCGCGCCTGACTGTCGAGCAGTTCCAGGCCGCGCTCGACCGCTTCGGCGCCGTTGCCGACCTCTACCGCTTGCGCATAGGCGACATTGACGAAGGCAAGCCGCCCGGCGGCGTTGCGGATCCATGCCGGCGACGGCAGCTTTTCGATCAGAGCGCGCAACGCCGCCAGGTCACGCTCGACGGCCTCATGACGCGCAGTCAGGTCCATCAGTTCGCGCTTGATGCTGCTCGCATCTTTCAGCCGCAGCACTGCGCGCCCGGCGACAATGCGGCCTTGCGCCTCGATCGCCCGCTCGCCGAGCGTCGTCAGCGACATGGCAAAGGGTTCGCCGCGGGCGCGCAGCGCCTCGACGGCGTAGTCCATGGCCGCGGCCTTGGTCGCGTCGAGCCACGAGCCAAAGGCGAGCACGCGATGCGGCGCAGATACGCCGACAAGCGCCGGATCGCCGTCGACGTGAGGCTCGTCGGAGGCCGCCGGCCAATCCACCAGCACTTGCGCTTCCGACGCCAGCAGCGCGTTGGCGCGGTCGAGGTTGGCGCGCAGCGTGGCAATCGCGTCGTTTGCCGATGCCTCGCGCTGAAGCCAATTGGCGCGGCCGCGAACCAGCAGGATCGCCGTGACGACGGCAAACACCAGGAGGCCGACGAGCAGCACGAGCAGCGCGATCTCGTGGCGGCCGACGCTGTCGGATGCGTCAAATACCAGCTGGCGCAGGACGATGGTCGGACGTTCGGCGGCGCAAGCGGGCAGCGGCGCGGCAGCGCCGACAGCTAGGGCAATGCCGCCAAACCACGGACGAGCATGGCCCCCGCGCCTCCGCATCGTGCCCGGCATGCCCCTTTTTGCCTCTGCTGGCGCCTGCCGCCAATGGCCAGCCCGCGAATCGCACGACTTTACTCTCAAGGCGAATCGTCCCGAAAGAGTCCAGATCGTGAACGGGGCGCCGTTGGTGGCGGCGCCTTCATGCTAATCGCGTCTGCCGCTCTTGCCGGCGTGGGTGCCGGTAGAGCCGAGGCCTCTGCCGGCTCGCGCGGTGGCGTCGAGACGGTCGGTCGCGACCAGTCGCACGTGGCGGACCGGTGCGATGACAAGCTGGGCGATGCGCATGCCGCGGCTGACGACGAACGGCTCGGCGCCGAGATTGACGAGAATGACCTGCACTTCCCCGCGATAGTCCGCATCCACCGTGCCGGGCGAATTGAGGACAGTAACGCCGTGGCGCAAAGCCAGACCGGACCGCGGCCGGATTTGGCCCTCGTAACCCGGCGGCAGCGCGATCGAGAAGCCGCAGGGGATCAACGCCCGCGCTCCGGCGCCAAGTTTGACCGGCGCCTCGGCCGGCACGGCTGCGGGAAGGTCGAGGCCGGCGGCTAACGCGCTATGATATTGCGGCAGCGGCAGATCGGCGCCGTGCGGCAATCGCATGATGCGCATTTCGATCTCGTCGCCGCCGCTCACCGTTCGGGTTCCTGACTTGCCGCCGCGATGCGCTCGACCAAGGCGCGCGCCACATCGTCCTTTGATTGCGGCGGCCACGACTCGACGCCTTTGGCTGTGACGATATGAACCGTGTTGACATCGCCGCCCATGATGCCGGTGGCCGGCGACACATCGTTGGCCACGATCCAGTCGCAGGCCTTGTTTTTCAGCTTCGCCTTGGCGTTGGCGATGACGTCGTCGGTTTCCGCGGCAAAACCGACAACCAAGCGCGGCCGGCCCGATTTGCGGTGGGCGATGGTCGAAAGGATATCGGGATTCTCCACCAGCTCGAGCGTCGGCGTTCGGCCTTGCTGTTTCTTGATCTTGCTGCGGTTCCTCTGCCGTGGGCGCCAATCGGCGACGGCGGCGGCGAACACGGCGACGTCGGCCGGCAGCGCCTTTTCGACCGCCGCCAGCATCTCGTTGGCGGTCTCGACATGCACGACCGACACGCCGGGCGGATCGGACAGGTTCACCGGACCCGACACCAGCACCACATCGGCGCCGGCGGCCGCCGCCGCAGACGCAATGGCGTGGCCTTGCTTGCCGGATGAGCGATTGGCGATGAAGCGCACCGGATCGATCGGCTCGGTGGTCGGTCCCGAGGTGACGAGAACCCGCTTGCCGGCAAGGGACCCGGAGCCCTGAACAAGCGCTGCGACCAACGCAGCGATTTCCGGCGCCTCGGCCATGCGGCCGACCCCGGCTTCGCCGCGCTCCGCCATCTCGCCCGAATTCGGACCGACGAGGCGCACGCCGTCGGCTTCGAGCTGCGCGAGGTTGCGCTGGGTCGCTTTGGCCGCCCACATGTGCGGGTTCATCGCCGGCGCTACCAAGACCGGCTTATCAGTGGCGAGCAGCACCGCAGTCGCAAGATCGTCGGCATGGCCGCCCGCCATCTTGGCGATCAGGTCGGCCGTCGCCGGCGCCACCACGACAACATCGGCGTCGCGGGCGAGGCGGATATGGCCGACATCGAATTCGCTGCGCGGATCGAACAGATCGGTGTAAGCGGGCCCGCCGGCAAGCGCACCGGCCGCAAGCGGCGTGATGAAATGCTGCGCGGCCGCTGTGAGCACGCAGCGCACATGAAAGCCGCGGTCCTGCAGGCGCCGGATCAGGTCCAGCGACTTGTAGGCGGCGATGCCGCCGCCGATGATCAGCAGCACGCGGCGCGTATCCGCCCCGGCGGCGTGCGGCCTTGACCCGAGCGGCCGAACCGGCAGCTCGTCGCGGTCGAGCGCGTCGCGGCCGCTCTCTTCGGCCGCGCGGCGCAGGATGACGCGGACTTCGTCCTCCATCGAGCGACCGTGCCGCGCCGCGCGCAGGCGCAAGAGCTTCTTGAGCTGATCGTCGAGTTGCCGGACGGTAAGGCTTGCCATGTTGGCCGCATTCTAGCAGCGCCGTGATTGCATTGCAATCAGTGCAATCACTCCTCACCGGATCAGCAGGATCACGATCCACAGCAGCAGCGCCGCGATCAGCCACAGCGCCACTGTCCCCCAACGGCTGCGCCGCGCCTCGCGCTTGTCGATCTCGGCCAGCGTCTGCGGCGACAATAACAGCCCGTCGCGGGTCATGTCGTCGATCTGATCAAGCACGCGGGCGCCGCGGGCGAGCAGGCCCGGCGCATTGCCGACGAAGCGGCCGACCTCGGCGGCGCCGGAAGCGGCGGCTTCGAGCTTGCCGGCTACGCCGAGGAAGCGCGTCATCCATTCGCGCACCACCGGTTCGGCTGCCGACCAGATGTCGAGCTTGGGATCGAGCGACCGTGCCACGCCCTCCACTACGACCATGGTTTTCTGCAACAGCAGCAATTCCGGTCGAGTGCGCATGTCGAACAGGCCGGTCACCTCGAACAGCAGGGTGAGCAGCCGCGCCATGGAAATATCCTCGGCGGTGCGGTTGTGGATCGGCTCGCCGATGGCGCGGATCGCCTGGGCGAAATTCTCCACCGAATGGTGCGGCGGCACGTAGCCGGCTTCGAAATGAACTTCGGCGATCCGCTGATAATCGCGGGTGATAAAGCCGTGCAGAATTTCGGCAAGAAACAAACGCTCCTTGACGCCGAGCCGGCCCATGATGCCGAAGTCGACGGCGATGAAGCGTCCGTCGTCGTCGACGAACAGATTTCCCGGGTGCATGTCGGCATGGAAGAAGCCGTCGCGCAAGGCGTGGCGGAGGAAGGTCTGGATCAGCGCACGAGCAAGCCGACGCAGATCGAAGCCTTTGGCCGAAAGCCGTGCGCGGTCTGACAGCGGCGCTGCCTCGATCCATTCCAGCGTGAGGACTTCCTTGGTGGTGCGGTTCCAGTCCACGGCGGGGACGCGGAAGTCCGGATCGTCCTTGGTGTTCTCGGCCATTTCCGAGAGTGCGGCGGCTTCCAGGCGGAAGTCCATCTCGACGGTGACCGCGCGCCGCAACGTGTCGACCACTTCGACGAGACGGAGCCGCCTTGCCTCCGCGGAAAGGTCTTCCGCATGCCGGGCTGCGAAATTGAAGGCCCGAAGATCGGCGTAGAAGCGGCGCTCGATATCGGGGCGCAACACCTTGACTGCCACGGCGCGGGGGCCGCCGGCGGTGGCGACTTCCGCCCGATGAACCTGGGCGATCGAGGCGGCGGCGACCGGCAGGCCGAAGCTTTGGAAGACCGCACTGACGGGCTTGCCGAACGAGGCGGCGACCACCGCCTCGGCCTCCTGCTGCGGAAACGGCGGCATCTGATCTTGCAGCCGCTCGAGATCATGGGCCAAGGCGGCGCCGACCACGTCCGGCCGCGTCGCCAGGAACTGGCCGAGCTTGACGTAGCTCGGACCCAGCCGCGTCAGGGCCGCCGACAAACGCGTATCGGCCGCACCGATCGCTGGCCGTTCCAAAAGACGGATGACGCGCAACAGCGGCCGTGCGGCCGGCGGCACCAGCGCAGGATCGATCGTGCCGAACACACCCTCACGAGCGAAGATGAAGCCGGCGCGGCCGAGACGAAGAAGATGCCAGAGACCCGAGATCACAAACGCCAGCCGGAATGCAGCGCCACGATGCCGCCGCTCAGGGCGCGGAAGGAAACCCGGGCAAAGCCCGCCGCCCTAAGCATGGCGGCAAACGCCTGCGGGCGCGGAAAGCGGCGGATCGATTCGACGAGATAACGATACGACTGCGCGTCGCCGACGACGGCGCCGCCGAGCGCGGGAATGACGTTGTGCGAGTAGAGGTCGTAGAGCGCGCGCAGGCCGGGAACATCGACGGCGGAAAATTCCAGGCAGAGAAAATGGCCGCCGATCCTGAGCACGCGAAACGCCTCGGCGAGCGCGGCTTCGATTCGCGGCACGTTGCGGATGCCGAAGGCGATGGTCGCCGCATCGAAGCTTTTGTCGGCAAACGGCAGCGCTTCAGCGTTGCCTTCGATGAATGCGATCCGTTCCGCCATGCCCGCCTGGTCTGCCGCTGAAGGCCGCGAGCCGGCCGGCGCCGCAGCGCGCTGGCGTCCGACCGCCAACATGTCCGCATTGATGTCGCAGACTGTCGCTCGGGTGCCGTCACCGCCCGCGGCAAGCACGCGAAAGGCGACGTCGCCGGTGCCGCCCGCGATATCGAGCACATGGAACGGCCGATTCTTCGGCGGATTGACCGCCGTCACCAACGCATCCTTCCAGGCGCGGTGCAGCCCGAACGACATCAGGTCGTTCATCAGGTCGTAGCGATGCGCCACGCTGCGGAATACGTCATCGACCAGGGACTGCTTGTCGGCGAGAGGGACCTGGCGCGCGCCGAACCGGGCCGTGTCTGTCATGGTGTCCTGGCGTTGGGCGTCTGGATTGCTTGAGCCAAACCATAGCGCGGCGTTGCAACCGGCGCTATGTCTCGCGCCGTTAACCATGTTTCGTGCAAGCGTAACGGCGGCGACCAGCGTCGACGGACTGCCCAATGCCCGAACTGCCCGAAGTCGAGACGGTACGCCGCGGGCTGGCCCCGGCGATGGAAGGCGCGCGCTTCTCCGAGGTCGAGGTGCGTCGCGGCGATCTGCGCTGGCCGCTGCCGAAGAACTTCGCCCGGCGCCTTGAAGGCAAGTCGGTGACCGGCCTCGGCCGCCGCGCCAAATATCTGCTTGCCGACCTGTCGTCCGGCGACGTGCTGGTGATGCATCTCGGCATGTCCGGCTCGTTTCGTGTGTCCCGCGCCGACCGCGGTACGAAGCTCGGCCGGTACCACAATGAGCGCGCGCAAGACGCCGCTCACGACCACGTCGTCTTTCACATGTCGTCCGGCGCAATCGTAACCTTCAACGATCCGCGCCGCTTCGGTTCGATGAAGCTCGTGCCTCGCGCCGAGCTGGGCCAAGAGCCGCTCCTGGCGCAGCTCGGTCCCGAACCTCTCGGCAACGAGTTCGACGCCGCGATGCTGGCGCGGGCCTGCAAAGGCAAGAAGACAAGCCTCAAGGCGGCGCTTCTCGATCAAAGGGTCGTCGCCGGGCTTGGCAACATCTATGTCTGCGAGGCGCTGTTCCGGGCGCATCTTTCGCCCAAGCGCCTTGCTGCCACCATCGCCGACAAGAGAGGTGCGCCCAGCGAACGCGCCGAACGACTGGTGGAGGCCATCAAGGCGGTGCTCAATGCGGCGATCAAGGACGGCGGCTCGTCGCTGCGCGATCATAAGCTCACCGACGGCGAACTCGGCATGTTCCAGCATCACTTCCGCGTCTACGATCGCGAAGGGCGAAAATGCCCGACGCCGGGATGCGGCGGCACTGTCAAACGCATCGTGCAGAACGGCCGCTCGACCTTTTATTGTCCGGTGTGCCAGAAATGACTGTCCTCGTCTCCCCGCCTGCGGGGAGAACGGAGATGCTCCCCAACGGGAGACGCACGCGGGGAGAGATCGCCATGAGCTACGAAAACATCATCGTCGAGCGGCGCGGCAAGGTCGGGCTGATCCGGCTCAATCGCCCGCAGGCGCTCAACGCGCTCACCAGCGCGCTGATCGCCGACCTGACCAAGGCGCTCGATGCCTTCGAGGCCGACGCCGCCATCGGCTGCGTGGTGATTACCGGCTCGGACAAGGCCTTCGCCGCCGGGGCCGACATCAAGGAGATGGCCGACAAGACGTTCGCCGAGGCCTTCCTCGGCGACTTCGCCGCCTCCTGGGACCGCGCCGCGACGGTGCGCAAACCGGTGATCGCCGCGGTCGCCGGTTTCGCGCTTGGCGGCGGCTGCGAATTGGCCATGCAGTGCGATCTGATCGTCGCCGCCGACAACGCCAAATTCGGCCAGCCCGAGATCAAGCTCGGCATCATCCCGGGGATCGGCGGCACGCAGCGGCTGACGCGCGCGGTCGGCAAGGCCAAAGCCATGGATCTGGTTCTGACCGGTCGGATGATGGACGTCGAGGAGGCCGAACGCGCCGGGCTCGTCGCCCGGGTCGTGCCCCTGGCAAACCTTGTCAACGAAGCCGTCAAGATCGCGGACACGATTGCGTCGATGTCGCTGCCGTCGGTGCTGGGCGCCAAGGAGGCGGTCAACCGCGCGTTCGAGACGTCACTGGCCGAAGGCGTGCGCTTCGAACGCCGCGTGTTTCACTCGCTGTTTGCGACCGCGGACCAGAAGGAAGGCATGGCCGCTTTCGTGGCCAAAAGGCCGGGAAAATTTCAGAACAAATAAGGCGCCTGTCACTCGCGTACGCAGACGATGCGCATGACCGACTGCGCCATCGGCGCACGACGCGCGGCCGCCAGCGCGATGCCGTGGGCCTGCAGAAAGCCGCGAATCGTCTCGACCGGCACCAAAGTGGCGGTGCGACTGACGGAGCCGTTGCCGGCGACCACGGCAGGCTTGAGGTCCACCATGCCGGCAAGCCCGCCGTTTGCATCGACGGCCGCGGCCCCGGAAAAGCCGAGTTTCGGCGACGGCTCGATTCCCTGTGCGGTAAGACGAGCGGCGGCGCTGGTCACGTCGGCCGCGCCGGCCTGGGTCAGCGGGTCGGCAACGCCGACCAGCGTGAGCTCGCCGCCGCTTCCGCCGCCGAGCATTGCGGGAGCGAGATTGCGCGCTCCGTACACCCGAATGAGCGCGAGATCGCTCGCCTTGTCGGCGGCGATGCGTTCGCCATGGCCGAGGCCGGGCAGCGCGATGCTCTGGCAATCTTCGGTAATGTGGGCCGGCGCGACGAAATCGCCGTCGCTGCTTACGACGATTGCGGTGCCGTACTCGACCAACCGCCGCAGCCCGGGCTGCGCGGCGGCTTGCGGGTCGGGGAAGCCGGTGAACGTGCTGGCGACCGCTGCGCCGATGCGCTCCATCCTGCCTTCGGTTGCCTGGTCGTAGAGAATGGTGACGCCGCGTATTTCGCTGCCGTGCGCCGCGGCGCGGACGACAAAATCCTTGAGCCCCTGCACGCCCCTGATGGCGAACCCATCGGGCGCGAGCTGGCTCGACGCGATTTGCCGCCGCGATGTTTTCTTCTCCTGCTCGAACAAGGCCGGCAATGCCGCCTCGGTCAAGCGGAACGTTTCGATCTGAATTTGTCCTTGCGCTGAGGTCCAGCGGCTGCCGCTGCGCGAGGCGCCGGCGAGAGGCACCAGCTTCTCCGGCAGGCCGAGCCGTGCACCGGTTACCGGATCTTCGATCAGCCGCCAGCCGATGTCGGGAGCAAAATTTATGGTCGGCGCAGTTGCGTCGCGGTCCAGCGGAATGGCTGGCTCGGCTTCCCGCTCCTTGTGGTGTCTGCGGGACGCCCTGGTGTCCTTGCGGTGATGTTTGTTACCGGCACGTTCGACGGCGATGGCGGCGGGGTTGGAGATGGTCGCAAGCCGCGTCTTCGACTTCGCCTTTTGATGTCCAACCGCGCGTTCAGTCTTGGCGTTCGGCTTGTGAGCGACGAACTCCTTGGCCGCCGCTGCCGTGCCCGCAGCCAGCAGGCCGATAACAATGGCCGCCACCCTCACACGCATGATCGGACCCAACCCTGCGGCAGAAAGCGTAGCCCAGGCCGGCGCGGTCGCCAATCCTCAGGACCGCGTTTTGTCGCCGGGTACAGTACGAAGGGTAGCGGTGGTTCGGCAGCCCGTTCAAGCCTATCTTGCCGTTATGCTTAGTGCCGACGAGCTTGAACGTTACGCGCGCCATATCGTGCTGCCCGAAGTCGGGGGGCCTGGGCAGGCCGCGCTCGGCCGGGCGCGGGTCTTGGTTGTCGGCGCCGGGGGTCTCGGGGCGCCGCTCCTTCTCTACCTTGCCGCCGCCGGCGTCGGCACCCTCGGCATCGTCGACGACGATGTGGTCGCGCTTGCCAACCTGCAGCGGCAGGTGATCCACGGAACGCCCGATCTCGGGACACCGAAAGTCAACAGCGCCGCGGCGACGATCACCAGGCTCAATCCGCATGTGGCGGTCGAACCGCACCGGGTCCGGCTCGCGGCGCAAAACGCGCTCGCGCTGATCAGCCGCTACGATATCGTCGCCGACGGCTCCGACAATTTCGCCACCCGTTATCTGGTGGCCGACGCTTGCTACTTCGCCGGCAAGCCGTTGGTGACGGCGGCGCTCGGCCCGTTCGACGGCACGCTGACCACCATCCGCGCCCATGAACGCGGCGCCGACGGCACGCCGAACCCGACCTATCGGTGCCTGTTTCCCGAACCGCCGCCGCCCGGGACGGTGCCCGCCTGCGCCGAGGCCGGAATTCTCGGCGCATTGGCCGGCGTCATCGGCGCCATGGCAGCGCTGGAAGTGATCCGCGAGATCGTCGGCTTCGGCGAAGGCCTGGTCGGGCGCCTCATCATGTTCGACGCCCACGCCATGCGCTTTGAGGCCTTGCGCTACGCGTGGGACCCGGCGAATCCGCTCAGCGGCGCTCAGCCGACGATCCGCGACCTTTCGCTGCACATCAACTTGCCGTCATCGTGAGCGGCGGCCAGGCAAGGGGACGCAACGGCTATGGCTTCGGTTCGCCACGACAATCTTCGTCGTTCAGGCCATCGCCTGAACAAGATCAGCGAAACCCGTCACCGCGCCTGCGCATGATAGACGCTGTTCGGCCGCATGTCGGTCGCCGACGCCACGCGGTTTGACATGTTGAAGAAGCCGGCCACCGCGGCGATGTCCCAGATGTCGCGGTCGCTGAAGCCGCAGCGGCGCAAAGCTTCGCGGTCCGCCTCCTCGATCGACCACGGCTCGGCGGTGAGCTTGACGGCAAAATCGAGCATGGCGCGCTCGCGCCGCGACAGCCGCGCCGCGCGGTAGTTCATCACCATGAGTTCGCCGAGCGGTGGATCGCCGGAGAGCTGGCGCACGGCGGCGCCATGGGCGACTAGGCAATAATAGCAGCGGTTGTGCGCCGACACCGCAACCGCAATCATCTCCCGCTCGAGCTTGCTCAAGCCCGACGGCGCCAGCATCAGGTCGTTGTACAGGGCGACGAAGGCCGCGAGCTTGGCGCCGTCGAAGGCATAGGCTTGCAGCACATTGGGCACGAACCCGAGCTTGTCCTCGCACTTCTTGAAATAGGCGGCCATTTCCGGGGCGAGTTCTTGCGGCGGCAGCTTAAGCGCGGTGATGGCGGTGTCGTCGCCCTCGACCGCCGAGGGGCGGGATTTCACCGCACGGACGGCGGCGGACTTGCTGCTGCGCTTGGTCATCGGGGTCCCTTCCCAGTGGTGTCACGCCGCTGTCGGCGGCGGCCGATAGAATGACACTATAGATTGATGCATTGCCCAGATAGCGCGTGGGCGCATCGCGCGCATAATGCATAATATCGACGAGATTCGCCGGCGGGGCGCCAGCGATCCCGACAGGGGGGAACCATGGCCGTCCAGAACATTCCCCGCCCCGAGGACGACGGCGGTAACCAGACGCTTATTGCCGCGGCGACCGAACTCATTACCCGGCGCTGGCGCGAGTTCCCGCCTGGCTTCCTCGTCGAGCTTTACGGCCGCGCCACCGGCAAAGATCTCGAGCGCTACCGACCCGAGGAGCTTGCCGCCATCGGCGAGCAGGCCTGGAGCTTCCTTGCCGAACGCAAGATTGGCGCGCCCAAGATCGCGTTTGCACCGGCTCGCCTCACGCCGAGCGTGGCGGTGCTCGACATCGTCAACGACGACATGCCCTTTCTGGTCGATTCGGTACTCGGCGAACTCACCGAGCGCGGGCTCGAGATTCGCCTCCTGGTTCATCCGGTCTTCACCGTCGAGCGCGACGCGGCCGGGCGGCTTGTCGCCTTCAAAGGCGACCGCAAGGGCAACGGTCAACGCGAAAGCTTCATTCACGTCCACATCGCCGACCTGGAGGATGCCTCGCAGCGGGCCGACGTCGTCCATGCGCTTGAAGGCATCCTCGCCGAGGTGCGCATCGCCGTGCAGGACTGGCGGCCGATGCTGGCGCGAGCGCAGGACGTCGCCGCCGAATTGAAGGCCAATCCGCCGCCGCTTCCTGCCGACGAGATCGCCGAGGCAATTCAGTTTCTGCAATGGATCGCGGCCGACAATTTCACCCTGCTCGGCGCGCGCGACTACGCCTACACCGACAGCGACCATGCGTTGGAGCCGAAATTCGAGACCGGGCTGGGGCTGTTGCGCTCGCGCGAGATGCAGCTCCTGCGCCGCGGCAATCAGCTCGTGACCATCACCCCCGAAATCCGCGAGTTCCTCAAAGAACCGAAGCTCTTGATCGTCACCAAGACCGCAGTGCGCTCCCGCGTCCACCGGCGCGTGCATATGGACTACATTGGGGTCAAGCGCTTCGACCGCGACGGCAACCTGGTCGGCGAATGCCGGTTCTGTGGGCTGTTCACCTCGACCGCCTACACGCGCTCGGTGCGCGCCATTCCTTATCTGCGGCGCAAGGTCGACCACATCATCGGCCGCGCCGGCTTCGATCCGTCCAGCCATTCCGGCAAGGCGCTGGTCAACGTCCTCGAACACTATCCGCGCGACGAGCTGTTTCAGATCGACGAAGACACGCTCTATCAGTTCGCGCTGGCCATCCTCCAACTCGACGAACGGCCGCGGGTTCGCGTCCTGCCGCGACGCGACCGCTTCGACCGCTTCGTGTCGATCCTGGTCTACATCCCGCGCGAACGTTACGACAGCGAGACCAGGGCACGCATCGGCGAATACCTCGCGATGATGTTCAAGGGACGGGTGCGCGCCTTCCATCCGTTCTTCCCCGAAGGTCCGCTGGTGCGCGTGCATTTCATCATCGGGCGCTACGACGGCGAGACTCCCGCAGTCGATCGGGCGGTGCTCGACCGCGCCGTCGAGGCAATCGTACGCAACTGGGCCGATGGTCTGCGTGAGGCGCTCGCCGACGGCGCTGAAGCGGCCGCGCAACGCGCGCTGTTCGCGCGCTACGTGGATGCATTTCCGGTCGATTACCGCGAAGTCTATCCGCCGACCGCCGCGGTCGCCGACATCGGCTTGGTCGAGGCGCTCACTGCCGAGCATCCGCTCGGCGTCGAGCTGTACCGGGACACGAGCGCGGAGATCGGTGGCGCCGGGCTCAAAGTCTTCAGCCATAACCGCCCGATCGCGCTGTCCGAGCGGGTACCAGTGCTGGAGAATATGGGTTTCCGCGTTGTCGACGAGCGCACCTACCATATCGATCCGAAAGACGCCGCCGACGTCTGGTTCCACGATATGGCGCTAGAAAGTGCGCTCGGCCAACCGTTCGATCTGGCTGCGCTCAAGCAACGCATCGAAGCGTGTTTCCTTGCGGTCATGGGCGGACGCGCCGAAAACGACGGCTATAACGCGCTCGTCCTCGCCGCCGGCCTGCCATGGCGCGACGTGGCGCTGATCCGCACCCTGTCGCGCTTCTTGCGCCAAGTCCGGGTGCCGTTCTCGCAGGACTACATGTGGACGACACTGCGCAAACATGCGGGCATCGCCGCGCAGATCGTGACCTTGTTCCACACCCGCTTCGACCCGCATCTTGGCGCGCCGCAGGACGAGCGCGCCGCGCGCGAAGCCGATGTCGCCGCCGGCATCGAGACCGCCTTGCAGGCGGTCGACAGCCTTGACGAGGATCGCATCCTCCGCCGCTTCGTCAACGCCGTCCAAGCCGCGATCCGAACCAACTTCTACCAGCGCGGCCGCGACGGCACGGCGACGGAGCTGATCGCGGTCAAGTTTGCCAGCCGCAAACTTGACGACATCCCACTGCCGCGCCCGCTTTACGAGATCTTCGTCTACTCGCCGCGGGTCGAGGGTGTGCACCTGCGCTTCGGCAAGGTTGCCCGCGGCGGCATCCGCTGGTCGGACCGGCCGCAGGATTTCCGCACTGAGATCCTCGGTCTGGTCAAGGCGCAGAACGTCAAGAACGCGGTCATCGTTCCGGTCGGCGCCAAGGGCGGATTCGTCCCAAAGCGCCTGCCGCAAGGCGGCCCGCGCGAGGCCGTCCAGGCCGAGGGCACCGCCACCTACCGGCTGTTCATCTCGACGCTGCTCGACATCACCGACAACATCGGGACCGGAACCACGGGCGTCGTGCCGCCGGCCGATGTGGTGCGGCATGAGGGCGACGATCCCTATCTCGTCGTCGCCGCCGACAAGGGCACGGCGACGTTCTCCGATATCGCCAACGCCCTCGCCGTCGCGCACGGCTTCTGGCTCGGCGATGCTTTCGCCTCCGGCGGCTCGGCCGGCTACGACCACAAGAAGATGGGCATCACCGCGCGCGGCGCCTGGGTCTCGGTAGAGCGCCATTTTCGGGAGATGGACATCGACATCGGCAAGACCGCGTTCACGGCCGTCGGCGTCGGCGACATGTCGGGCGACGTGTTCGGCAATGGCATGTTGCGCGAAAAGACGACCAAGCTGGTCGCCGCCTTCGATCACCGCGACATCTTCATCGACCCCGAGCCCGATCCGGAGCGCAGTTTCGCCGAGCGAAAGCGCCTGTTCGAGCTGCCGCGCTCGAGCTGGCAGGATTTCGACAGGGGCGTCGTGTCCAACGGCGGCGGCGTGTATTCACGCAACGCGAAGGAGATCAGGCTGTCCGCAGAAGCCTGCGCGCTGCTCGGCGTGGGCGAGAAGCTGACGCCACAGGAACTGATCCGCGCCATCCTCAAGGCGCCGGTCGATCTGCTTTTCTTCGGCGGTATCGGCACCTATATCCGCGCCTCCGACGAAAGCGACGAGGCGGTCGGCGACCGGACGAACGATCCGATCCGCATTGCCGGAGCGGATCTGCGCTGCAAGGTCATCGGCGAAGGCGCCAATCTCGGCATGATGCAGCGCGGCCGCATCGAGGCGGCCCTGCGCGGAGTGCGCCTCAATACCGACGCTATCGACAATTCTGCCGGCGTGAACACCTCCGACATGGAGGTCAACATCAAGATCGCGCTGAGCATTCCGCTGCGCGACGGCCGGCTGACCATGGACGCGCGCAATGCGCTACTGGCGCAGATGACGGACGAGATCGCCGCGCTCGTCCTGCGTAACAATTACCTGCAGACGCTTGCGCTGTCGTTGTCACAGCGCCGGGGCATGGAGGATTTTGGTTTCCTGCAACGGCTCATTCAGACCCTGGAAGCGCACGGCCATCTTGATCGCGCCGTCGAGTATCTCCCCGATGACATGCAGCTCGCAGAGCGGCGGCGGCGGCAGCAGCCGTTCACGCGGCCGGAGCTATCGGTACTGCTCGCCTACGCCAAGCTGACACTCTACGACGACCTGCTCGAAAGTCCGGTTCCGGACGATCCCTATCTCGCCCGCGAGCTCGGCCGCTACTTCCCGAAGGAGATTGCCGCGCGGTTTCCCGACGCGCTGGAGCATCACCGCCTGCGCCGTGAGATCATCGCCACCCAGCTTGCCAATTCGATGATCAATCGCGGCGGTCCTTCTCTGGTCGTCCGCATTGCCGATCAGACCGGCGCCGCGCCCGCCGCCATCGCAGCGGCGTTCGCTGCGGTGCGCGACGGTTACGGCATGACGGCGCTCAACGCTGCAATCGACGCGCTCGACAACCGCGTTGCGGGAAAGCTGCAGCTCGACCTCTATGCCGCGGTGCAGGATGTTCTGCTCGACCGCATCATCTGGTTCCTGCGCAATGTCGATCTTGCCAAGGGCCTCGCCGACGTGGTGGCGCACTACCGCGACCGCATCGCGGCCGTTGCCGCTTGCCTCGACGGCGTGCTGTCCGAGGACGGGCGCAACGCGCGCGCCGCGCGCCGCCAGGAGCTTGGCGAAGCCGGCGTGCCGGCCGAGCTTGCCGGCCGCATCGCCGATCTTGGGCCGCTCACCGCCGCGCCGGACATCGTGCTGGTGGCCGATAGCACCGGCAGGCCGGTCGGCGAAGTCGCCGCCACCTATTTCGCCACCGGCACGTTCTTTCGGCTCGACCGCATCGCCGACGCGGCGGCCAAGATCCCGATCGCCGACTACTTCGACCGGCTGGCGCTCGATCGCGCGCGTGACTCGATCGGCGACGCCGAGCGGCGGCTCACCGCGGCAATGGTCGGCAACGGCTTCGCCGGAGCCGAGGCGGTCGCAGCCTGGGTGACGCCGCGGCGGGGCGAAGTGGAGCGCATCCGCGGTGCGATCCACGAGATTGCCGGTTCCGGCCTGACTTTGTCGAAGCTCGCGGTGGCTGCAAGCCTCTTGGGCGATCTGGTGAAAAACTGAGTTGAACGCGGCACGAGGCATTCGCCGCAAAGCCGCGTGACGGGCGGGTCGAAGCCGCGGATTACATTTTGCTCATCTTTGCTTGGCCGAGCCGCACCGACAGTCCGGGCAAAAAAGAACCCCAAGCAATTACGCGCTTGGGGTCCTTCAAGTCGTTGCCTCAACTTAGGCTTATTGGGCCGAGCGGCTGGGTGTCGGGGGATGGGGGGGCCGCCCGGTTTTGCCTAATGCGCAGCACATAAGCTCGCAGCGCACGGATTCAAGTTGGTTCACGCTTTGGTGTTCGGTTAGTGCGGCAATACGCCCACTTTTGCGGGTCAGGGATACCGATGGTCTCCCGTCCGCTTTTCGCAAACGAGGTCCGGCGCAGATCGGCCGCGATGACTGCGACAGTCGCCGTGCACGGCCTCTCGGCGGCGCCCGCTTGGCGGTCGAACACCGAAACGTCTACCCGATGATTTTGCTCGGCAACGACAAGGCATCTGCACCAATTTGCCGGTTCATCCGCGGCAGCTTTCGCAGGGTTCCTGCAGCGCATTCGAGATTCGTGGTTCCGGGCGCTCGGCTCGGATCGTGCGCTCAGGCCGGAAATCCTCTAGACTTTAGCGGCGCTGATCACGCCGCGCGCAGCCGCGAAGCCGCGAGCGAACGGCGCCGGATGAACAGGATGCACGCGATACACTCGATGCACTTGCTCTATCCATTGTCCGGGTTCGCCGTCGGCCTTCTCGTCGGCTTGACCGGTGTTGGCGGCGGCTCGCTGATGACCCCGCTGCTGATCTTGCTGTTTGGAATCCATCCGGCGACGGCGGTCGGCACCGATCTTTTGTACGCTGCAGTGACCAAGTCCGCCGGCGGCGTGATGCACGCGCTCAACCGCACCGTGGATTGGCGCGTGGTTCGGCGGCTGGCGACCGGGAGCGTTCCGATGACGTTCCTGACCATTGCCGTGCTCAGCTATTTCGACATCAAGGGCCCTGCGGTCCGACAGGTCATCAGTTCCGTGCTCGCCGCCGCCCTGTTGCTCACGGCGGCGACTCTGGTCTTTCGCGATCGGATCGTTGCGCGCTACGCGCCGCGATTCGGCTCGCTGGCGCCTCAGCGGATCGCAATCCTCACCGTGGTCGTCGGCACGATGCTGGGCGGACTGGTATCGATCTCGTCGGTCGGCGCCGGCGCCATCGGCGTGACGGCCCTGGTGCTGCTGTATCCCAGGGTGCCGACGGCGCGCATTATCGGGTCCGACATCGTCCATGCCGTTCCGTTGACGCTGGTCGGCGGAGCCGGTCACTGGCTGCTGGGTTCGGTTGACTGGCAGGTGTTCGCGGCGCTGGTTCTGGGTTCGATCCCGGGTATCCTGCTCGGGAGCTACGCTGCCATCCGGGTCAACGAAACCGCGCTTCGCCTCCTCCTTGCCGTCACACTGCTGGCGGTGGCGGCGAAGCTGTCCTACGGCTTGCTGCCTGCCGCTTCCAACGTCGCGGCGGTGCGGGCGACCCAGCCGCGCTAGTGGAGCGGATTTGACATTCTCTACCCACCCAGCCGTGAGCTCGCGAAGCGAATGTCAAATCCAAAGCTCCACTAAGCACTCATATTTTTTTCTAGTGGTCCTTTGATTCTAACATTCGCATGATAGCCTACCGAACCGGGATGCGAATGTTAGAATTGGACCACTAGCGATGCCGCCGGCTGCGGGACGTCGCGTCCGCGACGCGCGCAGAGCAGCTAAGGTCATGCGCCGCGGCGGCGCTCGGGCAGGCCATAGCGATGCAGATCGCTGCCGTGCACGTCGAGCCACATCTTGGCGCGTTCGTGATCCGGACAGAGGCGGCGCACCAGACGCCAGAACCGGACGGAGTGATTCATCTCAACCAGGTGGGCAACCTCATGAGCGGCCAGATAGTTGAGCACGAAGCTCGGCGCCAGAATGAGCCGCCACGAATACGACAACGCAGCCGTTGTCGAGCAGGAGCCCCAGCGGCTCGCCTGGTCGCGCACGGCGACGCGGCTGATGCGGACGCCGAGCTCGGCAGCGAAGCGCTGGCTCGCGACTTCGAGTTCGCGCTTGGCTTCGCGGCGGAGGAAATCGCCGACCCGCCGGTCTACGTGCGGAGCTTCGCCGGCAACGCAAAGGAGCCGCTCGTCGTCGCCGTCAGTTTCAGTCCAAACGGTGCCGCGGACGCCGCGCCGATGCGCAATCCGGTGCGGCACGCCGCGCAGCGGTATGACCATCCCGTGCGCAAAGCACACCGGGTCGGGTAAACGACCCAAGCGCGCGGCGATCCAGCCGCCGTGCTTTTGCGCAAACTCGCGCGCCTCCTTCAAGGTGCCGCGCGGCGGAATCGTGAGGATCACCTCGCGCGTTGCGGCGGCGATGCGCAGCGTGTAGCGCCGCGCCTGCCGGTGGCGCCGCATGCGCACGAGATAAATCGACCGATCGAAGACGATCTCGATGGCCTGAGGCTCGCTCGGCCGACGATAGAGAAGCGCGCGGTGCGACATGGCCGACAAACCTCGAACAAACCAGGGCGCGATACTGCCATACCTGAAGCGCCGTACAGCGCCCTTCTTAGGGTATTGCAGACCTACCAGATATTGCGTCCGGAGCGGTCCCCTAACCCTACAAAAAGTGGCTTATGGAGTGAATTTGCCTTCAAATCTTGCCTTGTTCGCTCGGCAAGATTTTGACGGCGCTTGATTCGAAATCCCTGGGATTTCTCAGGGGGTTAGCCCCGGCACACGCAAATGGCGGCGGCCGTTCGCCGAAAAAGCGGGAAATCAATGGGTTTGAACACCAAGCCTGGCGGCCGGAACTAAGCCTGCGGTTGCAGCCGAATGGTTGGTACGCGACAGCGGGCTGGCGCTTTGCGCCTTGCCGTTGCCGCCTTTAGCAACGCCACCGCGCCGGCCCCGCGCCATTTGCTCCATCGACAGCGCGAAATCGGCAATGCGCGGCGCGATCTCGGCGCGGAAGCGCGATCCGTTGAACACGCCGTAATGGCCGACGCCCGGCTGCAGCCAGTGCGCTTGCCGCTCAGGCGGGATGTTCACGCACAAGCGATGCGCCGCCTCGGTCTGGCCGACGCCGGAAATGTCGTCGTGCTCGCCTTCGATGGTGAGCAGCGCGCAGCGTGCGATGCGACTTGGATCGACCGGTCGGTCGCGATGCTTCATTTCGCCCTTCGGCAGCGCATGGCGCACGAAAACGGTATCGACGGTCTGCAGATAGTACTCGGCCGCGAGATCCATGACGGCAAGATATTCGTCGTAGAATTCCTTGTGCTTTTGCGCCGAGTCGCCGTCGCCTTTCACCAAATGAAGGAAAAGGTTTCGATGCGCTTCGACATGGCGCTCGAGGTTCATGCTGACGAAGCCGTGAAGCTGGAGGAAGCCGGGATAAACGTCACGCATGAATCCGGGATTCGGAAACGGCACCTTGGAGATGACGTTGGTGCGGAACCAGTCGATGCCGCGACGCGCGGCAAGCTTGTTCACGCCCGTCGGGTTGACCCGCGTGTCGATCGGGCCCCCCATCAGCACCATGGAAACCGGTGCAGCGGGATCGTTCTCGGCCTCCATCAACGCGACCGCCGCCATGACCGGAACCGCCGGCTGGCAGACCGCTACTACATGAGTGTCGCCGCCGAGCGTCTGCAGAATCGAAATGACGTAGTCGATATAATCGTCGAGGTCGAAACGCCCCTCCGATAGCGGTACCGTGCGCGCGTCGCGCCACTCGGTGATGTAGACGTCATGGTTGGGGAGAAAGGCCTCGACCGTTCCGCGCAGCAGCGTCGCGTAGTGGCCGGACAACGGCGCAACGATCAATAGCCGCGGCTGCGGCCGGCGCGGACGATGCTCGAACACGCGTTCGAAATGCAGGAGACGGCAGAACGGCCCCTCCCAGACCGGAATGACGTGAACCGGCACGCGCTCGCCGCCGACCAGCGTCGAGGATATGCGCCAGTCCGGGCGGCCGTAGCGGCGCGTCGAGCGCTCGAAGACTTCGGCAGCGGCGGCAATCGTTTTACCGAATGTGGTGTGAGAGAGGGGGTTGATCGGGTTCTTGAAGGCCAAGCGCGTCGCATCCGCCAACGCCCGCGCCGGATTGAGCGCGGCGTGGCTCATTTCGTAGAGCCAATAGAGCGGCGTCGAGGCTAAAAACCCACCCGCCGGTGCGGCAGCCGCACCGCCGAATTCGCCAATCGCCATCGATGTTTCTCGCCCGGCCTTCTGCTGCAATGCAGCAATTTTGGCATGATATGTCATGCAACGATCATAAAGGCAATTTTTTCATTATTCCTTACATAGGCAATCCAACGCTTTGTCGCCGACGTTGCAGCGGGCGTGCGACTATTCGCCCGTCTGCATCAATGAGCCGTGGCGGCGCGCCGCCTGCAGCAGCTTGAGAAAGCCGAACGTCCCGCCGGCCAGAAACAGGGCGTTGAGCGCCCGCGCCATCAGCCTGAGATCCGCGCGGAACACATGGTCGATAAGCAGCGCCCGCATGCCCTCGAAAACGTAGGTGGGCGGCAGCGCCCAGGCCGCCGGCTGCAGCCAGACCGGGAGGGTCGCGACCGGGTAATAGACGCAGGTCAGCGGCATGAACAGGAACATGATCGACCAGGCGAGGTTCTCGGCACCGAGCCCGTTGCGCAGCACCAGGCCGGAGACGAAGATCCCGACCGCCCAGCTCGTGAGCATCAAATTGACGAAGAACGCCACCAGCGCAAAGCCCATGCCGTAGAGATTGAAGCCGAAGAAGATCAGCGCCAGGACCGTCACCGGAATGACGCCGATCGAGAGCCGCACGATGCTCATGGCCATCAGCGCGGTGACGAACTCCAACGGCCGCAACGGGCTCATCATCAGGTTGCCGACGTTGCGCGCCCACATCTCTTCCAGGAACGAAACCGAGAAGCCGAGCTGGCCGCGGAACAGAATATCCCACAGCAGCACCGCGCCGATCAGCGTGCCGCCGGCGCGGGCGAAGAAGCCGGCATTCTGCATGACGTAATATTGCAAGAAGCCCCAAGTGATCATCTGCACCGTGGGCCAATAGACGAGCTCGATCAGCCGCGGCCAGGACGAGCGCAACAGGTACCAGTAGCGCAGCATCATGGCGGCGACGCGCTGCGGCGAGAAAGCCAGCACGCTCTCGGTGCGGGTGATCACTGGGCGGCCTCCCGCGCCTCGTCGCGGCGGCGGGCAACGTCGAGGAAGACCTCCTCCAAGGTGCGCCGGCCGTAACGGGCAAGGAGCCGCGCGGGCGCATCGTCGTCCTCGATACGGCCCTGCTTCATAATGATGACGCGTTCGCACAACCTTTCGACCTCGGCCATGTTGTGCGAGGCGAGCAGCACCGTGGCGCCGCGTTCGCGGCAGTAGCGTTCCAAATGCGCACGCACCCAATCGGCCGTGTCGGGATCGAGCGAGGCCGTCGGCTCATCGAGCAGCAGCAGTTCCGGGGAATTGATCAGCGACTTGGCGAGTGAGACCCGGGTCTTTTGCCCGGCCGAAAGCCGCCCGGTCGGCCGATCGAGCAACTGGCTCAGATCGAGCGCTTCCGCCAGTTGGTCGATGCGGCCGGCGATATCCGGTACGCCGTAGAGCATGCCGAACACGGTGAGGTTCTGCCGGATCGTGAGCCGCATCGGCATTTCGACATAGGGGCTCTCGAAATTCATGCGGTGCAGCACCCGGTAGCGCTGGTGCGGCATCTCGGCCCCGAGCACGAAGGCGCGGCCGGAGGTCGGCGTGAGCAGCCCCATGATCATGGCCATGGTCGTGGTCTTGCCGGCGCCGTTGCCGCCGAGAAGGCCGATGATCGAGCCGGGCGGGATGACGAACGAGACGCCGTCGACCGCCGGCACCTGCTTGTAGATCTTGACGAGGCGTTCGACCTTTATGGCAGGTGCGGCAGACATGACCGGCGCAGATGTGGCGTGCCGAGCCGTTGACGGCAAGGGGATGAAACTTGGCGTGATCGCTACAAGGAAGTTCTGCAAGTTAGGTTAGGGGCGCTGACGACAGCATGGCATATTTCCCCGCCGATGTGGGGAGGGTAGGGAGGGGTTGGTTAGAGTACCGCATGCCCCGCAGGCCCGGCGCCACGCGGTGGGGCGAGTTCCCTCCGCGAGGTGAAACTCTTATAACTCTATCTTAAAGCGGGTCACCCTTTACGGATTGTCATTCCGCCGGCGGACGCCGGTAAACCAAGGCGTGATAACTATGCAATTGCTCGCGCCTTCGCGTTAATACCTGGTGTAATCAATATGCATGGTGTTGAAGATGCGTCCACCCGGCTCAACAAAGCCGTTGATCCCTATCTTATAATCAACGCGACCGGACGTGTCAGCGTTCTCCCAGCTTGTCGACGTAACTTTTGTACCATCGTCAAGCGTGTCGGTATCCGTATCCTTTTTATAGGAATTCTTGTTGGGTAAGGTCGCAATACATCGGTCGATGTTATTTTCCATCGTCCGATACCAAGATACGGCCACTGTGGCGGTTGCGCCCTCGTTATAGAAGCAATTTGCTCGGTATCTACTATTCGGCTTGCCGCCCCATTCGATAAAGCAACGTGAGTTTGGGTAAGTTTGATTGCTTTCCCATCTCATGGACGAGACTTGTCTGCCGCGCTGGTTTAGGAACGCACGGGGTGGATCGATATAATACTGTGCAATAATTGCACAGAATTGTCGGATGTCTGTTGGTGCGTCAGCTTGGTGTGAAAGAACGGTTGCAGAGGCGGACACATTTCGAAACGTAAGGGAATTTCCATAGTGAAATGCGCTGACAAAAGTGGCTAGTGGAAGTTTGTACTGACCGAGTCGAAGTCCCGTCCCTCCAGCTACAATGTAAGGCGCTGGAGGAGGATATGGATACGGATCGTTGATAATGACCTGCAAACTAGAGGGGCTACCTTCGTAACCAACTATCACGACCGCATGTTGG
>Ga0335085_10003513_pt1 | contig 27022 bp, 23 predicted proteins | sample Lox_Sample_45_FD_206712 | JGI IMG/M metagenome (GOLD analysis project Ga0335085, IMG submission 206712) | Soil microbial communities from Loxahatchee National Wildlife Refuge, Florida, United States - Lox_Sample_4.5 | ecosystem: Environmental > Terrestrial > Soil > Wetlands | place: USA...
TCCAGCGCTTTCTCACCGCGGCCAGCTTCACGATCTCCACGGTCTGATCGTGGCAGCGCGGGCTCACTGACCCAATACCTCAATGAAGGGAAGATGGGCCTCGCGTCCACCAATTGCTGGTGGTCCGGAACCCGCACGGATTGAGCAGCTTCACAGATTCTTGCGCAGAGCCAAGAAGTGTTTCGATCGTTCGAGAGCTGTCAGCTCGAGGCCCTCCGTATGCTATATGTTCCCATTGCGATGAGCGGGCGCAAGCCCGTTGAGAAGTCCGAAGGTTGCTTTCAAGACGAAGAACTGATCGAGTCGGGGAGCAGATGAAGATGGTGCAGAGCCACGTTCGGCGGTCGATATGTGCGGTATAGCGGGTATCGTAGGCAGCGCAACCGACGGTTGTGTTGATGCCGCCGTGATCCGCAGAATGTGTGCGACGATTGCGCATCGCGGACCGGATGACGAAGGCCTAGTCGTGCAAGGCCCCGCCGGCCTGGGAATGCGCCGACTCAGCATCATCGACTTGTCTGGTGGCCATCAACCGATTCACAACGAAGATGACACTGTTTGGGTTGTCTTCAACGGTGAGATTTACGACTTCAGGGAACGTAGGACTGAGTTAGAGAGGCGTGGTCATCGATTCTACACTGATACGGATACCGAGGTCATCGTGCATCTCTACGAGGACCTGGGCTCGGAGTGCGTTCACAAGCTCCGCGGAATGTTTGCGTTTGCACTGTATGACACCAGGCGAAAAAGCCTACTGCTGGCACGAGACCGATTGGGGATTAAGCCTCTTCACTACGCCACCCTCAACGGGCGCATCTTTTTCGGCTCGGAAATCCGGGCGATCCTGGCCGCTGCTCCTGAGCTGCGCAATCTGAATACGGAGGCCCTCCTTCAGTATTTTTATTTTAGCTATATCCCCGAAACTCTTACTGCTTTCACACACATCCAGAAGTTAGCACCCGGGCATTTGCTTGAGTGGGTCGGAGGGGAAGCTCGTGTAAGACAGTATTGGGACCTCCCTGCGTACGGGACGCACGAACCTAAGTCGGAAGAGGAATGCCTTGAAGAGCTCGAACATCGGCTGGCCGAAGCCGTGCGCATTCGGCTCATTGCGGATGTTCCTTTGGGTGCTCTCCTCAGCGGTGGCGTCGACTCGTCGACCGTAGTAGCCCTGATGGCACGCGCCAGCTCGAAACCGGTCAAGACCTTTTCGATTGCTTTTGGGCATGACGACTTCAACGAAGGTCAGCACGCTAGGCGTGTCGCACAGTGCTTTGGTACCGACCACCAGGAACTGACAGTCGAGCCGGACATTTTGGAAACCTTAGAATCCTTGACGGAGTCGCTGGAGGAACCATTTGGCGACTCTTCGATGTTGCCGACTTATTACGTCTCGCGCCTGGCTCGACGGCACGTGACGGTTGCATTGTCGGGCGACGGTGGAGATGAGCTTTTCGCAGGGTATGATCGTTATGCACGCTACCTCCGGCGGACCAAGCTGGATACGATCCCGGATAGCGTGGGTCGCTTCTATCGCCGACACATTCATCCTTTAGTACCGCTTTCGACTCCCGGTCGGCGCCTTGTATACAACAGGTCGTTTCCAGGGGAACAGCAGTATGTTGACGAACTTGTATATCTGGCGGCAGGAGATCGCGACCGAAGCCTGTTTTCGCCAGGGTTTGTTGAGAAAGCTGTCAATATTAGGCAGCCGGCGGATTTTTACACTGAAATCCTACAGCGGGCGCGGGGTAACGATCCCCTAAGCCACCTGCTTTATCTCGACACAAAGACGTATCTCAACGCTGATATTCTAACGAAGGTGGACCGCATGAGCATGCTGAATTCTCTTGAGGCTCGGGTGCCGATCCTCGATCATGTCTTTGTCGAGTGGGTTACCGCACTGGGATCCAGCTGGAAATTTCGTAATGGCACGGGCAAGTATATCTTAAGGAGGCTGGCAGAACGGGTGGGTGTGCCCCGGAGTGTGCTGAATAGGCCGAAACAGGGTTTCGCCATGCCCTTGGAGCATTGGATGCGGGTTGAACTCAGGGCGAGCTTACTCGACCTGCTACTTGAACCGCAGACGATTCAGAGAGGATATTTTCAGCCTCGAGGTCTGCGAGCCCTGGTTGAGGAACATCTCCGGGGGAGGCGTGACCACTGCGGCGCGATCTGGTTGTTGGTCATCTTCGAGTTGTGGCACCGAAACTTCTTGAGTAAGCTATCGAGCCTTTCGGACGCATACGGGGAAACCGCCACAATCCGGCCGACTCAATTCGGGAGTGGCTCGGCCGCCTCAGGGCAGTGGAGCACTGGCGGATAAGAAACGTCGCGCAACACTGCATTGTTGCCTCCGAGGGTGCGTGCTGACTGCAATCGTTCAAGCTCCGACGAGGGACGCGCAGGTGTCGATGCTGAATCCCGTCAAACACTATCGCTTGGCGCGTTGGCTCTATCTTCACCGCTTCCCGCTACTGCCAAAAGTCATCCAACGGCTCTCGGTTTTGATGTTTCACTGTTACATACCTTACACCGTCGAAATCGGTGACGGGTTTGAGGTCGGCTACTGGGGCCTGGGCATTGTCGTCCATCCTCGCGCTAGGATCGGCAGTAATGTGTTCATCGCGCAGTGTGTCACGATCGGCGGTAGAAGCCAGGGCGAGGGAGTTCCTCGGATCGGGGACGAGGTCTATATCGGGCCGGGCGCAAGAATTCTTGGCGACATTAGTATCGGAAGGGGCTCAGTTATCGGAGCGAACGCCGTCGTGACTCACTCGGTCTCGCCGAGAACGATCGTCGCCGGAGTGCCGGCGCGAGTCATACGGGAGAATATCGATGTCTATGACTACACGGGCTGGCCACCCAGTCGGGCTCCGCGGACTGAGACGACGGGCAGTCCTAGCCAAGGCGCAGCCTCACCCCGTATCCTCCACATGATCGATTCGCTGAACTGGGGCGGAAGCGAACGCCAGCTAGTTGAAGTGGCCCGCCGTCAGAGCCAGAAGGGGTACCGCGTCACGTTAGCTTGTTTGCGGCCGGAAGGACCGTTGAGGGATGTCGCGCGAAGGTGTGGCATATCTGTAATTGGCTTCTCCCTGAAGAAAGGCTTGTTTACTCTAGCGGGATTCCGTGAGATGCTGCGTTTGGCTGGCTTTCTCCACCGGGGCCACTTTGACGTAGTTCACACTCACGATCTATACTCCAACCTAATGGGCGTACCTGCTGCCTGGCTGGCGCAAGTGCCTGTTATCATTTCAAGTCGCCGTGATTTAGGGAGCTGGTGGTGGTACACGGCGAGAAACCGAAAGATCTTGAAGTGCGTGCAGCGCCTTTCAACCTTTGTTGTCGCCAACTCGGAGGCTGTCAGAGATTACCTCCTTGAAGAGGACGGATTCAGCACACGCCACGTCCGTGTGATTCGCAATGGCGTCGACATCGACGCCTTCGCGAGCCTGCAGCCGGATCGTGCCAGATTGCTTCCTTTTGTCGAGTCCGGAGACAAACTCGTGGTTCTCCTGGCTAACATGAACGTCAAAACGAAAGGGCACGCGGATTTGATCGCGGCGGCGCCAAGGATCTGTAAGCTTGTCCCTGAGGTTAGATTTTTGCTGGTTGGTGAGGGGGCTGAGCGGGCCGCCCTCGAAGCAAAGGTTGAGCAAGAAGGTCTTCCGCAGTACTTTCATTTTCTCGGCAGCCGAAACGACGTACCTGCCTTGCTTGCCTGCTGCGACCTTTCGGTCCTGCCCTCATGGGCCGAGGGTATGCCGAACGCCCTGATCGAATCGATGGCTGCCGGTCTACCGGTTGTTGCCACGGCGGTCGGCGGAATCCGCGAATTGGTTGACGACGGGACGACTGGGCTTTTGGTCCCCCCACATTCCTCCATTGCACTTGCCAAGGCCATTGTCCGGCTCTTGCAGGACCCGGAATTGGCTCGCCGTTTCAGCCAAGCGGGGCAGGAACGCGTACGGAGCCTCTTCAGTTTTGATAGAGTTCTCAACGAACTCGGCGAGGTCTATCAAGAAGCGTGGATGCAGAACAGATCCAAGCGAGGGGAATCGAGGAGTTTCGCTACCACGGTGTCACCCTCGAACCCACGAGTCGCAAGAGTCGGCGGTTGACGATCAGAAGGAGGAGTATCGATTTTCCCTAACATTCCTCCTCGCCATTATGATTCGACCCGAATCAGGCTCCACCCGCGGGCGCCCAACGCCCGCACCGCACAAATTGAGCGTGGCAATCGTTGCTGCGTCCCCTCGTTCGACTGGTGGGCAGTCCGTTCAAGCCGAAATCCTGATGCGCCACTGGCAGGAAGATCCTGAACTCGAAGTCGCGTTCATTCCGATTGATCCCGTGCTTCCTCGTTGGATCGCATGGGTGGAAAGGCTACGCGGCCTGCGCACGCTTGCCCGACAGCCGTTCTATTGGGTTGCGCTCTGGCGGGGGATGCGCGGTGTAGAGTGTGTCCACATCTTTTCGGCTTCCTACTGGTCCTTTGTCTTGGCTCCGCTGCCAGCATGGGTCATTGCCCGCCTGCATGGAAAGAGAACGCTCGTCAACTATCACAGTGGCGAGGCTCCTGATCACCTTCGCCGTTCGCGCCTCGCGGTTGCACTCCTTAGGCATGCAGATACATTGGTCGTGCCGTCGCGCTTCCTCGAGACCGTATTCCACCGGTTCGGGCTCGAGCCGCGGACAGTTCCGAACATCGTGGATGTTGGCCAGTTTCACTATCGCCGCCGGTCACCATTGCGACCGCTGTTGCTGTGCACGCGCGGCTTTCATCCTTACTACGGTATCGACGTGGTGGTGCAGGCTTTTGTAGAGGTCAAGAGGAGCTTTTCCGAGGCCCGCCTATGTCTGGTCGGCAAGGGCCCCCTCGAAGGAAAGATTCGCGCTATGGTGAGCAGCAGGAGGCTCAGCGGGGTTGATTTCGTCGGCGACCTTCCACACGACCAGATTTCTCGCGTCTATGACGCGTCCGACGTGTTTGTTAATGCCTCATGGATTGATAACATGCCGCTCTCTATCTTGGAAGCCTTCGCTTCAGGAACTCCGGTGGCAACAACTGCCCCCGCAGGTATCCGCTATCTTGTTGACCACGAGCGGACCGGCCTACTCTGCGAGCCCGGGGATTGGAAGGGGCTCGCGGACAACGTCCTCCGCTTGCTCCACGACCCGCACTTGGCGTCCCGTATTGCGGAAAGCGCGCAACAGGAATCACGGCGCTACACCTGGGACGAGGTCCGAGACGCTTGGCTGCAGATCTACCGTTCGTTGGCTAGAACGCGAGCCAGCACCTACGCGCCTGGTTAGTGCCGGGGAGGTTGGCTCGTCGCGAACTACGTACCGTCATCTCACTCAGCTTGATTCGCACCATAGCCATCCCCCAAGTGGTTAGAGCCAAGGCCTTTTCTCCACAGGGCGACTGCAAACCGCGTTAGTTGAGGGGAGCATCGCAGCCCCAGTAGAACTGCTGACAATTTAGCACTATGCAGAAACCTGTTTGCCTTGCCCAGAGAGACTCTTGCCACTTTAGGCTGGCCAGCGAGGAGAGCAGCCTTACCCCGTGCGAGCTCCAAGTATGCCCGCGCTCTGCGAACTCTGTAGTCGATGAGCGACCGCTGATGAAGCGTGAGTTGAAGAGTCCTCGCCAGTTTCTCGATTACCTCAATCTCAGCCTCCAGCAACTTCTCTCCCTCGGCGGCGAGGCTCTTCGAGTGAACCCGGTGGCGCCCAAGCACGTTACAGTGATAAGCAATCCTTCCACCGCGATGGGCCAGGCGCAGCCACAAATCGTAGTCCTCGCAGCGCACAAACTGCTCGTCAAAAAGCCCGGCGTCGAGAAGGGCTTGCCGGCGTGCCACAACTCCCGAGGTTGGAATTTGACAGTCCTCCACCAGCACGCTTTCGAACGTTGTAGAACCCTTCGACGGATGGACTTGCATGAAGTTCTTACCCGCAAAGCGCGAGTCGCCAAACAGGAGCAGGTCTGAGTACACAAGGTCCAGCGTGGGGTCTGTCCTCAAAAGGCTTATCTGAGAAGCCAGGAAGGCAGGAAACCAGGAATCATCGCTGTCCAGAAAGGCAACGTACTCGCCCTTGGCCTCACGAATTCCGGTGTTACGAGCAGCACTCGGACCGCCATTCTCGCGCTTCAGATAAACGAACTGGGCTCGAAGCGGCTCGATAGCGGCTTCCAAGCGTGGCGTGTCGGGGGAACCGTCATTAACCACAATCATCTCAAAGTTTGTGAAAGTCTGCGCTAGCACCGACTCCAGAGCTTCCCGAATATACTCTGCAGTGTTGTAAGCAGGAATGATAATGCTGACCACTGGCTCTCGTGGTCGCGAAGCTCCGTCGTTCTCCGCCGCTGTGATCATGACTCGTCGCGTCCGGGCGGCCGCCGAATCTCCTAACCCGGCCACGCTACAAGTAGTTGGCGAAACGCAACCATTGCTCCACGCGCTTGATTCCCTGCGCGAAAGGAATCCGAGGCGAGTATCCCAACAGCCGTCTCGCTTTGTCGATGCGGAAGAATACGCTGTGGGTTTCACTTAACCAAGTCGTCAGATCAGGGATGTGCCGCTCGCGGTAATTTGGCTGTGCGGGAGCGGCTGCAACTGAACCACCGCGCAGCCTCGCCTTGAGACGATCCTTCTTTTCGGGGTCCATAGCTTGAAGCCGAGCCCACGCCGCAGTGAGCAGACGCTCACAAACCGGAATTTGCAGCAGCATCTTTCGGAACTCAACTCCGAACAAAAGTTGCCTCACCTCCCTGAAAGATCTTGTCCACGAACCCGGTTGGGCGCGATAGTGGGCTAGAATTTCGTCGCCGGTAACCACCGGAACGATGGGCTCCGGATCGAGCATAGCCATATGTGCGCGGACAAAGTCCCCCCACGTTATGCGCTCACCGTCCGTAACGAAAAAGCATTCACCCACAGCCCGATCGTCCCTGACCGCTAGGAAAACGGCATCAACCAAGTTGTCCACATAGGTGGTGTTACAAGCGCCTTTCCCGCCATCGATCAACACCGCCTGGCCTTCTTGCAGGGCGTTCAGCAAGCGGGTCGACCAAAATGAGTAGGGGCCGTAAACTATGGCCGGACGCAGAATGACCGTTGGCAGACCCCGCCGGGCAAACCGACTTACAACATGTTCGGCCCGCGCTTTGTTGTCGCAGTACGGATCGCCTGTTCGGCGCAGCGGTGCGTCCTCGCTCTCGCAGCCGGGCGAGGGTCTGTATCCATAAACTGCTGCGGTGCTCATGTGTACGAAGCGTTCAACTCCTGCCGCCGCCGCCACCTCCAGCAGGTTGCGAGTGCCGCGCACAATTCCAGCCGCGTCGCCGAGCCCGCAGTGAATCACTACCCGGGCGTCGCCGAGGGCCTTCCTAAGCGTGTCCGAATCAAGCAAGTCACCCTTGCACAGGCAGATGGGCAGCCGGGCGATCCTGGGCGCGTGCCTGAACGTATGGACCAGCGCCCGCACCTCTTTGGCTCCCTCCTGAACCAGCCGCTCACACACCCTCCCACCGATAAAGCCCGTGGCCCCTGTGACCAGAATCGTGTGATTGAGGCTATTCACACGCCTGCCTCGGGAAGCACAGTCTGCCATTCCGTCCAAGGTTCAGGGAGGCGGCCCGCGTGCGCATAGCAACGCTCCACCAACTCGATCACTCGCGCGGCATGCCGGCCGTCAACCTTGGGTTGCCGGCGGTGTCGAATACTCTCCACGAAGTCGTCGATCTGACGAGAAAAACTGTCGTGTCCCCCAGCATCTGCTAGTCGCACTGTCATGCTCACCGCTTGCCGAGCCAACGTCCCGTGCACGATCACAACACTGCGGTCAGCCACGGGAAGCTCCGCGCAGGCTAGAACGCCACGAACACGTAGCCGGTTCTTCAGGCTATAAGTCCGGCTCAGCTTCACGCGACCCATAACCGGCCCAAACGGGCCCGAATGGGACAGTTGTAAAGCGGCATTGGCTTCGATACCACTGCCCCAGTCATCGTGCTGGCAACTCTGGTCAGTGACGGGGCCGAACCAATCCAGCAGACTGTCCAGCAGATGAACACCGAAGTCCATGAGAACTCCCCCGCCCGCCTGAACACGAGAAAGATAGAAGCCGGAAACCGTCTCCCATTCCCAAGGCGAGCCGTACTCCCAATCGTAGTCGACGAGAGGACCGAGAGTTCCGTCTTCGAGCATCATGCGAAGAATCGCTTGGGAGTCGTCGAAGCGCCGATTCATTCCAACAACCAGCACTAACCCTTTCACCTCGGCTGCTTCGCAGCAGGCACGGGCGTCAGACGCAGTCAAGGCCAAGGGCTTTTCGCAGAGAACGTGGAGTCCAGCGTCCAGTGCCTCAAGGGTTGCGGAAGCGTGCAAGTAGTTCGGAAGTGCGTTGATGACTGCATCCACCTTTCCGAATACGTCCGAGGAGCGTTGACCAACCTCGCAGCTGAGCCCTGCGGATTCACGTAAGAGTCGAGCGCGCTTCACGCTTGCATCTACGAGCATCGTCACCTCGACGTCACGGTGGCGAAGGGCAGCCGGTAGATGCGCATTCTGCACTATCGCGCCGCAGCCCAGAATACCCAAACGGATTCTGTTCGACATGCTGTCGTTACTACTTCATCACGGAGATGAATGGCGGCTCCAGAGCAGGACGAGCATCAGCCTCGGTCAGCTCATAACCGAGCCACTTCATCAGGGGTCCCCACGCGGACTCGATCAAATCAACCGACGATTGCGACAATACCGACCTCCAGGCACCCGACTTAGCGTCGCCGACGAAGGGAATATCCTTGCGACGGCCCTTGGTCGATGCCCAGTAGTCACCTTGCGTTTGCTCCAACGTTCGAACCCGATGAGCCGAACTCTGCTCTGCGCACCTAGCAAGCTGCTCCGGCGTCGGCTTCAGTTCGAGGAAGACCGCCAGCCGGCTAAGTTCCGGTATCACATTAGTGGTCATCATCTCGTAGCGTAGCAACAAGAACCCGGGACTGTTGTGACGGGGGCCAAGCCAGCTCATGACGTGCTCCCACCATGAGCCGAAGTCGCTGGCCTCGCCCGCGACGAACCGCCGCACAAAGTCTTCGATCGGGTAGTCGTCTTCAATATGGCGGTATTTTCGCTGGAAATTGTAATAGGACACCACTACGTCCCGGGGATCACGCACGATGTAGGTCACCTTCTTGTAGCGCGCATCGAAACATTGGTGGCTTTTGATGAAGCGGGGCCTCGGGGTATTCTTCAAGAAACGCCTGGACTGAGCCTCAGTATCGGGCACGACCCTGTCGATGTTGAGGAGCGTAATAGGTTGGTCGGGATGAATGAGATTGGCGACGAGAAAGCGGGTCCAGGTGTTTCCGGACCTGGGGTGCGAGACGATAAACGTGTCGTCGGGAAAAACCTCGAAACTCCGGCCTGCGGTGTCCTTCCCCAAGGCGTACTTCGCAAGGTGAATCATTTCACTGATCACGTCGTGATCTCCTGGGCGGGGCGGTTGCGCTAAGAACTGACCTCCTGGGCGCTCGGCGTAACCGCGATCCTGGGCATAAGGGCCCGCCAGATCATCCTACTCTCTCCCGTCGTAAGGGCGAACTTCCACAGCATAAAGACATAAGACAACGCTGACGCGGAACCCACCAGCAATAGGGAAACGTAGTCGGGTTTTACGAACCTGATTGATAGCGCCAGGGGCAGCAGCAGTGCCGCTGCGATCACTCCCAAGGTGGGCGCGATTCGCCGCGCATAATCCCGCGGAACGATGCCAAGCACCCGGCACACGTAGGCCGGCTGGATCACCATCCGAGCGAAAATCATCGGCAACAGAGTGCCCAACGCGACTCCAAGCATGCCATAAATCCGGACCAGCCACAGGCTCAACCCAAGATTTACAACACCTTCAGCCGTATTCAAAATGGCGATGAACCTGTGCCTCGAAACACCGTAGAGGAGGCTGGCTGCCGGTCCCTGCCATAGGTTGATAGTCCAGGAGATCATTAGAACGACCAAAACGGGGTAGGCGTCCAAATAGGACGGGCCGATCCAGCGCTTGATAAAAGCGGCGCCCCAGGCAATCATTCCGAAACAGATAAAGCAGGTGATGCAGAGAGCGATTTTGGTGGCGAAAAAGAAAGTCTTCTCGATGGCTTGGTGGTCCTGCACGCCCTCCTGGCGGCTGAAGACCGACGGGAAGACACCCATCAGAGAGGTCATGAAGAGGAAGAAGTACTGAGCGAAGGCGCCTGCAATTCGGTAATGCGTGACTGCTGCCAATCCGATGAAGGACGCGACCACAATGCTGTCGACCTGAAAGCGCAGAATGTTCGCCAAGCTGGCGATCAGGCTGTAGACACTATAAGAAAACAGCATTTTGGCGGTCCCTACGCCCCAATACCTAGATTCCAGGCGCAGGAAAGGTAGTTCCTTAAAGGTATAGCGAACCGAGAGTGCGATCGGTGGAATTGCCGCGAGGAGCGTTGCCCATGCCAGCGCAACCACCTTGTAGCCGAGGAGCAGCGCGCCCACGACCAAGCCGGTGCGCAAAACCAAGCCAAGAATGTCGAAGATCGCTGTCTGGTCAAATCTCAGGTTAGCTTCAAGGGCGCCGGTGAACACCCGGCCGGGGAACTGCAGTGCCAGGCTCATCCCCATAATAAGAATTACGGCGGAGAAAAGGGACGCGTCTTCGCGGCTTTTGCAGAAGTGAGGAGCGAGCGCCGCCGACGCTCCGGCCACCGCCAGGACCAGCACGCCGAGCCCAAGGTAGATTCTCAGTGATGTGTTGAAGACCCCGTTGCAGTCCTCCAGTTGCCTTGCGGACAACGACTTAGCAAGATAGCGGGTAACGGCAGTATTCAGGCCCAATTCGAGGACGCCATAGTAGCCGATGAAGGTGGCGACAAGCGTCCAGAGGCCGTACATCCGGTCGCCCAGCGCCCGGATCACAAACGGCATAATCAGGAGAGAGACCAGCGCCGTCGCAGCGACATTAACAACTCGCAGGGCTGAGCCAGAGACCAGCTTACGAGCATTTGTAGACATGAGCGTCTAACGACCGCTGCTGCGCGGAAGGTGGTCCCGCAGGCTCCGACCCTGGAGATCGCAGAGTCCTCTGAGCATCTTGGTTGATCAAGAACTCAGCGACGAAAGAGCCCGGCGGAGCGGATGGGGAGCGCCCAGCCGAGACGGTCCATCTCCAATATCGACTGAGGCTTGCGGGCTGGCCGCGGCGGACAATTCGTACCCCAGTCGCGTCATAATATCTCCCCAGACGGACTCCATCTGGGCCACGCAGGCGGGCGACAGGATCGACCTCCATCCGCCAGCGGATGCAGACCGCACAAATGGAATGTCCGTACGAGTACCCTTGGACTGGTGCCATCTCTCACCCTGGCATTTCTCCAAATCGCGCATGCTTCCAGCCGAGCTTGACTCCACCGCCCGAGCCAACCGCTGTGGGGTGATTTTGATACCCAGCAGGCACGCTACCTTCGCTAATTCGCCCTCCGCATCTGCCAGCAAATCCTCGTACCGCAAAAGCAAAAAACCCGAAGTATTCTGTCGTGCCGCGATCCAACTGGCGACATTCTGTGCCCATGACCCCATTCGAGGCGGGAAAACGTTGTCGCCCGCCAGGAAGCGGGTGAGGAACTGTTCCATCGGATAGCTATCGTCAATCGTCCGCCGCTTCCGTTGAAAATGGTATAGGGAGACGGCCACGTCCCTGGGATCCCGTACAACATAGATGACTCTTTTGTACCGTGGATCAAAAGGTTCGTGGCAGTTGATGATCCGCGGTCGCGGCATGCTCTCGAAGAACCTCTTTGGCATGACGTCGATGTGGGGAATGATCTCGGGGATGCTCAGAAAGTCCACGGCGCGGTCTTCCGAGACCAGATTGCCAACCAGAAACCGGGTCCAGGTGTTCCCTGACTTGGGATAGGAAATCAGGAAAACGTCATCGCGGTAGACTCGCAGGTCGGGTCCGGGTGGGGCTAGCTCCAAAACGTATTTGGCGGCCGCGACGCACTTTCGAAGCATCATGAGGCTCCCTCTGCGAGTCTTCCCCTGGGCCAGGTCTGATTATAGCGTGCCGAGTGTGGGCTCATTGGGCCGCCGATTCTGGCGCGCTCAGGATACCCTCAATGACTTGGAACGACAGGGGCTCGGAAAGCGTCTCAGGCTCCACCAGAACCCCAAATTCCTCTTCGATGACCGTTAGCAGAGTAATGGTGGCGGCGGAGTCCCAGTCCGCCACAGAATCTGGGGTCGCCTCAAGAATACTCTTTGGGTTAAGCTTGGGGAACACGGCGGCGAAGCATCGCATCAGGCGGGCCTTAATGTCGTTCGAGCGCGGCATTCTCCCCCCGTCTAATCGATTGCCACCCCCGAGTATATCACGCCACCGTTGGCGAGGCTGGGTCTGGTCTTCTTCTCTAACCATCTCTGTCTCGGCCCTCGGACCTTCACGATCACTCCGGGAGCAACCCGGGCCGTTCTGGTTGGCGATCAGTGTGCAAAACTAGCTCGCTCTTCCGCACTTCCTCCCGGCTTTCCTCTCCATTTGGACCTAACTTCAAGAAAAGACGGCGCGAAAACAAATCTCGAGGGCTGTCGCAGACGTTGCCACCGTCCCATTTTTGCCTGCTACGCTGACAGATCAGGCTGCCGCCGGGGTCCCGCAGCTGGAGGGAAGGGAAAAAAGGGGCGGAGCGAGTTGCCAACGAAGCCGGAATGTTTAAGAAAGGCAAAGGGTTGCTGGGAACGTGCCAATCGAACTCGCGCTGCCAGCTGGCTGCTGCGAGAATGCGGATCGCGGTGACGCCGAGACGCCGGGAAAGGCATCGAAGTCGGCGCCCACTCGTCAGCCGAGGGTCAAGTTGTGGCTGCACGGGCTATGTGGCGGCAACACTGCTCAGGTACCACCCCCGGGTGAAAAATTGCAGAAACGAACCCAAGAAGCTGTTTAGAATCGACAAAACAAGGCAAAAACGAACCCAAAACGAACCCAAACGAACCCAACTCTTGACGAGGTGGGCTCAGATTAGTGGCTTAGAATCAATCAGACCTCCTTGACAATGGAGAAATCGAACCCAAACGAGCCCAAACGAACCCACGGTTGGGCTGGACGGGCGCGGTGGCATCGGGCCAGCGATTGCGTCGCCCCCAGCCCGAGGAGCATCGTCCGGCCAAATAGAAGGCGAGCAGAGTTGACTTATTTGCGTCAAGTTTCCGCTTCAAGATGTCTAGCCATGAGCAGCTCGAATATGCTACCAGTAGGATTGTTGGCTGTTGTGCAGACTATTGTGATCTGACGGGCATATGGGGCGATGGAACCACTCAAGCGTCACGAGCCCTGGGAGTCCGCGCGTGACATGGCCAGAGGGGAAAAGATTTGCCTTCACCATCTTTGACGATCCGGACGGACAGAGTCTCGAGCACAGCCGCCTTGTGTATTCCTACCTGACAGATCTCGGCCTGCGGACGACCAAAGCCGTTTGGCCAATGGGTCCCGTGCGCGAGCCCAACTCCGGTGGCGAGACTTGCGGTAATCCGGATTATGTTGAGCACGTGCTTCAGCTTCAAGAGCTAGGCTTTGAGGTGGGCTATCACAACGCTACCGTTCACCCCACGATCCGCGCCGAAACACTGCACGCCCTTGACCTCTTCCGCAACTATTTTGGACACGATCCTTGGACGATGGCTAATCACTATAACACCGAGGCAATTTACTGGGGAGACGCCAGGGTTACTGGAATCCGCCGTTCTCTGTACAACTTGGTTCAGCTGGGACGGAGATCCGGGCAGTATTTTGGCCATATCGAGGGCCACCCGTCATTCTGGGGTGACGCCTGCCGGGCGCGGATCAGGTTCTGCCGCAACTTCGCCTATTCGAGCATCCACACCCTCGACGAGTGTCCGTGGATGCCGTACCACGATCCTCAGCGGCCCTATGTGCCGGCTTGGTTTTCGGCGTGTGACGGCAACGAGGGCAGGACGTTCTGCGCCAGCATCAGTGAGGCGAACCAGGAACACTTGGAAGAGCGGGGAGGCGCCTGCATCCTTTACACTCATTTCGGGCTGGGCTTTGTCGAAAGGGGCCAACTCAGCCCGAGGTTCAAGTCCCTAATGGACCGCCTGAGGAGAAAGAACGGCTGGTTTGTCTCGGTCAACACCTTGCTGGAATACCTGCGGGAGCAGCACGGCGTCATGGTGATCAGCGATGCCCAAAGGGCGAGCTTGGAGTTGAGGTGGCTTCGCGAAAAGATCTTTCGTGGCACCTCATAGACGATCGAAGTACCACAAGCCGTAGCCTTCCATGCCGGCGATCTCTTTGGTCAACGACAGACCGGAGCCCAGCAAATGATCGATCAATTGGGCCTTCGAGTAAGACTCGCCGGGCCTCGGTTCATGGTACTCAACATTGACCCGCCGCACGCGTGCCAGTTCGGCCGGGGTGAGGGATAAGAGGACTTCATACTCACTGCCTTCGATGTCCATCTAATGAGATCGATTTTCGGCCAGGGCAAGGAGTTCAATACCCGTCCCAACGATTCAGCAGTCACAGCGATACCGGACTTTGTGGTGGATTCGTTCTGCGTCAGCACCCGGAACTGCTGCGTGGAAGAGTTATACTCCGGCAGCTCATACATCTTCACAGATCCCGGCCGGGCGCTCAGGGCGACGTTCAGGCACTGAACTCTCTGATCAAGCAGATTTCGGCGCAGATTGGACTGAAGGCGGTCAAAGGTTCTCGGGAAGGGGCTCAATGGCGATAATCCGTGAGCCGGGAGCACGGCGCGCGGCCCAGCAAGAGCCGATGTTCGCGCCGGCGTCGACAATGCAGGTGTCAGTGGGCCGCACGTCGTACGTATGGTGAAAGAAGATATGCCAGCGTCTCTAGATCGGCAAATTCTTCGAGCAGCAGCGTAGACTGGTCTCTGAAGTGCGCTTCGTACGGGAGAGTCAAGTTCGTCAAGCCGATATACGCGCTCGCGACGCTGAGGCCGTCCTTCATGGAAACTGCGCACCGGACTACTTCGGGCGCCCTCCGGAGATGACGCAGAGCAGCCGCCAATCTCTGCCAGTTCGTCGATCCAATCACGGAAGGTGTGGCCAAATCAGCCTCCTGCCAAGTACATACCGGACGGGCCAGCTCAAACCGTAAGCAGCCGTCAGGATCGAGATGCCTCTTCGAGTTGTGCCTCTCACCGAACACGAGCTTCCGGCTACGCGAGCCTTCAACGCTCGCATGCTTGCAGGCAGGGCTCCAACCGACTTCTTGCTGCCGGAAAATCTGCCTCAGAGACCGTTCCCCAGCAACCCGACCATCATCTGGACGCATTACGTGGTTGTCGACGGGCCCGAGGTCCGTGGCGGCGTTGTTGAGATGAATCAGCCCGCGGTCCTCAATGGATCGCTTGAGCGCGTTATGAACTATCAATCGCCTCTCTCAGAGGCGATTCTCGACCGCCGGTACGGACTCGTCTCACTGTCCCTCATCCGGTTCATGGAACGTCAGGGCGCTGGGGCCTTTGCGGTGGGAATGGGCTGGCCCAGTAATCCGTTTCCGCGGGCGCTCAGGGCGGCTGGTTGGTCCGTGAGGCCGGTGCCGTTCTACTTTCGCGTTCATCGGGCGAACCGGGTCCTTCGCGAACTTACACTATTTCGCAAGACGGCAGTCTCATCCCTCCTCGCGGACGTCGCCCGCTTGACAGGGCTGGGAGCTCTTGGGTTTAAGGTCACGCAATTCAGGAGGGCAAGCCAAGAGAGGGGGATCGTGCAAGTCAGTTCCTGGGACACTTGGGCGGACGATCTGTGGAATACGTTCCAGGTTGAATGTTCGTTAGCTGTTTCGCGAGATCGAAAGACACTGGAGGACCTTTACCCTTCGACTGAGCCACGGCTTCTGCGATTCTTGATTCGGCGAGGCCAGAAGCCCGTGGGCTGGTCCATCGCCTTACTGACACAGAACGGGCACCGCAAATACTTCGGCAACCTCCGGGTCGGGTCCATCCTGGACTGCGTTGCAGAATCCGGCGAGATGCAAGCGACTGTCCAGATGACCGATTCTGCGCTGGCCGCTCGGGGCGCGGATCTGGTGGTCAGCAATCAGTCGCATGTCCTTTGGCGCTCTGCCTTTCGTCGCTCGGGGTTCCTGCCCGGTCCGTCGAATTTTCTGTTGGGCATGTCGAAAAGGCTGTTCAACCAAGTGAGCCTTCAGCCGAGCGGTGAGGATCGCATTCACTTGAACCGGGGAGACGGAGACGGCAGAATTCACCTCTAATCCATGGCGGCATACTCTCCGCGATCGAGGCAGCATGCTGGGCATTCCTGAAAGAGAATCGAGACGGGTCTTGGGTCATGGGTCGCTGCCGGCGCGCGCCCTGCGGGTGTGTCGCGGCACGCTGGCGGGTCTCGGGCTCGTTTTAGTGCTCGTAACCGTCACCCCTGTCGATGCTTGGTGGGCCGAGATTCTAGAGGGCCACTCCTATTCTGCTGATGGGGATGTCCTCATTGTACTCGGAGGCGACAGTCTGACCGACGGCGTCATGGGTTGGCATTCCTATGTTCGCGCTGATAACGCAGTTAGGAATTATAGGGAGGGCGGATTTCGATTTATAGTGGTGACCGGCGGATCGCCATCGGGTCAGCCCGTAGCCGCCGCCATGGCGGATTGGATGCGTTGTCATCAGGTGCCGCCCGGAAACATTCTGGTCGAAACAGCATCCCGCAGCACACGCGAGAATGCCTTATACACCCGACAGCTGATCGGGAGCCTGCCGGGACGAAAGGTACTCCTGACCAGTGATTTTCACATGTTTCGGGCCCGAAGGGTCTTCAGTAAGCTGGGGGTGGAGACCCTTCCTCAGCCCATACCTGACGTGTCGAAGCGCGCGAGCTATCGGACCGGAAGGTGGTCCGCGTTCGTCGATCTGGTGACGGAGAGCGTGAAAATCGGCTATTACTGGGCTCGCGACTGGATCTGAAACGTACCGTTCACGCCACCCACGAAGTTCAGTTGGACTTGGTGGTATAGAGGCGGACACTTCTCGGCAAAGATCGTCTTGCCAAGGCGAAATCTGGAGTGTGGGATCGAGCCTAGGAACTCCGCAAAGAAATCGCGTAGGGGACCGTTTCTGGGAGTCGGAACAAAATCAAACTCGATCTCCTCAACGCTGAATATCTCGAAGACTTGCGCTAGAATCTGGTGCTCGATCCGCCGCGAGAAGGCCCTGCAGCTCATGACCCAGGCATCTACGAGGAGATTCTGCCCCTCACAAATGCCCTTCAGCACCGCTATCTTCCCGAGGGGTCCATACCGGTCGGCAAAAGATCCCAGCAAGGCAAATACATTATCGCCTTCCAGGCACTCTCGCCACTCCGACTCCGTATAGCGCCTTCCATTAAGATTGAACTGATTCGTCTTGTTCACCAGTTCCAGCGCTCTCCGGTCGGGAGGTTGCTGCAGCCTGATCAGAGAAAGTACGGCCTCGGCCCCCTGCAAGAAGGCATCCGCATTGCTCGCCTTAGCTGCCTCTTGACCAGCCAAGACGGCGCTTCTGATGCTCTTGAGGCGGACTCTGTCTTCATCGGAAATCTCCTGCCTCCCAAAGCGGTCGCGAAGGTCTTCCAGCAGCCGGTAAATGGCCTCGTCAGCTTGCACAGGAAAAACGACACTCTCAAGGTCGGGATAAGCAGCCTGAACCTCCGCAACATCCATGGCGCTGTCGTCCACGAAAACCACGCTTTCCGCACCTACATTCCAGGTCTGCAGAATCCGATTCACCAGACCTGATTTAGGACCCCAATGAGCCTCAATCGGGAATGCGTGTTCAGAAGTCAGGATTGGATGAGCTCTCTCGAATGCTTGCCGGACCAAAGCTGGGTCATTTCGGCTGGCGACAGCGATCAGCACCCCTTCCTCAGCCATAGCGCGGAGGACTTGTTGATAGAGGCCGTGCATGTGACTGTGGTGCTCCAGATCCCAAGAGATCCCTTCAATGCCAACTTCGCCGAGGATTCCACTCCAGAGAGTATTATCCAGATCAGTGATTAAACCCTTCTTGGGTTGAGGGTTTCGGATAAGGCAGGCCAACAACTCTGCAACGGCTGAGGCGTGCGCCAAGGTGTAGGGAAAGCCCATCGAGATCTCGGACTTCACGTCAAAACGGGCAAAAGGCGGTGAAACACGATCAAGGCGTTGTTGGTTCAAAACCCGTACACCTGAAAGCTTACTCGCCCCCGCACCCAGGGAATTGGCGCATTCACGGAGCTCAAGATCGAACGGGGCCGCCTGCTGTCCCGGAGCGAAGGAAGCGGGCGGCAAGGGCAGTGTCGGCAACGAGAGCGCGACGACGGTGGTGCGCCTACTCAGAACTTCAAGGGCTTGCTGCAGTCTCAGGCTCTGCCTCTGGGCAGTTGTCAGAATGTCCTGTAGCTGGGATGGGCCCCACCCTCCGAGGTGCCGTATTCCGAGGCGCGGATCAAAGTCCGGCCATTCAAGCGCCACCGCGACAGCAGTAACGCTCCGGGATTCGAGGCGTTCTAAGTTGCCAGCTAGATCGCCGTAGAGTCCTGTCGTTAGTTCGACCAACCGGTCAGGAAAGCTGACTTGGAGAGCTGCCTTCACGAAGGTCGCGAGGTACAGCGGGGTAAAGCCGCAGGCGAGCGCCATCTCAAGAGGCGGCGCTCCCACAGGGGCATTTTGTTGAAGGATCTCAAGCGCTTCGATGAGTTTCATTCTATAACGGTCCGGTACTCTCACGATAAGGAGGGTTCCGGGGCTTCGAGGGTTGATCCGACAAACTCAGTGCGTTGACGCCCCGGCGTGAGGCCTGAAGGACGTCGGAATCGCGATCGACAAAAATCCGGTGCCACAGCTCTAGATTTACAAGCCGCCAGAATCGCTCGGAGTGATCGTTGGCGTGTGCGCGATGCTCCCAAAGGAGCTTGGAGATGGCTTCCCCTCGGACTAGGCCGCGCTCCAGAGTCCGCGGCTCTAACAAAAGGTCTTCGACAACGTCTAGTTGTGGGCCGGCCAGCCACCCAGTCCATGGCGTTGGAAAGCCCATCTTACTCCGCCTGACGATGGATTCAGGCAGCAAATCGCGAACAGCCCGCCTCAGAACTCGCTTTCCTTCGAGCCGCTGCGTCTTAAATCTGCCAGGAATGGTGGCCGCAAACTCCACGAGCACGTGGTCTAGAAATGGTACACGGCTCTCGATCGATGCGGCCATACTCATGTTGTCTTGCTTCATCAGCAACTCAACGAGGTATGTCTTAATGTCAGTGTACAACAGTCTGTTGATCAGGTCGCCCTTCGACCGATCCAGGTAAGCGAGTGAGTTCTGATATGCCCTCTGCGGAGGACAGAGGAGCTGGTCGGCCAGCAGTTGGACTTGGTCCCGTTCAGAGAACGCCGAGTAAAAGTTATCGAACAAGAACGAGCCCCATGAGGCCCCGTCTCGGGCCAGGAAGGTGTGCCCCAGCCGACGCCGGGTCCCTGCCTCGATGCGAGGCGATTCATCGATAAACTGCCGGAGCGCCCCGCGCAAAGAAGGGGGTACCAGTCGGCGATAAGCACGGTCGAAACGCGCATTCCAAAGAGTCCAACCGTAACGGGCGTAACCGGCCAGAGTCTCGTCGCTCCCTTCGCCGGTCAGGACAACGGTCACCCACTGCCGCGCCAGCCGCGCTACAAAGTACAGGGCGACGCTCGACGTCCACACGATGGGCTCGTCCTCGTGCCAGATCAGCATCGGCAAAGCATCGAAGAACTCCTGGCAAGTGATCCGTATCTCGTGATGGTGAGAGCCAAGGTGCTCAGCCACAGCACGGGCATAGGGGAGTTCGCTGTAAGCCGCCTCGTCATACCCAACGGAGAACGTTTCGATAGGATCGCGACGAGCTTTTGCCATCAGAGCCGCGACCACGCTCGAATCAAGACCTCCACTCAGAAAGACGCCTAGAGGGACGTCACTCATTAAATGGCTGGAAACAGCCTGCTCAAGCAGTTCGCGATAGGTCGTGGTGTAATAAGATTCCGTTTTCGACCTCGTCGCCGGGGCTGGAACGTCCCAGTAAGGCTCAATTCTCAATGAACCTGCATCATCCAGCTCCAGAGTGTGCCCTGGCATGAGTTTGGAAATCCCACTAAAGAACGTCTCGCTTCCGGCAAGATATCCCAGGGCAAAGTATTCTGGAAGCGCACCTCGATTCAGCTTTGCCTGAACTCCCGGGTAGGCCAGAAGCGCCTTGATTTCAGACCCAAACAAGAAATGCTCGAGAGTGTGCTGATAGTAGAAGGGCTTGATCCCCAAGCGATCACGGGCTGCGAATAATTGGCGCTTACGGCTGTCCCAGAGAGCAAAAGCAAACATTCCCCGGAGTTGCTGGACGCATTCGCGGCCATATTCTTCATAGAGATGAACAAGGGTCTCTGTGTCGCTACGGCTCCTGTAGCGATGACCCCGCTCTTCAAGCTTGGAACGTAACTCCCGGTGATTATAGATCTCGCCGTTAAACACAAGCCAGATAGTTCCATCCTCGTTCGTCACAGGCTGCTGGCCAGTCTGGAGGTCAATAATGCTGAGCCTTCGCATGGCTAGGCCGATGTTTCCCTGAAGATAGTATCCCGCATCGTCCGGGCCGCGATGCACCATCTGTTGATTCATGGCTTCGAGATGGACCCGGTCGACCGCCTGAACGTGGCTGCCAAAGCGCATCGCACCGCATATCCCGCACATGGTCGCTAATTCCTTTCGAACGAGACGGAGTCAACGTTTTCACGGATGTGGGCCAAGGCTTCAGCGGACGGCGCATTCACCCCTGAAGGACCATCGGTGCTGACTGCCTGACGGCTGCCGGCCATCCACTCATAGTGAACCACCGATTGATGGCAGTCGATAAGTCGCAAGTCTTGAAACCCAACATAGCTGCCATTGCACAAGAGCACATCGACACCCTCGTGATCAGCCGGGAGCCGGAGGTACAGAAACTGGGCGTCGCTTGTCCACTTCCCAACCTTCCAGGGAAGGGAACTATCAGAAAGGAACATGAAGTGGCAATCCCCCGGGCTGCCATACCTGTAGGCGGTGACCATCCCGGACTCTCGTTCGTCGCGCAGCGGGCTTAGCATGCGAACGTCTTCAAGCGCCTGCGTCGTCGGGACCAACAAAGTCGCTAGTTCCGCGGGGAGCTTCGTTCGCGTGCCGAAATGCAGTACTGGCGCCTCGTCCCGGCGGCCGTAGGCCGGAGAGAAAGTCCCACGCGCTACCTCCTCGACTAGCTCGGAGTCGCAGGCCGTGAGCAAGAGCAAGGTCAGCGGGTCCCCGGGCTTCGCAAAGCTCCAAACGCCCGGGGACGGGGATCTTCGAGGCACGCATTCGGGTGCAAGGTGCCAGAAGACGTCAAGTTGATGAACACCGTTTCCTTGCGCCAGGTCACGGATCAGCCAGAAGGCGGATTTCAAGTGGAAGATCCAGCGACGGTGCACCACCGGATTGGGAAGACGGCAATACCCTTGGTGGCTCGCGATTAGCAAGTCGAATGACTTCCCAGCTACCCACCTTTCGATCGCTGCGGCAGGCAACCCATGCCAAGCAAAAGGTCCGGCCGGGTCAGCTTGGCTCAGCCTGTCGACCTGCAAGGTGTTGTGAGCTGCCGTTCCGCGGAAACGATCACGCTCGTCAGAGCTTGACGCAAAACAAAGGGCACCTGGATCGATCAGCCAGGCGTTTCCGTCGAGGGCGAGTTCTACACTGAGGAGATCCGCGTGGCCATGGCCGCCGCTTGCAGTGCCAGGGGCGCCACAATTGATGGCCAGCCGTCGGGGAGGCTTCGAGCTGGTCATCACGATGACTTTGCTGGGCTCGAAAGCGCGCGACGCTTCCAGACAGTCGGCGGCGGGGAGCGCATCGAACCGCCTCACACCCTCAGCGCCTAGCGACCACAGCATCTCCTCGCGCAAACCGCTAGCAGCAGCCTTGAAATCGGGGCGGCCAAATAACACCGCGCCGGCAGCCAGGGGATCAGTCATATGCTCGGCGCGGTTCCGCCGGGGGTCAAAGACGCGCCCTCCGTCGTCATCGCCGAACCGCGGGGGTGGTCCCGCATAGGAGAGGGTAGCGAGAATATCCAACATCCGTTCCAGCGTCGAGTCGAGAGCGGCGGAGGACGCGATGCGATTGATTCCGGCCAGAAGCTTCGAGTGAAGAAGGAAATCAAGAGCGTAGACATGATAGTGGATCGACTGTTCGAAATACAGCCCATCCGACCGAACCTGGCGATCTGCTTCTCGAAGGAGGATTTGCCACCCGGTATTCCGCCACCGTGTTGCGGCGGAGACCTCGGGAAGAAGAACCCCGATGAACAGCAGGGCAGCCGCTTCTCCAATCAAGTGGGTGTTCGGCGAGGAATAGGTCGAAAGATAGAGTTCGATGTGCCGACCATTCAACGCCAACGCCCTACGAAGTTCGCTCTCGAATTTCGACGGCAACACGTCACAGGCAGCGAGCAGCCGCCAGGTCCAAATCCATGAAAGGCTCCGAATGGCCACCTCCAAGCCGCTCGCCCAGTTCAGTCCAGTCGGATAAGGATTCTCCCGTTGCCAGTCCTGCCACTGCTCGATGGCTTCGCGAGAAAAACGATCCTCCCCATCGAGGCACTGGGCCTTTGCCAGGGTGACAAGATGCTGGTGGCGATTAAGCTCCCAGGTGATTTTGGGATCTCCCACTTGGTCGAAGTCGAAAGGATCGATTGCATACCAGGGCCGACGTGGAGACCTCTTTCCGTGAACGGCGTCCAGATGCCAATCGATCTTCGGGCCGTAGTCCACACGCTCGTATCCCAAGAGAGAGAACTTGTGAGAGCAGATGCTTTCAGCCTCGACGAGAATGCGCTGGGCTACGTCAGGCAGGCGCTTCTGGAGAAGGTCGACCAGGACCGGAACCTCGGATGCCGCGAAGAAGAATCTTGGTTCCTCGGAATAACCTGGCACGACTGCTGCCGGCACTAACGAAATACCAAGTCGAGTGCATATCGTGTCCCACCGCTTTTGGAGCTCCTGACGGGCGCGGGTCTTGAGTTCGTCCGATGTTATGGACGCAAGCCGTGACCAACTGCGTCGGCGGCCCACCTTGGCTGGTGCCCTTGTTCGCATCGCGATCCTGAGTGTGCAAGGGCGACTTGAGATCAACCGCTACACACGGGCGTGACCGAAACCCCCTTTGATTTGAGAAGCAAATCAGGCTGCACGTGTTCGAGAAGGATTCTGACGATTCGTTTGGAGGCTTGGCCGTCCCACAGCTTCGGCAGGCGCGCAGGTCGCCGCTCATCGCGCAACACCTGTTGCGCCGCCTTAAGAATTCCATCTGGATCAAGTCCAACCAGTCGGTTCGTTCCCTCAGAGATAGTTGCTGGCCGCTCAGTGTTCTCGCGGAGTGTCAGGCACGGCACACCGAGGACGGTTGTTTCCTCTTGAATGCCTCCCGAATCCGTCAGCGCCAGCCTAGCATGATCCATCAAACAGAGAAAATCGAGATAGCCCAGCGGCTGAATCACGACGAGTCCACGTCGCGTGGCGCCGGACGCCGCGAAGTAGTTCTCGAGCCCAAGCGATCGAATTCGCTCCCGAGTGCGGGGATGGATCGGGAAGAATACTGGCAAATCCTGCGCAATGGCATGCACGCTGGCAAGGATACCTTTGAGGGTTGTGAGACGATCGACGTTCGATGGGCGATGCAGCGTGAGAATGCCGTACGGCCGCACGCGAGCGTCACCGCCTATCAGGCCCAGATCACAAAGGATCGTGGAGCGCGCGGCAGCGGCCCGGCAACTCAACAGGGAATCGATCATCACATTGCCAACCAGAAAGATTCGGGCAGGGTCAATGCCTTCTCGGCGAAGGTTCTCCACCCCTTCCTGCTCGGTCACGAAAAGGAAGTCGGCCAGAACATCGGTCAGTTTGCGATTGATCTCTTCCGGCATGCTCGTGTCGTAACTGCGGAGTCCGGCTTCCACGTGGACGATCTTCAAGTTGAGCTTGGCAGCCGTTAGGGCAGCGGCCAAGGTGGAATTGACATCGCCTACTACCGTGACGAGGTCAGGACAGGTCTCGATCAGGACAGGCTCGAGCCGCTTCATGATCTCTGCCGTCTGCCAGGCATGGCTGCCTGAGCCTACTTGGAGATTGATGCCAGGATCAGGCAAGCCTAAATCCCTGAAGAACGAAGTCGAAAGCTGATCGTCGTAATGTTGTCCCGAGTGCACCAGGATGTGCTCGATCGCTGGGAACTGCCGCCATTCCTTGAGTAGAGGAGCAATCTTCATGAAGTTCGGCCTTGCCCCAACGACGCTTACAATTTTCATGGCTCAGCAACCGCCTCGCGGCCCTCCTTTCTGACTCGATGCGAGGAATCGCTCAATCTCGGCCACCTTGTAGTCCCAGGACTCCGTCGCCATCCTCACCGACCTATCTTGAGACGGGCCGGCGACTCCTCGTTCCAGGAGGCCGCTGATGCGCTGCGCGTATTCCGAAGCCGTCGAAGCCAGGAATACAGCGGCTTCAGACCGAGCCAGGCGAGCCACTTCGGGAAGCGGCGCCGCTACCACCGGCAAGCCAGCTGCCAGGTACTCACGCAGCTTGAGCGGGTTGGCATTCATCGTGAGCTCGTTCCACACGAAGGGAAGTAGCGCGACGCTGAAGCATCGCAAGTACTCGGGCAGGCGCTGGTACGGCCGGTGACCGAGCAACCGGACGTTGGCGAGGTTTTGCAGGGGCGAAACGTCGGTGTCGACCCGCCCCACCAGCGCAATCGTCCACTCCGGCCGAAGGCGCGCCAGTTCGCCTATCAGCTTCACGTCAACCCAGTCGGCGATGAGGCCATGAAAACCCAGGATCGGCCCTCGGAGCCCGGCGAGCTCGGGAGCGATCGGTCCGGAATCGCAGGCTCGCCGAAAGTGATCGTAGTCCACGCCATGCGTTATGAGGTAGGTGTTCGGATTGTGTTGTCGCTTACTTTCTAATAGGGGGGAAGAGCAGGCGAAGACCAGGTCCGACTTGGCAAGTAGGTCGTGCTCCCGAGCCCGGATTTCACCAGAAGCATCGCTAAATGCACTGTACTCGTCCACGCAATGGTAGATCACCTGCTCTTCGCCGAGGTTTCCAACCACGTCGGCCGAGGAAGGGATAAATGTGTATGTGATTCGCCGATCGAAGCGCAGCTGACGAATGCTGCGGCGGATTTGCCATCCCAACAGCCAACGATTGATTGAGCGTGTCAGCGCATGCCCGTGAAAAGGGACGTAGAGAGGTGTGAGCACCCAGATCTGTTCCTCTACCTGCTGCAAGCCACGCTTGAAGCCGTTCAGTTTCTGCCAGACGCGGCTCATGTCCTTGCGCGCTAGGCGAGGGCGCCGGTTGTTAATTGAATTCACCCAGAGAACACGGTGGCGTTTGGCCAAACGCACCATGACGTGCTTCTTGCTCAAGGGATCTCCGGACCAATCGTTAGCGAAGCACAAGATGTCGCGGGCAGTCTCGGATGGTTGCATATCCCGACGGCTTTGCGGGGCAACCCGCTGATCACAGCAGATGCTCATACGGGCCCTGGCCAGGACCTGGGCTGCCCCCCGTGAGCCTCGATGGCCTGGAGCGGTTGCGAGTGTTTATGATCTCACAGGGCCTCCAGGACCATCAAGCCAGACTCGGCCAAGCATTCCTGTTGCCGAGCATCGTAGTTGAGGCTGGCTCGGGAGCGACGGTTCCGTCCCCTCCTTGCAGAGTTCTGAAGTACGATGTAGATTCTACTCGGAGCCAAGTATTTCTTACATTTGGGACCTCCTCTGCAGTCTGTCACGCCCACCTAAGTCAAGGCTTAGCGTAAGACAACGATTTGGCGACTAAGGTGCTTAACTTGAACTTACCAGCAGAGTACTGTATTGAGCTAGTAATCAGAAGGTGCCTCAGGAAGTAGTTCTTCAGGTCGACTCGCCGTTGGGAGACGAACGAAGGACGTCGATCAACGACCAAGTCGAGTAGATCCGCCGATGTGCCTCTTCGCCGACTGTTATCTTCATTTAGGCCGGCGAGCCTGACTCGCACCGCGTGATCAAGAGAGCCTCGGCAAGCACCAAGAGCAAGACCAACTTTGGACGCTTCTTGCGCTGGCCGCTGCTGCCAAGGTGCTGAACATCCATTAGCTGGCCCGACTTCTTGGGTGAGTCGAGCCGCAGCAGCCTTCGGAGGGAAGGCTGCTGCGCTGCGTTGGCCTAGAAGGCAGGCGACCACAAGACCCACATCAGCGAACTGACACAGGAAGCGGAAGAGACGCGCTAGATCCACAGGCCTTCCAGCCCGACGGCGTGGTGTGCCCGGGTGCGCACCGAACCTCTCGGTGCCCTCGCCCAAGGCGATCTCTTGTTACTCCAAATCTCACACTTCGCGGAGGTTCAGATGAGAGGATTGAAGTTATCTGTGATCATAGTCGCCAGTATTCTGTGGTCTTCGTCTCCTGGGAAAACACAAAGCTACGACGGCCCAGCCGAGTTACCGCGGTCAGTGCCCTCCTCCACCTATCCCGATGCCTGCTCCTTCACTGCCAACGAAATCGGGCCGGATGCATGCGGGTTTGGTGTCAAGATCATCGCCACGAAGAACGGAGCTACGGACGGCCCGGACCTGAATGCGGAGCTTGCTGATCCCACGGCGTGCGGCTCGAGCGGTGAAATCATTGCAGTAGAACCCAATGTCCCCGTCTCCAAAGCCATCGCTCTTCCCAAGAACGGTTGCGGTGGCGAGGGCAAGTGGATCATCATTCGCTCAAATGTCAGCGATTCCGCTTTGCCCAAGGCCGGAACCCGTATTCAGACGAGCTACCTGACCAAAGAAGTTCACTCTCCTCAGCAATATCTGTGGGTTGATTCCGGCTCGGGGAGGCGGCCAAGCGTGTGATAGAGTGCAATTCCCATCGCTTCATAGGTGCGAAAACCGTAGGAGCGTC
>Ga0335085_10003514_pt1 | contig 27019 bp, 32 predicted proteins | sample Lox_Sample_45_FD_206712 | JGI IMG/M metagenome (GOLD analysis project Ga0335085, IMG submission 206712) | Soil microbial communities from Loxahatchee National Wildlife Refuge, Florida, United States - Lox_Sample_4.5 | ecosystem: Environmental > Terrestrial > Soil > Wetlands | place: USA...
TCTGCGCGTACGCAGGCAGCAACACCGCCAAGCAGCAGGCTGGCTGGGACCTGTCCGGACGGCGGTCGCTGACGGGCAACCTGGCCGGGCTGGCCGCGCAGCTCAGCTGGAAGGGGCGCCGCCTCCCTGGTGACCACATCGCGTGCGCCGGTGTGGGCAGCGCGGAGACCAGGTACCTCATCGGTCTGAGGTACTCCGGCGGCGCGACGATGTGGGTCGCGGGCGGCGACGGGGCCGACAACTGCATCCCCGCCTCCAACGGCGAGTTCACCAGCATCAGCACGATCGGCCCCGAGGCGACCCAGGCATTCCGATCCGGCCGGTGGCCGGCCCGGCCGCCGGCCGCCTGCGGCGGCCGCCTCCGTGACATCGGCCGGCTCGGCGAGGACAAGGCGCTGGTTCCCGCGGGCGTGGTCTCCCTGACCATATGCGCGCCCACGGCCCACACGGTCACCTCGGGCTACCAGGCCCTGATCCGGGCGCTCAACCGGCTGCCGGTTCACCCCTCGATCGGCTACTGCTCAGGGGCGGTCGGCCCCGGGTCGTTTTACCAGCTCCTGTTCTCCTACGCGCAGGGCCCGATGGCCTCGGTCGACATCACCGTCGGCTGCCACCCAGAGATCGAGAACACCCACCTGCAGTCGGACAGCGCTAGCACTGTCATGCCGATAATTCAGCAGCTCCTGAAGGCGACATAGCGGTATTGTTCGCCCTCGTGGCTATGACTTTGGGTGATGCCTTCAACCGGCGCAAGAAGCTCTCCGCCGACTTGCAGAGCTGGATCGCCAGGCTAGGACTGGCCGGTAGCGAGCGGCGGACCTACCGCACGTCCGCGCTGGACGGCGACGCGGCGTACCGGCCCGACCCGGGGACCGAGAAGGCCACCACCCGGCAGTACACGGTGCAGGAGTGCCGGGACAAGATCGCGGCGATCCTGGCCGAGGACGAGCAGCTGGCGCTGCGCATCTCGCGGACCAACCAGCAGGCGCGGGCCGAGATCGAGGACCTGGACGGCCAGGTCCGCGTGCTGTCGATCCCCGAGCTGCTGGTGCTCAAGGATGACACGATCCCCAAGCTGGAGCAGGCCGCCCGGGCGGTGCCGCTGCGGGCCGACGACGTGAGCGTCTACGACCGCGGCGACGACTGGGTGCGCTACCGGCTGGTGAAGAAGGTCGAGCGCAAGAAGGAGACGTTCAGCGACAAGGGCCTGAAGGTCGAGGAGATCGAGCTGCTCGGCCACGACGTCGTGGAGGTCACCGACTACGGTGTGCCGCGCCGCGAGCAGTGGGACGCCATCGACCGGATCGGCGAGTTCGCGCAGCGGGTCAAGCAGGCCATCAACCAGGCCAACAAGACCGGGCTGGCCGAACTAGACTAGGGACCAGCGCGGGGCCGGCCCACCAAAGTGTCGGTTCGTAATAGGTAACCGGTAAACGGCTTCTCGTCTATCCGCCTACCACACACTCAGCAGGTGCGTTTGTTGTAACAGGTACTGCGTACCACGTCAGCTGTAGTAGGTATCGAGTAAGCGGTAACACCAAAAAATTAGGGCTACCACACGCCCTGGCGAGGGCCGGCCCCGTCCCAGATACCCCCGGAGACCCTCAGCGCAGCAAGGACCTGGCGGTAGGCGCCAGCCGTAGCTGTTGCGTTGCGTCAGGCAGGGCAGGAAGCACCGGGCTCCGGCGCAGATGGTCGTCGAGGTGGGCCTGGCTGGGAAAACGGGCGAGCCACACGAAGACGTTCTCGCCGGTGCGGACCGGCAGCGCCGGGAAGGTGTTCTCGGCGTGCTCGGTCTGCAGGCACGCCAGCGGCGTGGCTCCGGCCTCGACGAGGGCGGGACGGACCTGGCGGTCGAAGAAGTCGGCGAAGACCTGGTCGAACGGCTGGTCGCGGTGATAGATCGTGACCAGTATGCGCGACGGCCCCGCTGAGGCGCTGCCCGCGGCGGGCCGTCCAGCGGACGGCGCCGGGAAGCCAGAGCGCGCGGTCACCGGCCGCAGCAGCAGCACGTTATCGCTGTCGATCATGGTGGCGTTGGCCTGGGCGCGGTGGGCCTGCCAGACCGGGCCGCCGTAGAAGGCGGCCAGCGCGCGGGCCCGGGACGGCATATCGCCGAAGCCGCGGATCCACACGAACCGGTCCGGGTCGTCCAGGTCGCGGAACTGGCCCACGACCGCCATCCCCTCCGCCTCCTGGCTCTCGACGAACTCCCGGTCGAACAGGTCGATCAGCACATCCCGCTGGCCGGGCCGCAGAGTGTACTGCCGCAGCTCGACGACCGGGTAGCGCACGGCGTCCGTCACGATGCCTCCAGAGTCTCGCGCAGCACGTCGGCCACCGAGACGGCCGCCAGTTCGCGCCGCAGGGCCTGGTCGATCTCGCCGTAGACCCGGCTCAGCGCGGGGCGGATCCCCCGGCCGACCGGGCACTCGAGATTGGGCACCGCGTGATGCAGCCCGAACGGCGGTTCCTGACCGACGGCGTCGTGCACGTCGAGCAGGGTGATCTCCTCGGCTGCCCTGGCCAGGCTCCATCCCGCCCCTGCCCCGTGGCGCACGCCCACCAGGCCCGCCCGGCGCAGGTCGCCCAGGCAGCGCCTGATGATCACCGGGTTGGTCTTCACGCTGGCGGCGACCTGGTCCGACGTCAGCACCTCACGTCCTTGCCGCTGGGCCAGCGCCATCCACGCCAGCGCGTGAATGCCGACCGTGAGCCGGCTGTTGGCTGCCATCGCGCCTCCTTGACGTAACAGTTTCTGTTACAGAGAAGCAGGCCGTCAATAGGTACCCGGAAACTGGAACACGTTCTAGTCTTGTCCCATGCGCCACGGCATCGTCCTGTTCACCGCCGACCGCGGGATCACGCCGGCTCAGGCCGCGAAGGCCGCGGAGGAGCGCGGGTTCGACACCTTCTACGTGCCCGAGCACACCCACATCCCGGTCAAGCGGGAGGCCGCCCACCCGGGGACCGGCGACGCGACGCTGCCCGACGACCGGTACACGCGGACCCTCGACCCCTGGGTCAGCCTGGCCACCGCGGCCGTGGTCACGTCGCGGATCGGGCTGGCCACCGCGGTGGCGCTGCCGGTGGAGTCCGACCCGGTCACGCTGGCCAAGACCATCGCGACGCTCGATCACCTGTCGGGCGGCCGGGTCACCCTCGGGGCCGGCTTCGGCTGGAACACCGACGAGCTCGCCGATCACGGCGTCCCGGCCGGGCAGCGGCGCACCGTGCTGCGCGAGTACGTGGAGGCGATGCGCGCGCTGTGGACGCAGGAGGAGGCGGCCTACGACGGGGAGTTCGTGAACTTCGGGGCGTGCTGGGCCTTCCCCAAGCCGGTGCAGCCGCATATACCGCTGATCATCGGGGCGGGCGGGGGGCCGCAGACGTTCGGCTGGATCGCGCGGCACGCCGACGGCTGGATGACCACCCCCGGCGAGCAGGACATCGGCGGCAAGGCGGCCGCCTTGCGGCAGGGCTGGGCCGATGCGGGCCGTCCCGGCCACCCCGACATCCGCGTGCTCGTCACCGCGCGGCCGTCCGCTGACGACTTCGCGACCTGGGAGGCGATCGGTGTCACCGAGCTTCTGTGGGGACTTCCTGACGCACCGGCCGAGGCGGTCGAGGCCTACCTCGATCGCCTCGCCCGCCGGGTGATGAGCTGATAGCGCGGCATGAACCAGCCCCGTTCGGTAATTCCTGATTTGCTGCCGGCCTCGGCGCTGGCTGATGCCGCCGAGCGGTACGACGTCGTGGTTGCCGGGTTCGGCATCGCCGGGGGGTGCGCGGCGCTGGAGGCGGCCCGGGCCGGCGCTCGCGTGCTGCTGCTCGAGCGGGCCGCCGTGCCCGGGGGGACCACCTGCATGGCCGGGGGGCACTTTTACCTCGGCGGCGGCACCGCGGTGCAGCGGGCGACCGGTCACGAGGACTCGGCCGAGGAGATGTACAGGTACCTGGTCGCGACGTCGAAGGAACCCGAGCACGACAAGATCCGCGCCTACTGCGACGGGTCGGTCGAGCACTTCGGCTGGCTGGAGGCGCTGGGCTTCGCGTTCGAGCGCTCCTACTTCCCCGGCAAGGCCGTGATCCAGCCGGGCACCGAAGGATTGATGTTCACCGGCAACGAGAAGGTGTGGCCGTTCCGGGAACAGGCCAGGCCGGCGCCGCGCGGGCACAAGGTCCCGGTGCCCGGGGACACCGGGGGCGCGTCGCTGGTGATGAACCTGCTGCGGGACCGGGTCGCGGAGGCCGGCGTCGAGGTGCGGTACGAGGCCGGCGCGAGCGCCCTGGTGACCGGGGAGTCCGGGGCCGTCGTGGGGCTTGGCTGGACGTCGTTCGGTGACACCGGGGTAGTCCGGGCCGGGGCCACGGTGATCGCGGCCGGCGGGTTCGTGATGAACCCCGCGATGGTGGCGTCATACACTCCGGCGTTGTCTAACCCGAAGCTCATCGCGCTCGGCTCGACGTACGACGACGGGCTCGGCATCCGGCTCGGGATGTCGGCGGGCGCCGGCGTCAGGCACATGGACGAGCCGTTCATCACCGCCCCGTTCTACCCTCCCCCGGTGCTGACGACCGGGCTCATCGTCAACTCCCGCGGCGAGCGTTTCGTGGCCGAGGACTCCTACCACGCGCGGACGTCGCAGTTCATCCTGGAGCAGCAGGAGTCGGCCGCTTACCTGATCGTGGACAGCGCGCACCTCGAGCAGCCGGCGATGCCGCTGGTGCCGCTGCTCGACGGCTACGAGACCGTGGCCGCGATGGAGGCGGGCCTGGGGGTGCCGGCCGGGTCGCTGGGCAAGACGCTGGCCCGGTACAACAGCTTCGCCGCCCGGGGGGAGGACCCGGACTTCGGCAAGAGCGCCGACTGGCTGGCGGCGCAGGACCAGGGCCCGTGGGCGGCGTTCGACCTGCGGCCCGGGCACGCGCTGTACGCCGGATTCACCCTCGGGGGCCTCTCGGTTACGGTGGACGGCCAGGTGCGGCGCCCGGATGGTTCGGTGATCGCGGGGCTGTACGCGGCCGGCGCCTGCGCGTCGAACATCGCCCAGGACGGCAAGGGCTACGTTTCCGGCGCCCAGCTCGGTGAGGGGTCGTTCTTCGGCCGGCGGGCGGGCAGGCACGCGGCGCGGCTCCGCGCTCAGGGATGAGGCCGGGCCAGACTGCTGTCATGGCCGATCACTACGCCGACGGAACCTGCTCGTGGTGGCACCAGTCGCAGCCGCCGCCGGAGCTGGTCGCGGCGGTCGGCGACGGCTGGCTGCCTGGCGGCGGGCGCGTCCTCGACGTCGGCTGCGGGCTGGGCACCGAGACCGGTTACCTGGCCTCGGCTGGCTGGCAGGCGGCGGGCATCGACCTGGCCGGGACCGCCCTGGCCCGGGCGGCGGCCGGGCATCCGGAGGCTGCCTTTCTGCGGGCGGACGTGCGGCAGCTGCCGCTACGGCCGCACTGCCTCGACGCCGCCGTCGACCGGGGCTGCTTCCACTACCTCCCCGCCGCGGACCGGCCGCGGTACGCCGGCGAGCTGCGGCGGGTGCTCCGGCCCGGCGGGAAGCTGCTGCTCAGGGCGAGCCTGCGTACGGCGGGCGAACGCAACGACATCGACGAGGCGGTGATCGCCCGCACGTTCGGTGCCTGGCGGGTCGATGACATGGAACGGGCCGAGGTGCCGAGCGACACGCGCATGCTGGAGGTCATCGTGGCCCGCCTGTCGGTTTGAAGGCCGTCGCGACATCAGATCACGGTGACACGAGCGCCATGCAGAAGAGCGCTTTGCGCCGGAGCGCCAGCCGAGCGCAGGCGCTTGACGCCGGAGGATGAACCCGATCGCCCCTCTGGTCTCATGCGCATCATACTAATTCGATGGTTGTGTCAGCCTAATGAGTGAGGAAGGTAGGATGCCGCAACCATTGGATTTAGGCGGGATTGCGGACGCTGATCGTCCGGGATGGCACGTACGCTGCCTGGCATGGCTATCGCACGCTTCCCGAGCATCGTCATCGACTGCCCTGACGCCGCCGTCTCGGCCGCCTTCTACGCCACCATGCTGGACTGGAAAACCGAGGTCAAAGCCGACTGGGTCGATATCCGCGCGGACTACGGACAGTGCATCTCGTTCCAGACGGTGGAGGACTATACCGCGCCCACGTGGCCGAGCCAGGAAGTGCCCCAGCAGATGCACCTCGACGTGGTGGTCGACGACCTCGACATGGCCGAGGCGGAGGTGATCGCCCTCGGCGCGACCAAGGCCGAGTACCAGCCCGGCACTACCTTCCGGGTGATGCTCGATCCGGCCGGACACCCGTTCTGCCTGTGCCTGAGCTGATCAGCGGTTGACACCGCATCTCGCGCCACCTGCAATGATGAGGTGGCCGACAGTGCGCGCGACGCCGACGTCATCGCGTCCGGGCGCGAACCGCGGGAACCGGGGGAAGGTGCCCGGCGCGCGCCCGGCCTGGCCTGGCTGCTCGCCGGGACGCTAGCCGTGGCACTGGCCGTCGCAGTCACGGCCGCGGTGCACTACCGCGCCGAGGCCGGGCGGCCCCGTCCCGGCGTCCTGCCCGCTACCAGCCGGGCGGCGGTTCTCCCCCTGCCCCAGGTGACCAGCACGGCGCTGCGCCTGCCCGCGCGCGGGGGCGTGGCCGGCACGGTGGTCATCACGGCCGCCGCGCTGCCCGGGGCCGCCCGGGCGCAGTTCACGGTGTCCGCCGTGATCACTGGCGGGGCGCCCGGGACGGTCTATGACCTGATCGGCAACGACTGCTCGGACGTGTCCCCGCTGCCCGACAAGGTGTGGGCGACCGGACTGGCGGGCGCGGACGGCAGGGCCGACCTGACCGGCTACGCCTGGACCGGCGCGGTGGCCGACCGGTACTGGATGACGCTGGACCCGGCACCGGGACATCCGCCGGGCCTGGACGGACGGTTCGCCCGGGGCCAGGCGGCGTCCTTCCCGGCCGGACAGGGGCCGTGCGCCGGCCGCTAGGAGGCGAGCGCCGGCCGCTCGGTATCCGGCGGCTCAGGCCACCCAGAGCGCGGTGCGGTCCCGGTCTAGGCGTTCCGGCGCCCGCAGGGTGGCCATCATGATCTGGACGGCTTCCTGGACATCCCTGGTCAGCTGGTAGCACTCCGCCGCCGACCGGCACCGGTCAGGACCGAACTGCCGTGCCGTCGCCACCACGGTGCCGGCCAGGCCCGGCAGTTCCGCGGCGTCCGCCGGATCGAGCGCCCAGGGTGCTCCGCCGGTCGCCGTGCCCAGGCTGGTGATCTGGTCGCCCAGCCAGGTCCACGGGTCGGCGCTCAGCGCGGCGTCCCAGTGCCGGTCCGACGGCTCGTTGTCGGTGAACCGCGGATGGTAGTGGGCTACGCCGAAGCTACCCGGAGGATCCGTCAGCCGGTCGAACAGGTCGGCCCGCCACAGCACCCGGTCGACCACGGTGAGCTGGGACGCGGACTCGCTGCCCCGGTGCGACTGAGCAGGCAGTTCCCGGATCTCGATGCGGGCACCGTGCTCCATGGAAGCGTCGTCGAGGTCGATCTCGAACCAGTGCCTGATCATCACGGCCGAGCGTGAAAGAGCCAGAATGTGCTGCACAGTACCCCGCTACCTGGACCCGGGCGTCACGGCCAAGTATGCCTTGTGCAGGAGCCCTCTTCCCATCAGCCCCAGCTGGTGACGGACTCGGGGCTCGTTGTAGATGATGAAGTCGTCAAAGCGGTGGACGCCCCGCTTCGACGCCACCGAGGCGGCCGCGGCGCGGATCTCCCCGAGCTGGGCGGCCGTCATCTCCAGGGGCGGCTCGTCCGGCTGGTACGTGGACCCGATCGGGTAGTCGCGGCCGGGCCGGCGCGTCATCTCGATGTGACAGCCGAGGACGTGCGTGACGGCGCGGCTGTCCGCTAGCGCGGTCATCCGGTCCAGGCTGGCCAGGAACTGCGGGAAGTCGGACACGTACAGGCGCCCTGGGTACACGGTGTCGCCGGTGAGCAGGAAACCGGTCCACGGGTCGTAGACGGTGATCGCGGCCCGGTGGTGACCGGGACTGCCGGTGATCTCGAGCACGCGCCCGCCCAGGTCGTAGTGCACGATCTGCTCCGGCCAGCTGGTGAAGCCGAAGTGCTGCTTGACAGCGTCGAGCTCGCGGCTGACCACGGTCGTGTTTGGCCGGCCGTCGAACTGCGCGTCCGCCGCGACGTGGTCGCCGTGGCCATGCGTGTGCGCCACGACGAGCTCATAGGCCTCGCGCGGGTGCCGCGTCAGCCACTCCCCCACCAGTTGGTCGATGGTGGCCCGCAGCGGGAACTTCTCCGGGTCCGCGGTAGCGCCGGTGTCGAGCAGCAGCGCGCGGTCGTTGCCGAACAGCAGGTAGAGGAACGGCGCCTCGTACTGGACCGATTTGCTCTGCCGCAGGATGACCGTGTGCTCGTCGTAGCGGTGGACCTGGATCGGCGGGTCGCTTGGCTGCCGCCGGGCGGGAACGCCGTGGATCCAGCTGACGTCCAGGGAGCCCGCGGCGAGCGCTCCGGTCGCGAAATCGATGGTGCTGTCAGTCATGTTCAGTCTCCCGGCTCGGGTTCTGGCAGGGGTGTCGCGGCCATGAAGTACCGGACGTGGTGCTGCCCGGGCTGCGGCCCGGGATTTGACAGGGCACCGTCGGCCCTGGCTGCCGCGGTATACGGTGCGAGCAGCGCGATCCACTTCTCCTTGAGGACGGCGGCGTCGTCGGGGGAGAGGACGGCCATTATGGTCACGATGCCCGCCTTGTGCTGCCACTCGGGGCTCGCGCCGTCCGGGCGCTGGGAGTAGTCGAGGATGGCCTGCATCTCGCGCTCGATCACCAGGCGCTCGATCTGCTGCCGCACGACCGCGTTGCCGTCGGTCCCGCTCCGGACCGACAGCCGCTGCTGCGTGACCCGCCACTGCCGCTCACGCCGGTCGCGCCCGGGCCCCGCATCCTCGACGAATCCGTACTTGGCCAGTTGGCGCAGGTGAAACGAGCAACTCGCCTGTGAAGCCCCGAGCACGCGCCCGCAGTGGGCGGCCGTGGCCGGGCCGCTGGATCCGAGGACCTGGAGCAGATCCAGGCGGAGCGGATGAGCGAGCGCCCTGATCGCCTTCGGGTCGCTGATCTCCATATGCCAAAGAGTACTTTGGGATTGTCAAAAGTCAAAGCCTTCTTTGGCTTTTTCTTCTGGGCTACTGGTCCCGCGCGCGGCTACTGTCCCCGGCTGGGGGTTTACGAAGGTGCCGGGGTTACGAAGGTCAGGAAGGCAGCAGGCTCAGGTCGGCGGCCTCGGGCAGGACCCCGGGCGGGACGTACTGCGTGCACGCGCAGTGCTCCCACCGCTTGAGCGCGCCGGGGCGGACAGTGCAGGAGGCTCGCGACCGGTGAGCCGCCGCGGTGTGGGCGCACCGGACGCACATCCCGGCCGTCGGCACGCACATGGAGTGCCACTGCCACAGCAGTTCGGCTCCGGCGGAAAGCCAGACGATGAAGAAACCGAGCGCGACCACGATGGCCATGACGGTCCAGCTGGCACTGCCGCTCAGGGACGAAGCAGCCAGGCCCGCGGCGAGGACGCCGGGCGTGATGAACCCGGACGTGCCCCACCTGGCGGCGCTGTTCATCCGGCGCCGCGCCGGCCTGGGCGGCCGCCTGACCCCGGCCAGCCCGGCGGGAATGTCATCCGTCACCGTGGCCAGTTCCGCCTGCGTCCGCGAGGTGAGCACCTGGCCGATACGCGCGTCGAACTCGTCCATGGAGAGCCGGCCCTGCACGAACGCGACCTTGAGCACGTCGATGGCGTGGTCGCGATCGATCACGGCGCCTCCCCAGAAGACATACCGCTATCTAGGGTAAACGCCCGGATCAAGGGCGCAAGCTGACGGCGACCAGGGATTCAGCCGGTTTCGTGAATGAGCTCGAGCTGGATGTTGTCGGGATCGCGGAAGACGACCACCGAGTAGGGCATGGGATCGGTGGCGTCGATCACGCCGGAGTTCTCGACCCCGATGCTGTCGAGCCAGCTGGCCCACGTGTCGAGGTCGGCACGTTCGGCGACCGCGAACGACATGTGGTCCAGGCCCGTGCAGCTCTCGTCGAAGGGCCGGCCGGGGTTGGCGTTGTGATGGTGCAGCCCCACCGCGACACCGGAGCGCGGCTCCATCATCAGCACGGCGTAGCCGCCCGTCTCGTCGCCATAGTGCGGGAACGGGACCGGCACCCGGGTCATCCCGAAGACCCGCTCATACCACTGCGCGCTCGCCTCCACGTCGGAGACGGTCGGCGAGAAGTGATGGAAGCCAGTGACAGCGGGCGCCGGGCCGGGCTCGGTCAAAGCGGTCTCCCTCATCGGTCACCATACTGAGTCCCTTTTGTCCCAGTAGGTAAACGCGCTGATCGTAACACCGCGCGGCCGGCTTCACCGCCTGCGGTGTCGCGGAAAATGCCCTTCGGCGCGGCGTCCCGCATGGTGCTCCCGCTCTCCTGACCGCACCGCGCTCGGGGCAGCTTTGCACCCTGGTACTTCACCCTTACCGGATGAGGCTCGCGTCCAGGGACCGCGAGATCCTCAACGTGACCCGGAACCCCAGGAATGCGGGAGCCTGATATGACGACACAGGCCGCCTTTTCGCCCGAGGACTGGAAGGTGATCCTCGAGGGGCCGCCAGCCGCTGGCATGATCGTCATCACCGCGGCCCACGGAGGCACGTTCCGCGAGACCATCGCCATGTCAAAGGCCTACGCCGAAGCGCGCGCCGAGCACGGCGAGAGCGAGCTCCTCGACGAGATCGTGTCGGCGAAGCCCAAGGTGGACCACACGCGATACCACTCGCCCGCCGAGCTCAGGGACAGCGGTCTCGGACACCTCAGGGACGCCATGGCCCTGCTGGAAGGCACGGCGACCGCCGAGGAATGTGATGACTACCGGCGTTTCGTGCTCGCCCTCGCCGGCAAGGTCGCCGCCGCCCACCGGGAGCACGGGCAGAGCGTCAGCCCCGCGGAAGAACAGGCCATCGGGCAGATCGCGGAGGCGCTCGGCACGACCGTCTCGTGACCTGACCTGCCAGTAAGAGTCTGGCCGGTAACAGTCTGGGCTGGCGCGAGAGCAGCGGCGGGCCGAACGGCCTGGCGGCCCGGGCCAGGACGAGCAGGCTGGCGGTGACGCCGGTCGCCCCGAGGACGATCAGCCGCGGGTCGGACTCGTAGAGGCCGAAGACGCCCCAGCACAGCAGTTCGCCGAAGATGAGCAGCCACGTGCCGACGGCGATGCCGGTGGTGCGGTCGGCCCGGTAGGCCGTCCAGACCGAGGGCGTGACCTGCAGCAGGAAGGCAGCGGTCAGCGCCGTGCCCAGGCTTGCGCGGCCGGACAGGCCGGCCGCGGTGAGCAGCGCGGCCCACGCCAGCGTGAGCGCCGCGGGGCGGCGCGGGAACCCGGTTCCGGTCCGGGCGAGCATCACCGCCAGCGCGCCGGCGAGCACCGTCGCCGAGATGGCGGGCGCCAGCGCGGTCCAGAAACCCGACAGCGCGAAGTACCCGGCCCAGGCGGCATTGTTGATGCTCGTCAGCGCGGCCCACGACCAGGACACCCCGGCCGTCTCGCCGGTACGGCGCAGGCGTCCCAGCTGGGGCAGGAACTGCGGCACGGCCAGGACCGCGGCCATCAGGGGCAGTGAGCTGAAGACGGCGTGCACCGGTGATCCCCTCCGTCGCCTGGATGGAAGCCTGACGACGAAAGTTTATCGATGTATAGGCCAAATATTTGTGCGAGTATCCGCACATTCAGCGCTATTTGTAAAATATTCTATGCATGTGGATGACATTGACCGCAAGATTCTTGCTGAGCTTCAGGAGGACGGCCGCCTGACGGTGACAGAGCTGGCCGACCGGGTCCAGCTCACTGCCGCGCCCTGTCACCGGCGGCTGCGCGAACTGGAGCGCACCGGCGTCATCACCGGCTACCGCGCCGTCCTGGACCCCGCCGCTGTCGGCCTCGGCTTCGAAGCCCTCGTCAGCGTCACCCTGGACCGCGGTGACGCCGCCACCGTCGCCGCCTTCGAGACCGCGCTCGCCGGGGTGCCCCAGATCCGGCACGCGGAACGCCTGTTCGGCGACCCCGACTACCTGCTGCGGGTCGCCGCGACCGACCTCGATGACTACGCCGCGCTGCGGGATCACGAGCTGGCCACCTTGCCGGGCGTCCAGCGCATCACCTCGACGCTCGTGATGAAACGCATCGTCGACAACCGGCCCCTCCCCCTGACCGCCACCCGCAGCCGCACCCGCCCGGCCCCGGCCGACGGCCGGGGCGGCCAGCGGCCGGGGCGGCCGTAGCGCCGGTTCCCGGCCAGCTACGCCACGCGCCCGGCCCAGGCGGCACGCGCCCGGTCTGGAGGGGCTCGGTTGTCGGGAATGATTATCATTCGCAATTTGTTGCACGGGTCATGAGTCGCAGCACCCTTCGCCCAGTCATCAAGCTGAGGTCGACCGCTGGGACTGGCTACACGTACGTAACCAGGAAGAGCCGCAGAAACGATCCTGACCGCCTCGTCATCCGCAAGTACGACCCGGTGGCCGGCCGCCACGTCGAGTTCCGGGAGGAACGGTAACCATGAAGCAGGCAATCCACCCCGACTACCATCCGGTCGTCTTCCGTGACCGTGGTGCGGACTTCGCCTTCCTCACCAGGTCGACGGCGACAAGCGAGCGGACCATCACCTGGCGGGACGGCCGGACGTATCCCGTCGTCGACGTCGAGATCTCCTCGGCGAGCCACCCGTTCTACACCGGGCAGACGCGCGTCCTGGATACGGCCGGGCGGGTAGAGCAGTTCCGCCGCCGGTACGGCAGCCACGCCAAGGGCGCCTGACGACCTGAGGCAACTGCGTTCGATCGCGCGCACGGGCCGTCCGACTATGAAGTCGGGGCGGCCCGTTCCCGTTTCCTGGCCGTCCGGTTCACGCTAGGACGGGGTCATGAAGATCCGTCCTGGTGGTCCCGGTGATATCGCCGCGGACACGTGGCTCATCGAGCAGCACCAGCTTCCCGCACCGCAGCGCTGGCAGGTCAGGAACGCCGTCCGGTACGGACGTGAGCTGCCTGACCCCGCGCTGCGCCGGGCCGCGTACGGCCTCGCCGGGTGCGCGATGCGCGGAGAGCTCAGCCTGGGCCGGGGCCTGCGCGCCGCAGGCATCATCTTGGTGACCGAGGGCGCGGTGACCGTTGTCCTGGGGATCGTCCTGGCGGCCGCGGTAGGCGGCCTGGCCGCCGTCGCGGCCATCATCCCGTCCGCCCTGGGCGCCTGGTGGCTGGTGAAGGGAACGGCCGCGCTGAGGATAGCCGAGCAGGGGCCAGCGCGCGCCCGCCAGCTCAACGCGTGAGCTGGCCGCCCGGGGGCAGCCTGGGCCTGGGTTAGGCTTTCGGCCGGACACGGCCGGGCTAGCTGAAGGGAACGGGATGGACCTCACGGGTAAGGCTGTCATCGTCACGGGCTCATCGAGCGGCATCGGCGCGGCGATCGCCCGCCGTCTTTCCGGCCTCGGCGCCGGGATCGTGGTCAACTCGGCGTCCTCGGCCGAGGCGGGCCGGCGCATCGCCACCGAACTGGGCGACGCGGTCTACGTCCAGGGCGATGTCGGCGATCCGGCCACGGCGGCCGCGCTGGTCTCGGCGGCCGGGCAGCGCTGGGGACGGCTGGACGGCCTGGTCAACAACGCCGGGGTCACCGTGGACGTGCCGCTGCCGGACTTCGCCGCGGTCACCCCCGAGCACTGGGACAAGGTCCTGCGCACCAACGTGATCGGGACCTTCCTGGTCAGCCAGGCCGCACTGCCGCTGCTGCGGCAGGCCGACGACGGGTGGATCATCAACATCACCTCGCTTGCCGGGGTCAGGCAGACGGGCAGCTCGCTGCCGTACGCCGTGTCCAAGGCCGCCCTGAATCACCTCACCGCGATCATGGCCAAGTACGCGGAAGACGGAGTCCGCGTCAACGCCGTCGCACCCGGCCTGGTCGCGACTCCGTGGACCGAGGACTGGCACGAGCGCAAAGCGGGCGTGGAGCTGATCGCGCCGCTGCACCGCGTCGCCACCCCGGATGACATCGCCGAGGCGTGCGTGGCGCTCGCCACCACCCGCTATGCCACCGGCCAGACCCTGGTGGTGGACGGCGGCCTCGGGCTCACCATCTGACCGCCCCGCGGATACGGCGGTGTCAGGCCAGGACCAGAGCTGCCGACGGACGGCTCGACGGGCTGAGGGCCGCGCACCAGCCGGCGTCGTCGTGGCATGCCACCAGCACCGGGGAGGAGGCGGGCAGGCTCAGCCGTACCGGACCTGAGTCGCGGGGTGTCGCCGCGGGGCGGAAAGCCAGGCGGCCGTCCGGATCGTCGGGACGGCGGCGCACGCGCCTGAGTTCTTCTACCGGGTCGAGCCGGGCGGCCCGGTCGACCCGGACGACCGTCTGCCGCTCGGCCCGCCACAGCACCCCGTCGCCGTCCCACTCGAAGGCCAGCACCCGGCCGGACAACGCGACGCTGAGCGCCGCGAAGTCCCAGCGGACAGGCAGCCCTGGCAGCCGCTGGCTCGAGAGGGCGTGGAAACCGCACGCGCACTGCGGATCAGGAGCGCGGTGAGTGCCCTGGGTACCCCAAGCCCGGCACTCGGCCCTGGCGTCAGCCGGATAGGCACCGCCTCGCGTCAGCGGAATGAACTGATCGCCCGCCGGACGGGCCAGCTTGTAAGCCCACACCACCCACAGCCCGTCGACGGTCGCGGTCAGGTGCTTGCTGAGTTCTCCGGGCAGGTCCGGCGGGGTGTCGGTACCGGCCACGAAGTCCGCTACCAGGCGGCCTCCACGGCACATGGCGGGCTCCCCTCTCGAGTAGCTAACCCGAGGGTAACTCTTTACCCGGTCTCCAGTACCGAGATCGCGCTGGCCGGCGCACCGCTCCCCCGGTTAGCGGTCCTGGACGCGCAGGAGGTCCTGCTCGGCCAGGAGCTTGTCCAGCCTGGCCTGGTCGACCCGGCTGACGATGGCGGTCTCCTCCTGGCGGTCGCGGATGCACTTGGCCAGCGTGAACGCGGAGGTGACCACGTAGAGCAGGCCGAGTGCGAGGAAGGCACGCACCCAGCGCGCGTCGTGCAGGTAGCCGATGCCGATGATCGTGACCGAGAGGGAGACGGCGAAGGAGATCACTGACTGGACGTAGAAGGCCGTGGTAGTCCGGGGCCGTAGTGGTGTGCTCATGCGGCTTATCCTGCGCCGGGCAGCCGCCCGGCACCTGAGTGCGGATACTCATTCTCCGGTGAGCTGATCAGCCCAGGCCGCCGTGAGCAGCCCATAGCGCGCTGGCGCGGCTGGCGGCGCCGACGGCCAGGGCGGCGAGCTCGGGCCGGTCGGGCACCGGGAACGAGACGTAGGTGCCTCGTCCGCCGGCGACCGGCCGTCCGTAGGCCTTCGCCGCGAGGCGGCCGTCAGGCAGGAGCCGGATGTTGAGCGTGGTCAGCATGAATTCCTCGCCGCGCCTGGTGCCGGTCCAGCGCAGCTCCTCCGGGATCGTGACGTTGATCGCCAGGGCGCTCACGTCGGGGGCGACGTCGCTGCTCATGGACGCATCTTCCCACGCGATTATTCATACATGGAATTCAGGGAGCGCTCGGCGTCAACGGTGATCCCGGTTAGAGCGGGATCCTCAGCATATCGCTGCCTAACGAAGCCGCAGAATGCGACGGCCTCGGTGCGGAACTGCAGATCAGATCCAGGATTTACAGCCCAGAAGTCCGAGACCGTGGATTCCAGCCGGTCGCCGAGTGCCCTGACGATCGCGGGCACGGTGTCGACCAGGGCCGCGAGGCGGTTCGAGCGGTACAAGGAGCACATAACCTCCATGCCAGCTTGACCAGCCATGACCAGGATCCGTTCGCGTTCGGCAAAGGACAGATCGAATTCGAGCAGCCAGTCATGATCTCCGCTACGGGTGCGCCTGATGAGGCCAGGATCCCTTATCAGGGCGGCCAAGCTGCTGTAGAAACCGTCAAGGGAGATCGGAAGCCACCTTATCAATTGAGGCTCGCAGCCGGGACAACTCGGCCTCGAGTCCGCTGGGACCCAGCTTCCTGAAATGAGACTCATGAAGTTCGAAAGTGATCAGGCGCAATGCCGGTGCCGCTGGGGCAACCATATCCAGCAGCGCCAGGACGCGCTCGGGGCACGCGCCGCTATGGGCATCCGTATACCAGCGCCCGAGCATCGCTCCGCCAGCAACGTGAATCTCTTTCACTCGGGATAGATCAAGCTCACCGAGGTAGCGGTCAGCGTCCCAGCTGAGGTTGACTTCATTGGTCATGAGATTGTGCAAGTCGAGCAGGACATAACTGCCCGTCTCGTCACACAGCCGGTTAAGGAACTGAGCCTCGCTCATCTCGGCGCCTGGAACTTCTACGTAGATAGCGCTGTTCTCAAGCAGGACCGGCATTCTCAGGCGGGCGGTGGCGGTCGCTACCTTCGGTACGAGCTGACGCAGGGTCTGCCTATCCAGGGGGACTGGCAGGCCGACTCCGGAATGTGCGGGACGCCCTGGGCCACAGCCAACCTTGAAGGCCGCCAGATGCTCGCTGTACCAGAGCGGATGGTAACGCTCAGCGGCGGCCGCTACCTGGTCGAGATGGCCAATATCCAGTGGCAGGCCGCTGCCAATGGACAGCCCGATCCCGTGGAATACGACAGGAATGCAATTGAGTGATTCCTCGAATAGCTGGACTGCGCCTTCGATCCAGCGATATCGTGGCGAGCCGTCAGATTCATGCCAGAGTGTCTCGGGCACCACGCTTATGACGTCGACCATGTCCGGATTGGCGATGAGCATTCTGGCAAGCGCACTGTTATAAACAATGCCGACGTCAGGTGACTTTGGTCCGTCCTGACCGCCAGTCATTTACTGTCGAGATTGACAACAACGACTTCCTCGAATTCCTCGAAGATATTGAGAGGAACGCCAGAAGTGCATGTCTGGCAGCCACGGCCAGGACGAAGGCCGCGGATGGCGGCGATCAGATCGGCGTTAGTAAAGATCGTTTCGAGGCTGGTTCCGGCAGGCACGCCGACCTCCAGGGACGGTCCCTTCTCGGTGTGGCCTACTCGCACGTTGGCACGTGCGGATACGTTACGCTCAGGCACGACTGCTCCCCTTTCCCCGGTCTTCTGCGAAGACTGTGAGCCGCATGGGGACGATTGTCAAGTCCTGAGCTGCGCCCAGTGGGCTTGAAGGGGAAAGAGTTAATCTTTACTCTCTTATGAGTCAAGCGGTTAGAGAAGTGTGCCGCAACGGTGAGCATATCGCCTGACCGAAATCGTCACATTTGAGGATTTTGTCGCTAAATCCGCGGCTAAGCCGCATCCTGGAGTACGGGATTACTCGGGGCGGGATTCGGCCCGGTGCCAGCTGACGATCTCGCCGGCCGGGTGCCTGGTGAAGTCGGGCAGCGCGGTCAGCGCCTGCTCCTCACCGCCCGGGGTGTAGGTCACGATCAGGCGGAGCGTCCGCCAGCCGGTGTTCAGCGTGGAGTGCAGGGTGCCCATCGGGATGTAGACCGTGTCGCCCTCGGCGATCGGGAACTCCTCGTCCCCGACGGTCTGCGTGCCGGTCCCTGAGATCACGTAGATCAGCTCGTCGGCCTGCTCGTGCAGGTGCCGGGCGTGGCCCTGGCCGGGGTTGACGACCACCTCGCCCTGGGAGTTGGCCGCGCCCGGGATCGTGACCGGGGAGACGAACCACTTCATCGTGCCCCAGTCCAGGCTGAACGTCTCCACCTCGGCGGGCCTGATGTGCGCCACGGTCATGCCTTCTCCTCAGCTGGCAGTGAGAGTTCGGTGAACGAACGTACCTGGGCGGTGAGCGCGCGCTCGACGGGCAGCCGCTCCATCGACGAGGCGCCGAAGAAGCCGCAGACCCCGGTGGTCCGGGCGAGCACGTAGCCCGCGTCGGCGGGCTCGGCGATCGGGCCGCCGTGACACAGCACCAGGATGCCCGGGCTGACCGCGACCGCCGCGTCCCGCATGGCCTGCACCCGGACGACCGCCTCGTCCAGGGTCAGCGCGGTCTGCGCCCCGATCGTGCCCGAGGTGGTCAGGCCCATGTGCGGGACGAGGATGTCGGCCCCGGCCCGGGCCATCTGCTCGGCCTGCCCGGGGTCGAACACGTACGGGCAGGTGAGGTGACCGCGCTCGGCGGCCAGCCTGATCATCTCCACTTCGGCGGCGAAGCTCATCTGAGTCTCTTCCAGGTTCTGCCTGAACACCCCGTCGATGAGCCCCACCGTGGGGAAGTTCTGCACCCCGGCGAAGCCGATCGCGGCCAGTTCGTCCAGGAAGCGGGGCATCAGGCGGAACGGGTCGGTGCCGCACACGCCGGCCAGCACCGGCACGTCGCGGACGACGGGGAGCACCTCCCCGGCCATCTCCACCACGATCGCGTTCGCGTCCCCGTAGGGCATCAGCCCGGCCAGCGAGCCGCGCCCGGCCATCCGGTACCGGCCCGAGTTGTAGATGATGATCAGGTCCGCGCCGCCGGCTTCGGCGCACTTGGCCGACAGCCCGGTGCCGGCCCCGGCGCCGATGACCGGCCGCCCCGCGGCGACCTTGGCCCGCAGCCGCGCGAGCAGTTCCTCACGCTGTTCCCCGCTGGCCAACGCTCACGCCCCCTCGGTGATCATCTGGTGCAGGCGGTCCGCCATCAGCGTGGCGAACCGCGGGTCGTTGATGTGCGCGTCGACCCGCCGCAGCACCCGCCCGGCCGGGGTCAGCTCGCGGTCGAGCGCCGCCAGGCAGGCCGCGTCAGCGGCCGGATCCCAGAATGGCTGACCGTCGGCGTCGAGCGCGCTGATCCCCCGTTCGGGCCAGAAGACCTCGGCCAGCCCGGTCGCGGCAGCGGCCTTGCGGCCGATCCGCCTTCCTAGCTCGGCCATCTCCTCCGTGGTGGTCCGCATCAGGGTGACGGTCGGGTTGTGCTCGAAGAACAGCCGCCCGCTGAACTGGCCGGGCACCGTGGCAGGCGGACCGAAGTTCACCATGTCGAGCGCGCCCGGCGCGATCACCTGCGGCACCCCGGCCGCGCCGGCCGCGGTGAGCCGGTCAGGGCCGGCCGAGAGCACCCCGCCGACCAGGTCGTCGGCCAGTTCGGTGGTGGTCAGGTCGAGCACCCCGCTGACCAGCCGCGCCTCGGCCAGCGCCTCGAGCGCCCGGCCGCCGGCCCCGGTGGCGTGGAAGACCAGCACCTCATAGCCGAGCCCGGCCAGCCGGGCTCGCGCGGTCTCCACCGCCGGGGTGGTCACGCCGAACATGCTCGCCGCGATCAGCGGCTGGTCATCGGTATCGGCGCCGACCGCGACCGCCTGGGCGGCGACCATGCCGGCCATGGCGGCCGCCGCGTTGCCGAGCACCAGCCGGGAGATCCGGTTGATCCCGGCCACGTCCACCACCGAGTACATGACGCAGACGTCCTTGGCGCCCACGTACGGCGACACGTCGCCGGACGCCATAGTGGACACCAGGAGCTTGGGCAGCCCGACCGGCAGGCCGGCCATGACCTGCGCCGCGATCGACGAGCCGCCGGAACCTCCGGCCGCGAGCACCCCGCCGACCCGGCCCCGCGCCACCAGGTCCGCGACCACCGCGGCAGCCCCGCGGCCCATCGCGGTCACCGCCCGGCCGCGGTCGGCGGCCGCCCACAGCTCGGCCCGGGTGGTCCCGGCCGCGGCCGCGACCGCCTCCCCGTCGATGTCAGGGGTCAGCCCGTCGGGCTCTCCGGTGCCGACGTCGATCACGATCACCTCGGCGCCGGCTGCGCGCAGCCGGCTGGCCAGGAACGCGAAGTCCGGGCCCTTGGTGTCCAGCGTCCCGACCAGTGCGACGGCTGCCATGCGCCGTTACGTTACCGGTAGCGGAAGCCGTCGAGGAAGCGGCGGAAGACCCCGCCTTCGCGCGGCAGCGGAGGGCTGGGCGGCGGCGCGGTGGTCCGCTGGCGGGCGATCGGCTGGTCGTAGTCGGTGCGGGCGATGGCGTCGACGACCTGGGACTCGTCGAAGTCCTCGGATCCTTCGATCTGGGGTACGAAGCCGACCAGCATGCCGTCGCGCATGACCTGGGCTTCGAGGCCGGCGGTGCCGTCGGTGTCCCACTCGGCCTGGCGGCCGCCGGGAATCGACACGCGGACACCGTACTGGGTGGTGCTGGCACGGAGCAGGTGGGCGTCGACGCCGCGGTCACGCAGGGCGTCGACCACGCGGCGGGCGCGGAATTCGTCCATACACCGAACGCTAACGCCTGTTCCTGAATGATCGCTGAAGGTTTGCGGAGGGCGGCCTACCCCCAGACCTGGCGGGCTACCTCGGCGACCAGTTCCAGCTTGCGCTGCTGGACGTCCTCGCTGATCAAGTTGGCGCCGATCGACACCGGCGAGAACCCGCACTGGGTGGACAGGGCGAGCCGCTCCCGGCCGGTGTAGCGGGCGGCCTCGTCGATGCGGGCGACGAGATCGGCGGCCGGCTCGATCCCGGCGAGCTTGCTGGACACCAGGCCGAGCACGACCATCTTGTCGTCGGGCACGCTGGCCAGGGGCTCGAAGGAGCCGGAGCGTTCGTCGTCGTACTCGAGGAGGAAGACATCAAAATTGGCCGAACGGGGGAACATCTTGCCGGCGGTGAACTCGTAGCCTCCCGAGGCGATCCACTTGCTCTGGTAGTTGCCCTTGCAGATGTGCAAGCCGAAGGTGACGCCGGGCACGTCGGCCACGGAGTTGATGATGTCGACGCCCTCGGTGAGCGTGCGCTCGGTGTCCATACCCAGGCCCTCGCGCAGCGCGCGGTTCTCCGGGTCCACGAGCGTGCCGAGGTCGGGCGAGTCGATCTGGATGTAGGTGCAGCCGAGCCGGGCCAGTTCGCGCGCCTCCGCGCGGATGATGTCGGCGGCGTCGGCGAACAGCTCGAACGGGTCTGAGTAGGCCGGGCGGGAATGCTCCGGTGACCACGCGCCGTACATGACGAGCGGGCTGGGCATGGTGATCTTCACCGGGACGCGGGCCCGGCCGCGCGCGTAGCTGAACTCCTCGATGGTCATCATCGGCCCCTTGGGCCTGATCCGGCCGGTGACGGTGAACGGGGGGTGCCAGTCCCAGTCCTGTTCGGGGTCGGGGGCGTGGAAGTGCACGGCCGCGCCTGGCATGTCGGAGACCCCCTCCATGTCCCCGAGCAGGTGGTCGAGGAACGAGAAACGGCGCAGTTCCCCGTCGTTGACGACGTCGAGCCCGCAGCCCTCCTGCATCGCGATCGCCTGGTCGACCGCGCGGTCCTCGATCCGCTTGAATTCCTCGTTGCTCAGCTGGCCGTCAGCGAGCGCGGCCCGCGCCTCGGACAGGTAGCGCGGGCGCAGCAGGGAGCCGATCACGTCGGCACGGTAGGGCATCGTCATTCTGTCTGCTCCTCGACAAGGGGAAGGGTCAAGTCCGCGCCATCGCCGAGGTAGGCGGCGAGGACGCGCGGGTCGCGGCGGACCGCGTCCGGCGGTCCGTCGGCCACCACCCGGCCGAACTCGAGCACGATCACGCGGTCGCAGACGCTCAGCACGAGCCCCATGTCGTGCTCGATCAGCAGCATCGCCTGGCCCTGATCAGCCAGTTCCCGCAGCCGGGCGCCGAGCTCGGCGCTCTCCCGCGTGTCCAGGCCGGCGGCGGGCTCGTCCAGGCACAGCAGCCGTGGTTCCGCGGCCAGCGCGCGGGCGACACCGACCAGCTTGCGCTGGCCCATGGAGAGCTGGGCCGGCATGGCCGCGGCCGCCCAGTCCATGCCGACCAGGTCCAGCGCGCCGCCGTCAGAGCCGCCCTTGGCGGCCACTGTCAGGTTCTCCCGCACGTCCAGGTCGTCGAAGAGCTCGGTGCTCTGCCAGGTACGGCCGAGCCCGCGCCGGGCCCGCTCGTACGGGGGCAGCCCGCCGATATCCGTCCCGGCGAGCTCGACCCGGCCGGCGTACCGCACGAAGCCGGAAACGGCGTCCACCAGCGTGGTCTTGCCCGCGCCGTTCGGCCCGATCAGGCCGACGAGCTCGCCCTCGCGGACCTCGAGCGTGACATCCCGCAGCGCCTGCACCCCGCCGAACGCGACGGACAGGCCGGTGACGCGGAGCACCGCCGGGCGCCCGGCCAGGGCCGCGCGCGCGGGCTGGCCCGCGCCGCGGGCGGCGGCCGGCGCGGCTCCTGCCGCGGCCCCTGGCGTCCCGCGCGCGGGCACGGCGGCCCGTGGCGCGCGGATCACGGGCCGCTTGTGCAGCCGCCGGTAGAGGTCGCCGGCCACGCCCTCCGGATTCTGCTGGAGGGTGAAGATCAGCAGCACGCCGCCGGCCAGCAGGAACCAGTTGCCGTTCAGGCCGAACCACTTGTCGAGCGCGTACGGAATCAGCGCCTGCGCGGACAGCAGGCCGGCGAATACCGCGCCGGAGATGAGCGTGATGCCGCCCGCGTAGGCGAACGCGATCAGGCTGAGCGCGGTGACCGCGTCGAACCGGTCGGCGCTGACCGAGCCGAAGTTGTACGCGTACAGCACGCCGGCCACGCCCGCGATGAACGCGGCGATGCCGAAGGCCGCCAGCTTCACGGTCCGCGGGTTGATGGCCGCCGCGGCGGCCGCCCGCTCGTTGGAGCGCACCGCGAGCATCCGCTGGCCGAGCCGCCCGCGGCGGATGTACCCGACCGCGATCATGCACAGCACGCAGCAGAGCAGCGTGACCCAGCCGAAGACCGGGCTCGGCAGGTTGCCGTCGATCCCGCGGAACGGCGCCCGCGGGCCGAGGTCGAGCCCGAACCAGGCCGGCTCGCCTACCGGCGAGCCGGCCAGGCCGCCGCCCCAGGTGCTGTTGACGAAGCCGAAGTTCTGGATGGCGACGGCGCCGGCCAGGGTGACGACGGACAGGCTCACGCCGCGGACCCGGACCGCGGAGACCGCGGTGATCAGGCCGATGACCACCGCGACGACGATGCCCGCCAGCGCCGCGACCGGGAACGTGATGCCGAAGTTGACGGCCATGTGCGAGATCGTGAACCCGGCCGCGCCGGCCAGCGCGAGCTGGATGACCGAGATCTGGCCGACGAAGCCGGTGACCACCACGAGCGACAGCGCCATCAGCGCGCCGATCAGCGTGTTGATGAGCGCCTCGCGGAAGTCGAAGGGGAACACGATCAGCAGCACCGCCCCGGCGAGCCCGCAGATCAGGCCGGTGCGGGCCAGGTGCCGCGGGCGCGGTGCCTCGGGCAGCCGCCGCTCGACGATCTCGCCGCGGCCGGGGACGCGCGACCCCCGCCAGAACAGCACCACGACGATGATCAGGAACGCGAGCAGGTCGGTGACGCCGGGCAGCGAGACGCCGCCGGACTGCGGGAACCAGGACTGGGCCGAGGCGTACTGGAGCAGCGAGTACATGATCGCGATGCCGAAGCTGGCGCCGACCGCGATGCCGAACGAGGTGAACGAGGCGATCAGCGCGGCGGCCAGCGCCGGGATGATCTGCAGCGGCAGCGTGCTCGGGTCGAGCTGGGTGATCGAGGCGGCCAGGATGCCGAGCGCGCCCGCCACCAGCGACGCCAGCAGCGTGTTGGCCAGCGAGACGAGATCGGGCGACAGGCCGCCGAGCATCGCGGCCGCCTCGTTCTCCGCTACCGCCCGGGTGGCCAGCCCGAAGCGGGTCCACTTGTACAGCGCGGCCAGCCCGGCAGCGGCCGCGATCACCAGGCCGGCCAGGATGAACCGGTCGGCCGGGATCACGGCGCCGAGCATGTGGATGGGGGTGGTCGGCAGGATGCCGGGTTCGGGCTGTGGCGTCACGCCGAACGCGAGGATCATCGCCGACTGCGCGATGAGCAGCACGCCGAGCGAGGCGACCAGCTTGGCCAGCGGTGAGGAGCCGCGCAGCGGGCGGTAGACGGCGAACTCGGTGACCGCGCCGACCACGAGGACGAACAGCAGGCTGAGCGGCAGCGCCACGGCGGTGGGCAGGGCGGCGAGCCTGCCCGCGTTCAGCGCCCAGAAGGCGTAGCCGCCGAGCATCGCGACGGCGCCGGTGGCCAGGTTGATGATCCCCGACCCCCGGTAGGCCAGCACGACGGCGAGCGCGAGGCCGGCGATCAGCGCTCCGGAGCCGAGGCCGAGGAGGATGAACAGCAGGATCTGTTGCACTGATCATTCCTTGCCAGGACCGGGGATCGGACGGGTCAGGACGGCGGCTGGAGCCAGCCCGCCATCTTGACCCACACGGGCTTGCCGGTCGTCACCCCGCCGGTGTACTCGAAGAACTGGATGCGGTCGTTGCACACGCCTGGCGCGCTCGCGTACTTGCCGCAGTCGAGCGCGGGGGCACCGAGCGCCTGCGGCCCGGCGAACGCCTTGGCCTTGGCCTGGATCGCCGACGGGGACAGGCTGGCGTAGCCGACCTCGTTCATGATCTTGATGGTGGTCAGCGTCTGACCGAAGTTGACGATGTTCCACGGGTCGGGCGCGTCCGCCGGGGTGGAGTACTTCTTCGCCACCGCCTCGTAGGCCGGCATGCCCGGGTCGCTCGGGTCGCCGAACAGCGAGCTCGCGATCGAGTACGTCCAGTGCGGGAAGTCACCGAGGCCCTTGATGACCTGCCCGTTGAGGCACAGCGGCGCCGACAGGATCTTCTTGGGATCGGTGATGCCCAGGGTCTTGAGGCTCTTGGCGAGGTTCACGCAGCCGGCCGCGTCGCTGTACGGGATCACCAGGTCGGCCGTCTGCGCGCCCGCCGCGGTGAGCACCGAGGTCAGGTCGGTCTGGGTCTCCGGGTAGCCGACCGCCTTGACCGAGACGCCGGCCGTCACGAGCCCGGCCTTGACCGCCGCGGCGCCCTGGGCGATGCCGGCGTTGTCCGAGGGGTAGACGAGCGCCGCGGTCTTGGCGTGCAGGACGTCCCTCGCGTACGTGCCGAACGGGGCGAGGATGTGGGTCACGTCGCCGAACAGGATCACCGAGTCCTTCTGCGCGGCGTCGACCGGAGTCGCCGCGACGCCGTCGATCACCGGCTTGGCGCTGCCCAGCGTGCCGAAGAACGACTGCACGCCGATGGCCACGCCGCCCATCTCGATCACGTCGATCTTCTTATCGGCCAGGAACTTCTGCGCGCAGACCGTGCCTTCTTCCTCGGCGGAGGCGATGAAGCAGGTGACGAGCTGGATCGGGTGGCCGTCGACGCCGCCGAGCTCGGCGTTGGCGTAGTTGACCGCCATCTGCGCGCCGGCGGTGGCCAGCAGGCCGACGGCTGTCGGGCCGCCCTGCTGGTTGACGTAGCCGATGTAGACCGGCGGCAGGGACTTGTCGGCCGGCCCTGACTTGCCGCCGGTATAGCTCAGGTAGTTCGTCACGGACTGGGCGCCCTGTCCCCCGGTACCCGTGCTCGCCGGGAGGCTGGAGGCCGGGGCCGTACTCGTGGGCGCGGCCGGCCCCGAGCTGGAACCCGAGCTGCTGCAGCCCGCGGCGGCCAGGGCCACCGCGGCGACGGCCAGGCCGAGCCGGCCGTGCCCGCGCCTGCTGTTCCTGGGGGCCGTGGCGGGTATTCGCTCCATCGCATTCTCCGGGGGATCGAGAAAACCTGGACGAAACATCCCCAGGAGAAAACGCCGTTCAGATCTCGTCAACTATTTAATTCACAATCCAGGTCACAATCGAGTCAAGTGTGCGGAGGGCACACATCACGACCAGGCAAATTGGTGCGCGAGCCAATGCCGCCCACTGCCGAGGTGATGGAAGCTGGTGGCGTCTGTGCCGGGCCAGCGTGTCCCGGGCGATGGCTGGTGAGGGTGCGTGGCCAGATGGGTGATACCGTCCTCGAGCTCGACGGGCTGAGCGTCGCCTATGACCGGGCGCGGGTCGTCCGCGACCTGACGCTGACGGTGGGCCGCGGCGAGGTCGTGGCGCTCCTCGGCGCGAACGGCGCGGGCAAGACCACCACCCTGCGGGCGATATCCGGGCTGCTGAAGCCGGCCGGCGGGGTGATCCGGCTGGACGGCCGCGACCTCGCGGGCGTCTCCCCCACCGCGCGGGCGCGGCTCGGCCTCGCGCATGTCCCGTACGACCGCGGCATCTTCTTCGGCCTCACGGTAGCCGAGCACTTCCGGCTGGACGGCACGGATCGGCCGGGCAGCACGGGCCGGCCGGGCGGCGCGGATCGGCCGGGCAGCACGGGCCGGCCGGGCGGCGCGGATCGGCCGGGCAGCGCGGATCGGCCGGGCAGCGCGGGCGGCCGGGCCGAGATGGACGTGGCCTTCGAGCGGTTCCCGGCGCTGTCCGCCTTGCGCGGGCGCAAGGCGGGCCTGCTGTCAGGCGGCGAGCAGCAGATGCTCGCGATCGGGCGGGCGCTCAGCCGCCGGCCCCGGCTGCTGATGCTCGACGAGATGAGCCTGGGCCTGGCCCCGGTGATCGTGGACCGGCTGCTGCCGGCCGTGCGGGCGGCCGCGGCCAGCTACGGGACCGCGGTCCTGCTGGTGGAGCAGCACGTCCACCTGGCGCTGAAGATCGCCGACCGCGGCTACATCCTGTCCCATGGCGAACTGGCCGCCAGCGGCACCGCCGCCCAGCTGAGCCAGGACCACGCCCTGCTCGCCGCCAGCTACCTCGGCGACGCGAGCAACGGGGCAGCGGACCGCTGAAGCTCCCCGCCGCTCTCGCCTCGCCCATCTTCCATACACCCGTATGAACGAACGGGTTCAGCCGATGAGGTCGTCCAGTGGCAGCTGCGCTCGGCCGGCGGCCTGGAGGGCCAGCCACAGCATGGCCGAGCCACGCGTGGAAGTGGGCCGCAGCCCGGTGAGCTGCTCGGCCTTGCGCAGCCGGTACACCAGGGTCTGGCGGTGCACGCCAAGCTCCTCGGCGCTGCGCTGCCAGCCGCCGTCGTTGGCCAGGAACGTGCGCAGCGAGCTGACCAGGCTGCCGTCGTGGGCGCGGTCGTACTCGACCAGGGG
>Ga0335085_10003515_pt1 | contig 27005 bp, 16 predicted proteins | sample Lox_Sample_45_FD_206712 | JGI IMG/M metagenome (GOLD analysis project Ga0335085, IMG submission 206712) | Soil microbial communities from Loxahatchee National Wildlife Refuge, Florida, United States - Lox_Sample_4.5 | ecosystem: Environmental > Terrestrial > Soil > Wetlands | place: USA...
AACTCAATCCCAAACTGGGAAACGCGTTCTGCCTCGTCCAAAACTCCCTGCCAGAGCTGGTCATAGAAAAAATGGATTTCGCGCGGAATGCATACGCCTATGCGGACACTGGCTTTCGCCGCCGATAGGGCGCGCGCAGCCAAGTTCGGCCGGTATCCGATTTGACGGGCGACATCCAAAATGCGCTGGCGTGTCGCTTCGTTGATCCCTCCGCGTCCGTGTAACGCACGGTCAACCGTGCCAATGGAAACCTGTGCTATTTCCGCGATGAGATGGATGCCCCGTCGCTGTTTGGCCATGTTCACACTCGCCCGTATTCTATGTCAGGTGGGTCCGACAGCAAACCCGAAGCGAATCGAATCCTTGCGTCCCTAAATAGTCCTCGCGTTAACGTAAACGTTATTCTACCTGCGTTCTGAACGATTCCTCCTGGCTCTCGCCAACCTGGACTTGGTGAACCAAGAGCCACCAACATCATTTGCCCTTGGTTCCGCGCTAGTTCGCCGGCATGGCGGTCGCGGCTTGGATCACCGCGGTCCAGGCCAGCTTGGCTTGGCCATTGCGGTCGAAGAGCAACGGATAATTCGTCCGGCCTCGGACCGGCCAGTTGTTCCGCCACGAGTCCGCGTCGGATACGCCCCACAATGTCACCCTCTGGACGACATCGCGATGACGCAAAAATGAACCAAATAGTTCGGCGTAGCGTTTGGCTAAAGCCTGCTGGACACCCTCCGGCAATCCGCTGGTGTATGGATTCAGGCTCGGATCTGCTTCCACCCGGGCGCTAACATCTGCGGTTCCTTGCTCCATCGGAGGAGTGGGAAGCACGTCCACATCCAGTTCTGAGATGATAACGTGGACACCCAGCTTGCCGAACGCCGAGATAGTTGCATCCTGCTGCGCCACGCTTGGCCAAGTGAGATTGTCGTGGCCTTGTAATCCCACGGAGGTGATGGGGACGCCCTGCGCTTTCAAGTTCTTGATGAGCGCGAGGGCCCCATTTCGCTTAGGCTCGTTTTCCAGCGAATAATCATTGTAGGTCAGCTCCGCGCGCGGGTCCGCTTCGTGAGCATATTGAAACGCTTTCGCGATGTAATCCTCTCCAATAATCTTCAGCCAGAGTGTGGGGCGCAGGCTGCCGTCCTCATTCAGAGCCTCATTGACGACGTCCCAGCTGTTGATCCTTCCTTTGTAGCGGGAGACTACCATACGAATATGATCGTGCATGCGCTTTAGCAGCACCTTGCGCGACACCAAATTGCCCCGGTTATCACGAAAAACCTCGCCCGGGATCTGGTTGTGCCAAACCAGGCAGTGCCCGACGATGAGCATGTGATTCTGTTCACCGAAGGCAACGTATTTGTCTGCAAGATCAAACTCGTAGGTATCCAGCCGGGGATGAATATTCTCCCACTTGAGCGCGTTTTCGGGGGTGATCGAGTTGAACTGTGCTCTGACCAAAGCCGCGCCACGGGCATCTTGCTCGGTAAATTGCGCCGCGTTTATAGCTGCCCCAACAGCAAAGGCGTCACGATACGCCTCTTTTAGCGTTACCGGCGCTTGCGCCCGAGCCACGAACACGGTCGCCACGACGACCGCCAGCCCGAGCGCTCGCAACATCCCGTGCAAGGCGGCTCCTCCGCGTCTCCGCTGGCCAGAAAATAGTTGCTGCCTACGCCGGTCCTGCAGTGACCACTGGCACATAGCTCTTCCGTCGTTCCTCCAAATCGTCGGCGATTTGGCGATTCACATCTCTCGTGATCGGGTAAAAGTACAGACAAACCGCGGTTGCCACGAATGCCAATCCGGCATACACGCTGGCCGTCATGCGGATTCCCGCCAGGGCGCGAGCCGTCTGGGCAGCATTTGGCACGTAACCATACGAGGAGAATAACCACCCAGCCACAGCGCCGCCCAACGCCAGTCCCACCCACAAAGCAAATACCACCGCCGAAGTTACGGTGGCCGTGGCACGCCTTCCTGTCTTCCATTCGCCATAGTCCGCCACGTCGGCCATCATGGCCCACAGCAACGGGCAGGACCAGCCGTACGCGAACTGGCGCAGAACTTCCGAAGCGAAGACCGCGACCGTCGCGGTGGGCGGCAGGAAAAGCAGCGCCACATTGAATATCGCCGTGAGGATCATACTGATGACGAATAGATTTCGTTTGCCAAGGCGAATCGCCAGCGAATTGGACACAGCCACGCCAATCAGTAGCGCGGTAAGCCCGAAGCCATTGAACCAGCTGAATAACGCTTCGTTTCCGGCACAATACTTGAAAAATGGCAGCATCACGCTGCCGCGAATAGAAATCGCCATGAAATAGAAAGTGGTCACCAGGAATAAGGCAATCCAGGGTCCGTTCCGGAAAAGATCCCGAAGGTCCTGCTTCAAGGAGCTTTTCTGTTGTGGGTCCGGCTGAATGCGTTCCTTAGTGGTGGCGAAGGTAATCAGGAAGAAGATGACGCAAAGAATCGAAAAGAGTCCCATAGTCATCTGGTAACCCTTGGCGTTGTTGCCGTGTCCGAAGAAGTTGCGCATCGGGATGGCCAAGCTCTGAACGATAAATCCCGCGGAATTCGCGAAGATCTGACGGAAAGAGGAAAGGCTGGTCCGCTCATCCGGGTCCCCGGTAATTACTCCGGTTAACGCGGCGTACGGCACGTTGTTAACCGTATAGATCAACCTCAGAAGAATGTAGGTGGTATACGCGTAGACAATCTTTCCGGCGGGACTGAGGTTCGGCGTGGTAAACGTCAGCACGCCAATAATGCCAAACGGCACGGCTGTCCACAGAAGCCACGGACGGAATTTCCCCCAGCGCGTATTGGTCCGGTCTGCGATGAAACCCATGACCGGATTCAATGCGGCAGCGCCCAGCCCAACCACCAAGAACAGTGTTCCTGCCTCGGCGGCGGTCAACCCAAACGTGTCGGTGTAGAAACTCAACTGCAACGCCAACATCGTCTGAAAAATAAAGTTCGCAGCCATGTCGCCAAGGCTGTAGCCGACTTTTTCCGTAAACGAGAGCTTCTGCGTCATACTTGCCTCGCTCTTTGCGTGTGTCCCTAAGCCTTCACGTGCAAAACCAGTTTCTGCAGATCCACATCTCGCGACGAATTGCCTACCATGATTTCAAAATCGCCTGGTTCGACCAGGTAATTCATGTTCACGTCGTAGAAAGCTAACTGATCTGGCGTAATTTCCAGGGCCACCGTAGTGCTCTCGCCGGCCTGCAGTCGCACTTTCTGGAAGGCCTTTAATTCTTTGACCGGCCTGGTCGCCGAACTCACCAGGTCCCTTATGTAGAGTTGTACGACCTCTGTGCCGGCACGCTTCCCGGTGTTGGTCACCTCGACCAAAAGACGCGTCGAACCGCTGGGGCGAATCGTGTGTTTTGTCAATCGCGGGTTGGTAATCGCGAAGGACGTGTAGCTCAGGCCGAATCCGAAGGCATACAGCGGGGATACTTCATCGAACAGGTAGCCCCGCCGCGCCGACGGTTTGTGGTTGTAAAATACCGGCACGTGCCCGGCGGAACGCGGAAACGAAATCGGCAATTTTCCACCCGGGTTGTAATCTCCGAATAGCACATCGGCTACCGCACGGCCGGTCTCCTGACCGAGATACCAGCATTCATAGATCACCGGCACGTTCTGGTTTAGATAATTAATCGAGAGCGGGCGCCCGTTAAATAAAAAGACGATCACCGGCTTTCCGGTCGCGAGCATGGCCTTCACCAGGTCCTCTTGCCTGCCGATCAGATCGAGACTCGCGCGATCCCCCATGTGGTTGAGACCCCAAGCTTCCCGCGAGGTCTGCTCATTTCCTCCGATGGCCAACACGATAACGTCGGCCTTCTCGGCCACTTCTACGGCTTCAGCAATTCCCTTGCGGTCGGCCTCGGGGTCGCTGGGGACCACTTCATCCTGGTTCCACGAACCTCCGATCGTGATTTTGCAACCTTCGCTGAAGAGCACCTCCGCGCGTTTTCCAACCTTCTCTTTGATGCCCTCGAAAACCGTGACTTCGTGTTTCGGCACTCCGCTATATCCCCCCAGCAACGTGCGATTCGCATTCGGACCAATCACCGCGATGGTCTTGATTCTGCGCAAATCCAGCGGCGCCAAGTCATTTTCATTCTTGAGCAGCGTGATGGCCTCTTGTGCAGCCTGCAGGGCCATACCCTGATGCACGACGCATCCAGTAACGCGCTCGGCCTCGCTCACGTCGACGTACGGATCCTCGAATAGCCCCATCTCGAATTTCCAGAACAGCATTGGGGCGATCAGTTCATCCAGTTCCTTTTCCTTTAGCACTCCTCGGCGCACCAGTTCCGGGAGATGCAGGTAGCAGTCGGCGTCTGGCAACTCGATGTTGACCCCGGCGCGCACCGCCTGCACACAGGAATCCAGTTTGTCTTTAGCAACAAAATGACCATGCGTGTCTGGCCGGTAGCCGAGTTCCCAAATCGCGAAGTAATCAGAGACAATGAACCCTGCAAAACCCCACTCTTTCCGCAACACGTCTCGGAGCAACCACCTGTTGGTATGCGAAGGTATACCGTCGACTTCGTTGTACGACGGCATGATGCTCAGCGCGCCCGCCTGCTTCAACACCTCTTTGAAAGGATAAAGAAACGTCTCGCGCAGCACGCGCAGTGAGACGTTTGCCGGAGCACAGTTCATGCCCGATTCAGGTTGGCCATGACCCACGAAGTGCTTCAAGGTGGCAATCAGATGTTTCCGGTCACGGAACTTCTTTTTTCCTTGGAACCCGCGAACCGCCGCGCTGCCCAGCCGTGAAACCAGATAGGGATCTTCGCCATAGGTTTCTTCCACTCGCCCCCATCGCGGCTCGCGCGCCACATCCACCACCGGCGTGAGGGCCTGATGAGCTCCGCGCGATCGCGCTTCCAGCGCGGTGGCAGTGAAAATCGATTCGACCAGCTCCGGATTGAATGTCGCACCCAGAGCAATAGGCTGCGGGAAGCTGGTTCCGTCCACCGCGGCGTGCCCATGCAGACACTCTTCGTGAAATATCACCGGAATGCCCAAACGGCTCTCTTCCGAAAAAAACCTTTGAATCGCGTTCGTGAGTTCGGCCATGCCTCGGGCATTCTTTCCTTTCCCGGCATCACTCGGACGCCCCACCTGGCCTGGCGCACACCCACTAGCGAATGCAGCTTTGGCCTTGGCGTAATCGAAATTCCCTTCCTGATCCACGAGCTTGTCAGCCTTTTCCCTCCAGACGCACACCATTTGCGCAGCCTTTTCTTCTATCGTCATCCGGCGGAGCAGATCCTGGGCTCGCTGCGCGGAAGGCAGTTTCGGATTCTTATAGGGTGGAAGCGCCTTAGTCTTCTTTGCCCCGGCCGCTGATTTCTTGTTCATATTTTCGGGTTCTCCGCATCGATTTCTTTTATACCGATAACCGCAAGAGCCGTTGCTGCCGTTGGAAACGCCCAGCGTAAAACGCGTGAAATGAAGCCACAAGCTAGCACACGAAAACGTCTCGGGCGCGCTGAACCGGATTGCCAGTAACTGTGGAGCGATCCATTAAATTTCTGAATTCTTGAAATGCGCTGGACACATGATACTATAGTTCAGCCGTTAACGTACACGCTATAGAGGTCAGGTGCGCTCCAGGTTCGTCGAGGTCTTGCCATGTGCAGCGGCGTTCTCCCTTTCGCGGTCGCTACATCTTTAACGCCCGAGGCTTCTGCTAGCCTTACCGCATCGCAGCCTACGTACTCCAATCACTTGTGCTCACTCGTCGCAGGTCGAGCGGTGTTCCCACCGGTTGAGAATTCGTGCGTGTGCGGCAGCGACATTCGAGCGCGGCTCTAACGGATGAGGAGACGATCATGGGAAACAACGGATCATATCAGCCAAAGCCGGAGCACAAATTTACCTTCGGCCTGTGGACCGTGGGAAATCGCGGCCGTGACCCCTTCGGTGACTTTGTCCGCCCAGCACAGTCTCCGGTCGATATAGTCGGCACGCTTTCGGAAGTTGGAGCTTGGGGCGTAAATCTACACGACAATGATTTAGTACCCATCGATGCGACAGCGGCCGAACGCGATGCCATCGTGCGCGAGTTTAAACGTGCTTGCCAGCGGTACGGACTCGTGGTTCCCATGGCCACGGTGTCGCTGTTCTTTCATCCCGTATTCCGGGACGGCGCATTCACCGCGAACGATGCCGAGATCCGCGCCTATGCGGTACAAAAAACAATGCGCGCGATGGATCTGGGTGCGGAGTTGGGCGCGAAGATTTTCGTATTGTGGGGTGGACGCGAAGGGGTAGAAACCGACGCGTGCCGCCGTCCGGATGAAGCTATCAAGCGTCTACGAGAAGCGGTCAACTATCTCTGCGAGTACAATCTGTCTCGCGGCTACGGATTACGGTTCGCACTCGAAGCCAAGCCAAATGAGCCTCGCGGAGACCTGTACATGTCCACCACCGGCCACTATCTGGGATTCATCGCCACACTGGATCACCCGGAAATGGTGGGCGTCAATCCGGAAATGGCCCACGAGCAGATGGCCGGTTTGAATTTCGTTCACGGAGTGGCGCAGGCATGGGAAGCCGGTAAGCTCTTTCACATCGACCTGAATGATCAGGTGTCGGGACGATTCGATCAGGATCTGCGCTTTGGCTCCGCGAACCTGAAGTCTGCGTTTTGGCTGGTAAAATTTCTGGAGGATGTGGGCTACGAAGGGCCTCGCCATTTTGACGCCCACGCTTACCGTACCGAGGACTGTGCGGGGGTAAAAGACTTCGCTCGTGGCTGCATGCGCACCTATCTTATCCTCAAAGAGAAGGCCGAACGCTGGAACGCCGACAAGGAAATCCAGTCCATCCTGCACGAGATTTCCCGCAATGGAAAACGTGTTCCGCAGGTCGGGACATTTTCTAAAAAAGGCGCGGAAACACTATTGGCCCACTCTTTTGATAAGGAAGCTATTCTTCGCAAGCGTCTTCCGTACGAGCGCCTGGACCAACTAACGGTTGACGTCTTGACGGGAGTTCGCTGAACGCCGATTGTCAGGTCAGCATTTTCTCCTTTGATTCACCACCGTCGTATGCCACCCACAAATCACTTTTGTTTCCGCGGTTAAAGGGTTACAAATCTCCATGGGCTTTCGGAAGTGTGCTCCGGTTGCGGGATTTTTCTTCGTCACTTTAGTCTTCGCATCTTCGCTTAACGCGCAGCAGCCCGTTCTCACTCCGGCGGATGCAACCGCTCTGGCACAGCAAGGTAAATTTGCCGAGGCGGAACACGCGTGGCGTGCGATTCTTCAGCGCACCCCCCGCGATGCCGGAGCTTATGCGAGCCTCGGTTTCGTGCTTTCCCAAGAGCAGAAGTATCCCGAAGCTGTCGCGGCCTATCGAAAAGCCACGGCATTGGATCCGCATCTGCCCGGTGTGCAACTCAATCTGGGCCTGGCCGAATTCAAGCAAGGCAAATTCGAAGATGCCATCCCACCGTTGCGTTCGGCTGTTGCCGCGGACCCGCACAATTTGCAGGCCACCACGCTGCTAGGTTTGAGTTATTACGGCGCCAAGCGTTTTGAAGAAGCTGTCAAGTACCTGCGGATAGCGGCGGCCGCGGACGCGAACAACAATGAATTGCACCAGACGCTGGCGCAAAGCTGCTTATCAGCCAGAAACTACCCATGCGCCTTGGAAGAATTCAAGAAACTCGAGGAGCTCAATCCGAATTCTTCCGCCGTGCACTTACTTATGGGCCGGGCTTTAGACGGCGAGGACAAAACCGAGGGAGCGATCTCCGAGTATCAGCAAGCGATTCAGTTAGCTCCGCACGAACCGGATTTGCACCTCGCCCTCGGCTATGAATACTGGAAAGCAGAAAAGTATGACGACGCGGTCAAAGCGCTCCAGGCCGAACTTGCCATAGTCCCCGATAGCGGGGAAGCCCTCGCCTATCTTGGAGACATTGCCCTTAAGCAAGGGGACGACGAGAAAGCTCTGCCGCTTTTGCAAAAGGCCGCTCAGGTGCAACCGGATAATTACGTCGTTTATCTGGATATCGCCAGCATTCTGGTCGACCAGAAAAAGTATCCCGAAGCCCTAGCCACCCTGCAGCACGCTGTCAGCTTAAGCCCCAATCAATCCATCGTGCATTTCCGCTTGGGGCATGTATATCAGTTGCTGGGCGAAGACGCCGCGGCCGAAAAGGAATTTGCGAAGGTCCGCGAACTCAAGCAAAAAGAAGACGAGGAACTAGCGCAAAAGGTCAAGAGACTGCCCACAGTTTCGGACCCACATTAGCGTGGCGAAGGGCACTCGCTCATGGCGATCGGTTAAATCACGCGTTGGCTTCCGGCATTGCGTCTGGCAGAGGCGCATTCGGATCACTTCCCAGCAGATTCCTTGATCCGGACAACACGGTCTCCCGCCACGTCCTTCAGCGTCTGGACGATTCCCGAGGGCCAATGGATTTCCAGCAGTTGGGCGCCGCGCTCCTCGCCGAGTCCAAAATGCACGGGACCGTAACTGGACGACGCATATCCCACACTTGAAGTCATATGGTTGTATTGTGCCCCCGCCGCCGTGACCACCTTGATGCGCGCACCGATGCCATCGCGATTGCTCTTGGTACCTTCCAGTGCCACATCCAGCCAGTGCCCCGCGTTCTCGGTACGGTTCATCCAAATCTCCGGATTTCTGCCCAACGCGGATACCACCACGTCTACTCGGCCGTCTCCGTCAAAGTCGCCAAAGGCATCCCCGCGATGCCGCGCAGCGGGGGACGCCTCAAAACCCGCCTCTCCCGTTAGGGCTTGCCATTTTCCATGCGGGCCGGGATTCCGAAATACGGTGTTGTACTGCTCTACATTGAAGACTGGCGCGCTGATGGACTCGACATGCCCGCGCGAAACAAACAGATCCTTCCAGCCGTCGTTATCAAAATCGACAAAACCCGGACCGTATCCGGACATGGATCGCGACATCTGCCGCATGCCCGTCTGAAGTGTGATTTCTTCGAACCCTTTGCCGCCCTTGTTCACGAAAATAGGGAACGTTTGATCGTTCAAAGCGACGAAAACAATATCCGGATATCCGTCATTATTAATGTCGCGAAAATCCAGGCCCATGCCCGAGACGAATCTTCCTTCCTCCGGAAGCGCTACGCCCTGCGGAAAGCCTACCTCCTCAAACTTCCGTCCGGTGTTATGGAATAGAAAGTTGTACATGGTGTCGTTGGTTACGAAGAGGTCGGGCCGGCCATCCAGATCGTAATCGGCAACACCAACTCCCATGCCTTTGCCGACATAAGCGCGAAGGCCCCATTTTTCAGAGGCATCTTCGAACGTGCCATCGCCACGGTTCAAAAATAGTTGATTGGGTTGTCCGGAGTACCGTTCTGGAGCACAGTAATCGTACGCTCCTCTATAGGGGCATAGCGTCTCGGTCTTTAAATCCCACAGTAGATAATTAATAACTACGAGATCTAGCAAACCATCGTTGTTCACGTCCACCCAAGTCGCCGCCGCTGTCCACAGCGAGCCGTATTTAGGATCCACAGCATGGTCCAACCCGGCTTTGGCCGTAACGTCAGTGAAGGTACCGTTCCCATTGTTGTGGTAAAGGTGATTGCCGTGAACTCCGCCAACGAACAGATCCGGATAACCGTCGTTGTCATAGTCGCCTACCGCTGCGCAGATGTTGTAGCCGCTTCCGTTTAAACCCGCCTCCTCGGTAACGTCCGTAAAGACTCCGTTGCCGTCATTGCGATAAAGACGGTTGAAGAACTTCGGCGAATCCTTTTTGAGAGTTTCAATATTGGCCCCGTTGGTAAAGAAAATGTCAGGCCGTCCGTCCCGATTGTAGTCGAACACGGCAACACCGCCCGCCATCGTTGCCGGGGCGTGTGGGGTCTGCAATGTTTCGTCGGAGTCTAATCGGAAAGGCAGGTTCTCCAGGGCGAACTTAATCTTTGCCGGGCGTGCGGCAGTTTGCTGCCTGCTTTCCGAGTGAACCAGGAAAGCCAGCGCAAGAACCAGCGTCGTCGAGAATAATAGACGACTGATTTCTCGTGTAGTAAAAGTCAAGGTGTGGCCTTCGGGCTTTTTGCCGTCCCCTCGGACTCGATTCCAGAACCGATTCTATCCGAGGCGGTCTGGAAAAGCTCAGTTTCTTCCCAATGTTAACGTTAACTTCGGTTTGTTATACAATTTCGTCCGTTCTCTTTCGGCGTGCTGGAATTCGAAGAGACGACAGAAAAAGCCTCGAAAGCCCATGCGTCCGAAATGGCTCTTTGATGTAACATCCGTCGTCTGTGGACCAGTCCTTCTCGTTTAGCAGGTGTGAGGGGAGGGTCATCAAAATGTGGCGTCGCTTGCTTTTATTTTTGCTTTTCGCCGTTGCTCCCGCGTGTGCACAGTACTCCGCCAATCCTTTAAACCACTCGCTAAACACTCTTCGGGTAGACGTGGCATTCGTCACTGGAGGACACGTACCGAGGGGCATTCGCGTTCAGCTTCTTCAGGGTCTGGCGACCGCCGTCCCTCTTGCCGTGGTCTTAACCGATTCCTCAGGCTCCGCGGAGTTCCCCGCCCTCCTTCCCGGGGACTACCGTGTTGAGGTATCCGGCCCCGGCGTCGAGACGAAAGAGAGCGAAATCATCCACATCCAAGATGGTCAAGTCTTCGTGAGTGAGGCCATTGCCGTCCGCAAAGCCAGCGAACCTAATTCCGAGACGAACGGCACCATCGGTGGCACTGTAGCGATTTCCGAGCTCGATGTTCCCAAGCCAGCCTCCCGGGAACTGGACCGCGGCAATTCCGAAATGCAGCACAACAATTGGGCCAAGGCCGCTGAGCACTTCAATAAAGCCGTTGCCATTTATCCGCAATATGCTTCTGCCTACTACAATCTCTCGGTGGCTTATTCCCATCTCGACAAGTTGGATGAACAACGTGGTGCTTTGCAAAACGCATTGAAAATCAACGGCAGTTTGGTTCCGGCCCTGGTCAGTCTTGCGCACCTGGATGTGGCCGATCACAAACCAGAACAGGCCAAGCAACAACTGGATAAAGCGCTAACGGCCAGCCCCACCAACCTGGAAGCCCTCGCCCTCCGCGTCCGTATCGACTTCATGCTCGGCCAGGATCAGCAGGCCATCGATGACGCTCAGAAGGTCCACGAGTTGCCCCACGCCGGTTATGCCACCGTCCACTACACGGCCGCGGCCTCCTACCAGCGCATGAATCAGATTCCACAGGCCATCGCGCAATTGCAGTTATTGCTGCAGGAAGATCCCAAAAACCCGCGCGCCGATTACATTCGCCAGACCATCGCCGAACTACAAGGCTCGTCCCATTAATTCGCGGGCCTGAAGAGACTGTGGTGTTCGATCCGTCGCCGATCTAGTGCTTGCCGCTTTGCGCTGTGCCTTTGGCGCGCTGGGCCGTGAATTCCGCGATCATTTTGTCTATGGTGGGTTGCAGCTGGTTTGGGTCCCGGATGCAATTCAAGAAAATCAAACGGGCATCCGAATAGCCGGGCATCGACAGGCCAAATATGTGGAACTCAGACGCTGGTGGCGGACCTCCCGGCGTCCCTACCGCCGGAAGGACGTCTGGAAGCTGGAAAGCATACATGCTGCCGCCTGCCAGTGCTTGATGCGGGAACCGCAAGAGCCAAACACAGTTATGCGCGTCTTCAATCATGTCGGCCGAGACGATAGCCCAGCGGCCTCCGTCGGACGGCTGGGGCTCCTGGCAATTCCAGAAGCGTGCCCGTGGCACATAGACCGTGGGATCATTGAACCCGTACTCGTCCACGAGCACCTCGTTGAAACCGTGCTGCTCGACGTAGCTGTTCACTTCTGGAAGAGACTGGTTCCAATCGAGGTTCGAATCCGTCGCCAATTCATAGCCGGGACGACCGAAACTGAAGCTATTGAAAAATGGGAAGTAATAAGGATACGCGCGGATAGCGGTGAGCACCGAAATAATCGATAGCAACACATAGGCTACAGCGAAGACGCGAGCAGCCCGCCAGCCTTTCTCGCGCAGGCGGGTGAGCGCGCGCGGCACGGGAGCCAGCAGAAGAATCATAAGCAAAATGGGGATGGTGAAGTGGCGAATGCTGATAGTCATCCGGCTCAGCAGGCAAAATCCCGAAATCACCACGAGGAAGACCCACACAGCACGCCAGTGGAATTGCTTGTCTGCCGGGATCACCACGGAGTCCCCGCGTCTCCGCCGCCAGAGGAGCGCTATCGGCATGGCGAGCGCCAACATCAGCAGGAACGCCACGGTCGACTTCAGAACAAACACGACCGGAAAATAGAACCACACGCCATGGGCGTACGAGTGGCCTAAAAGAAAGGCGGGCCGCGATGAAGTCATCGCGAAGAAAAGTAGCCCGCGAAGATAAAGGTAAGCCGGCATCAGCATTCGCCTAAGCAATAACGACGGCGCACTTTGACCGAGCACATCCAACCAATCGGTAGGTTCCCTCCACGACAAAATGAAATAGGTAACATACACGGCGAGAGCCGCCACAAAGATGCCTCGCCACATATAGCGGCCCCGCAGACGCCGCCAGGAACGAAGCTCTCCCGGATCCTTGGGCATGTCAGGCAACGGCGCAATGCGAAGAATCAAGCGAAACGCGAGGAAACAAAAAAGCAGGAGGCCGGACGAGAATTTCGTAAGGAACGAGGCCCCGAGCAGCAGCCCAAAAATGAGGGCAGCGCGGCGGCTGGGAGCGTGCCAGAGTGACGCGAAACTCCACAGTGTCAGTAGCGAGACAAACGTAATCGGAATGTCGGTAAGTACCAGCGGGCCAAAAACCAAAAACGTAGGGGTAGTCGCAAAGGCCGCCACGCAAAGCAACCCACCCCACGAGCCTCCCAATTCGGAAGCGTAGCGGTAGAGCAAGATGCCCAGCGCCAACGTCAATAAGAGCATGGGTGCGCGCGCCCAAAGGACAGTCGCGCGTGGATCATTCCAGCGCAGCGCTACAAAATGACCCCAACTCCATTCACCCAGCATGGCGGCGATCCCGCGATTGCTGATCTGCCACGCCGGGTCCGAGTAGTCGGCGCGCACTCCAGCCAGTACCAGCGGAAGGGCGGCCAAAACCTTGGCTAGCGGGGGATGTTCCAGATTCATTCGCAGATCGAGCCTTTGCAGGTAGCTCACTCCGGCCCCGATATGCGCCACTTCATCCACGGTGATGGATTCGCGGAGTGCTGCGCCGCCCGCGAGGATTCCCATTAAGAGCAAGAGCAGTGCTGCAAAAACGACGGGAAGGTGCTTCATCTTGTCCTTCGCAAAATGTTCTTAATGAATTTCTCTCCTATGGCCTCAAAACAACCTGGCGATCAAAGAAAATGCGGTTCAATCTTCCACGAAATTTAGAACACCAGGCCCAGAGGTCAGCGCGCCGATTCAAGACTCACTTGCAACTTTTCTGAAAACAAAGATTCTGACTGAAGAACGGCAGCACATGATTCTGGAAACGATCGGCCACCCTGCTCGTGTGCGTCCCTGGGTACACCTCGAAGCTGTTCGCGATTCCGTACTTATCCAGAACGTCGTGCAGTTTTCCGGCATCGACTCGCAACCCGTCCTGGTCTCCCACATCCATCGCAATGGCGCGATACTGACGCAGGTTTCCAATGTACTGGTCGACAAATGCGAGCGGCGCATTGGCCGCCCATTTCGCCAGAATGTCTGGTTGGACCGCACCGTCTTTCATCGGAAGGTCCAAGTAAAGCGGCGGATTTTTCGGGTCGGGTGACCAGGCTGCGGCACTGGCCAGCTGAGCCCTCTGAAAAAACGAAAGCTTGGCTGAATCCTCTGGCGTCTTGACGGCTTCGAGCGTCTGCTCTTCTTCCGGTTTCAAGAAGGCCGCTGTTCTGGCGGACAAACAACACGGACTCATTATGTACAGGCTTCCGAATACATCGGAATGCTTCATTCCTATTCGGCTCGCGCCGTAGCCACCCATCGAGTGGCCAACCAAGCCGCGGCTCGTGCGATTCGGAAGAGTGCGGTAATGAGCATCAATGTACGCGACCAGATCGCGCGAAATAAACTGTTCGAAATCTCCGGTAGTGACCGAACTGGAGTACATGGAGCCGTTGTGTACCGTTTTGGAGTCCGGTAGCACGACGATCATCTCGTTAGCGCCTTGTGCGAAAGCTCCTTCGATGGTCTGCGGCACGTGGATTTCGTGGGACCACTGTTCGGCGCCGATGGAATAACCATGTAACGCATACACCACGGGATAGCGTCGCGATTTCTGTTTGGCGTAGCTAGGCGGTAGAAACACGAACACGTCGCGATCGACCGCGTCTCTCTCCAAATTGCCTTCCAAGGCGGTTCCGTGGACCTTGATATGTTCGACTGCCACGGGCTTTGCACCGGGAACGGGCGCCGGCACTTCCGTTTGTACTTGCGCGGCAAGCCGAGGCGCCGGAGCCAGTGCCATCAACAGCGTAATCACGCAACACACTCGGTTTGCTTTCATTGAAATTTTCTCCCCTTCATGATTTGTCCAGGTGCTTTCGGGATTTGCTCTGCCGCTCCGCTTATTGAAGAGTTATAGCATCGGAAACGAATAAATGCTGACGCTAAAGGGCGGGACCGACATCATGTCCGGCATGGAGGTTTGCTGCTCCTCGATTTCAACTCCGGGCTTTTGTCCCACGGTATTGGTTGCGTCCACACGAGATGGCGCCATCCGCCACAGGTGGCCCTGGCTAGAAAGCTGCGCACTATTGAACGAGATCTGCAGGTGCTGTTCGGTATCTGACGGATTCAGCACCGCGAACGTGAGCGTCTTGCGATCGTCTGTGAGAGCCGCACTTACATCCAGAGGGTAGGTAGCGCTGCCGGGATTCACGGCAGGTTGATCGCCCCCTGCAGGATAGATCGGTTTAGGCTGTGGGGAATTTCCAGACACCACCACCGGGATCGTACCGAAATGTTCGCGATACATCTTGAACAGAAGACCCGTCGGGCTTAGCACCGCGCGGGTTCGGTCCTCGTTGATCATGGCCGTTGCAAACGTAAATGCACCCAACTGGAAAAGATCGGAGTGGCGAAACATCTCGTGAAACGCCCAGGCATAGGCAGGAACGGTCTTGTAAGACCCCGGGGGCGAGTCCCTGTCCATATAGGCCCACTCGTCGATGGCGATCGGCACAGGTTTGGCTCTCAGCGCCGGAATGAGTTTCAGATATTCCTGATAATGCTCGTATTTGACGCGAACTTGTGTCGCTGGTGCGCGTTCCCATTCGATTAGCGGCTGCGGACCGATATTGACCTTCTTCTCCAACTGCAGATCGGTGTGCATGTTGCTCGCGGAATAGAAGTGCTCGCTGAGCATTTCGATGTAGTCCAGACAGTGGGCCAGCATGTGGCCACTCCAGTCCGCCGTCGAGAGATAGTCCGGAACAAACTTGCCGCCGATACGTTTGGACTGGTTCGCTCCGGTCATCACGTCGGGCATCGCACCAGCAGCGATCAGTTTGATGGAAGGATCCACCTTGCGCATGGCTTGCGCGAACATGATGTGCTTGAGTTCAAATTGCTCTGTGGCCATAGCGCCCATTTGGTAATCGCCCCAGGGCTCGTTGCCGATACCCCAGAACTTAACGTCATAGGGCCTCGGATGTCCGTTGGCAGCGCGCCATTTGCCCATTGGCGTGGTAACTGCGCCGTTGGTGTATTCCACGAGTTCTCGGGCCGACCATTCGTCGCCAAAGCCGGCATTCACGGTAACGTAAGGCTCCACATCGAGCAGACGGCAAAGCGTCAGAAACTCATCTGTTCCCACGTCATTGGGCTGCACAGCATGCCAAACCGGATCGTAGATGGGAGGACGCATATCGATATCGCCCACGGCATTGCGCCACTCGTGCGCGGAGACGAAGTTGCCGCCTGGGAAGCGGTAGACTCCGGAATGAAGCTGCTTCAGTGCGTCGATCACTTCTTTGCGGAAGCCTTCCATATTGTCAGCCGGCATGAGCGAGACGGCTCCGACATGAAACGCACCGGCACCCGTTCCGGTGATTTCGAGCCGCGCATCATCGCTGTCGCCTTTCGCAATGAAACGCAACGAGAACTTGTGGTAAGCGGGCCCCAGCGTGGGAATCGCGACCGTCTGCCGGTCGCCGGCTTCCTTGCCCCAAATCAGCGCCACGTTCACGACCGCGGTTGGGCTACCTGCCAGAACAATCCTGCCCGCGTAGGCTTGCCCACTACGCACGGCCAGTCCGGGCTGCAGGAATCCGTGGGTTTCACTTTTTTCGAGTTTCACCAGCGGCGAGTGGTCGCCCGTGTATGGCTGGTTGCTGTCCATGGTCACGAAGTCGTCGGTGCCGATGGGCGTCCAGTGGCGCAGCGGCGCGCGTCGGAACCCGGGCTGGCCGGCCGGCTCGGCGGGAGGGTGTGATGTGATGGGAAAGTAGAACTTGCGATCATCGAGCATCTCTGCCCAGATTCCGTTGTTCACGATTCCGCCGATGTGTTCGAGAAACTGGCCGTAGATATATTTCGAAATGGGAGCGGCGGTCTTGGATGCATCGATGGTGACCTTAACGGGTTGAGTTTGCGGGGAAGCGACAGTCGAGATAAGCAGTGCAAGTAGCAGGCAAACACGCTTCGTCAGACTCAAGCTACGAGCTCTCGAGTGCACCATAGATGTCTCCTCTTCCTACTCCGGCAGAGTCTTTGTCCCTTTCACGTTGAACGTTTCCACCACCGTGGGCGCGCCAGTGTTTGGCTGTCCCCCGCCGATCCACACCGAATATTTTCCTTCGGCGATAATCGGTTCACCTGCTTCCGTAACCATGCTTAGATCGCGGTCCTTTAGTTCGAAGCGCACCTTCTGCGATTCGCCTGGCTTGAGATGCACGCGCTGGAATCCGCGGAGAGCCCGCAGGGGAGCCCCTGGCACATTCGGGAAGCGCAGGTAAACTTGCGCCACTTCGTCGCCCTCGCTTTTTCCCGTGTTGGTCACCGTCACTTCAGCCGTCAGCGGATCACCTGCATGGATTGTTTTTTTCAGGAGCCGCAGGCCGCGATAGGAAAATGTTGTATAGCTGAGTCCATAGCCAAACGGGTAGAGCGGTTTGCCATCGAAATAGCGGTAGGTGCGGCCCTTCATTGCGTAATCTTCAAACGGGGGCAGTTGCTCGATTCCCGTGTAGAAGGTGACCGGAAGCCGGCCGCCCGGATTGTTTTTACCCGACAGGGTTTGCGCGATCGCGGTTCCGCCTTCCTCGCCGGGATACCAGGATTCGAGGATCGCGTTCGCGTGTTCGTTAGCCCAGTTCACGGCAAGCGCGCTACCGTTTGCCAGCACGAGAATCACAGGCTTCCCTGCTGCTGACACCGCTTCCAACAAGTCCTGCTCCGGTTTGGGGAGATTGATGCTGGTCCGGTCGCCACCCTTAAAACCTTCCTCGCTCACCGGCATTTCTTCGCCTTCCAAATCGCTGGTGATGCCTAAGACCGCTACGTACACGTCGGCATCCTTAGCCGATTCAATGGCCTTGAGGTTTGGCCGCGGATCGTACTTCGCCCAAATTAACTGCGCCTGCATCGGTCCGGCAATGCCTTGCCCGTAACCAACTTTGACGTACACCCTCTTACCCTGTTCCAGGTGAATGTGACCGACTCTCGCCTGCGGGGCTTCATCTCCGCCGGCCCACCCATCGGCCAGCGGTTTGCCATCCAGCTGCACTAGCGCGAACCCGCCTTGCAAGCGCACTCCCACGGTGTAGTCTCCGGTCTCGGTGGGAGTGAGAAAGCCGGTCCACTCTACGCGTAGCGGATACTTGCCGGACGCTTCTTGCGGAATGTCCTGCGGCTTTAAATCCACATTGTTCACCTGGCGCTCTGCCAGTACGGTTCGCTCCACCCCGAACATCTCTCCGGTGGAGAACTCCTGTGTGAGGCCTGGCCGGCCAGCCACGGTGGTGAAAAATGACGCCGGCACAACCTCTCCTTCGGTACGCAAAAACTGCGTCCCCTCCAAGAACGTGATCTGCGCATCTGGAAACTCCGCCTTGATTCCGTCCAGCACGGAAACCGTGTGCGTAGGCCTGCCGTTATAATTGCCAAGCAGGTATCTGGTCTGATCAGCCAGCGGCCCCACGAGCGCAATTTTGCTGACGCTTTTCTTCAGCGGCAGGGTACCGTCGTTTTTCAGCAGCACCATCGATTCATTGGCCATCACGCGCGCCAGTTCTCGGTGCGCGGGACTATCGAGTTCTCGTTCCTCGATCTTTGTGTACGGAACCATCTGCGGAGGGTCGAACATGCCGAGTTTCATGCGTGCAGTGAACAGTCGAATTAACGCCGTGTCGATATCACTCTCTTTCAGAAAGCCTTGCTGATAAGCCTCGAGGTATGGTTTGTAGTCGCGATCGTCCTTAATATCGGAGTAATTTAAGCACTCGTTGTCCATGCCGCGCTGGATTGCCAACGCGGAGGCCTCCGGCTGTGTCCTGGTGAAGTGGTGGTCGCGAAAGATATTGATAACGGCCGCACAGTCGGACACCACATAGCCTTGGAAATTCCATTTGCCTCGCAACTGGTCCTGCAGCAGAAACTCGTTGATGCACGCGGGCTGGCCATTGACGCTGTTGTACGCGCACATCACCGAGCCGGCTTGGCCCTCTGTCACGGCCGCGCGGAATGCCGGCAGATACGTATCCAGTTCATCGTGTTTACTGACTTTCACGTCTGCGGTGTGGCGTGTCGGCTCCGGCCCGCTGTGAACGGCGTAGTGTTTCGGGGTTGAGATCACGCGATAGTATTTCGGATCGTCGCCCTGCATGCCCGTCACAAACGCGACGCCCATGCGCGCCGTCAGGAACGGATCTTCGCCGTAAGTTTCTTGCCCGCGCCCCCAGCGCGGATCGCGAAAGATATTGATATTGGGCGCCCAGAAATCGAGGCCCTCCTGGGCGTGGCTGTGGCCCGCGCGTTCGAACTGGACACGCTTGATGCGGGCTTCAATACCGATGGCCATGGCCATACGGTGGATAGCATCGGTATCAAAGGTGGCAGCCAAGCCCACTGGTTCCGGAAACTCGGTGGTGCCGCTGCTCGCCACCCCGTGCAGCGCCTCACTCCACCAGTTGTAAGCCGGCACGTCCAATCTGGGAACCGCGCGGGACTGGTTCGTCAGCTGGGTGACCTTTTCTTCCACGGTCATACGGTGTACCAGGTCCGCGGCTCGCTGCTCGGCCGGCAACGATGGGTTCAGGTAGGCGGGGGCTCCCGAGTCCTGGCCGTAGACGCAGCTAGCGGTTAAGAAAACAGCAACAGCACTGAGAACCTTGAAGTTTGGTTTTCGCATGTTTGGAATAGGCCTCTTTTTGTGCTCCTCGACCAGCCAGCCGGCGGACCGAAGCTGTTCTGCCGTTTATGGTCCAGTCTGCGTGAAGAGCCTTGGTGCAAAATCCTTCAGATCGCGGCGCCAAGTCTGCCACTCGTGGTCGGTGCCCGGCGATTCGTAAAACACATGCTGGATGTTGGCTTCGAGAAGCGAGGCATGGAGCCTCTGGAGCCCGGCGCGCATTCTTTCGGGTTCCGCCGTTCCGACACCCAGCCACAGCAAATGCACTCTTTTCGCGAAAGCGGCCGGATCCGCGAACACGCCGTCGTAAGCGGTCTTGGGGTCCAGCTTCTGACCGCCCAGAACTAAAGGCCCCGCAGCGCCGCTGAATCCTCCAATGTAAGAGAAGAGGTCCAAATGATTCAGCGTAATCTGAAAGGTTTGCATTCCTCCCATGGAGAGGCCGGCCATCGCCCGATGATCGCGATCCGAAAGAGTCCTGAAGTTCGCATCGATGTAGGGGATCAGGGCCTGTGTTACATCATCTTCAAACGCGGCTGCCATATCCTGCATGGCCTTCATCATTTCGGGTGAACCAAACGGTTTTCCAGTTAGATCGGGAGCAGGTTGACCGGCGCGCCTGGTGTAACCGTAGGCCATAACCAGGATCATCGGCTTGCTACTTCCGGCGGCGATGAGATTATCCAGAATGAAATTGGCGCGCCCTTGCTTCGTCCACCCGGTCTCATCTTCGCCGGCACCATGCTGTAAATAGAGGACGGGATAACGCACATTGGATTGCTCATCGTATTTTGGTGGCAGGTAAACAAGGGCGTGGCGCCACGTTCCGGTCACCTTCGAGGAATACCAAACTTCCCTAACCTGGCCGTGCGGCACATCTTGAATCGAATAATACGTCGAGCCGGGCTCGGGAACTTCTACGCCACTTGCGGGTTTGCCTCCACCAAAAAACGCATGGGTATTGGGGTCACTGACCTCTGCGCCGTCAATGATTAGCGTGTAGTAGTGGAAGCCGGGCACCAGCGGAGGTGTGGTGACAGTCCAGAATCCGTCCGGTTGTTTGATCATGTCCACCTTCGGCCCGCTCCAGAAATTCAACTTCACCTTCGTTGCGTCGGGTGCTTTCACACGGATCTGCACTCTGCCCGCAGCATCAACACGCGGGTACTCCGATCCCCAAACAGCAGTGTCCGAGGGCTGGTAGCTGTCTTTCTCTTGCGCGCAGCAAAAACTCGCCAACAGGAACATCAAGACGCCGATTCGCTTCATTTTGTCTCCAAGGGACGGTGTCCCAAGCCTGGGAAAGGTACTGGCATAAAGGGGGAGGTCATCTCAAACCGTTCCGGATCCTGGGCCGTGGAGCATAGAAGAATCTTGTACCGATGCGCGAAACCCAAGTCCGCAAAGGCCTGCGATAGGGGGAAAGACGGTCATAATCTCCGAAACGGTCGGGGCAAAAATGCCGGCCCAGCCGGAAAGCACAGTCGTTAACGTTAACGCTGTTTTCCCGCACAATAGTACACTCGCCTTCGCAGTTGGGAAAGAGCAAAACATAAGGTCACATAGCGACACGCACTGTGCGGCAAGGGCCGTGGCATTTCTAGCGTTCAGGACACGCGGCGCGAAGAGGGCGTATTCCGTGCAACGCGGACAGTGTGAAGTGCGCCAGTAAGACGACTCATTTAGCGGGTTGAGAACAGACTCCTACTTATTCCACTAGTTCGACATCATAGGGTTTCAGGCGAATGATCCCTTCATATGAAGCGCCACTTATAATCCCGCGTTTGCCACCGCGAATCGGCAGAATTTTCTCCTCGCCCGTTGTGTTGACGTACAGCGTCCGCCCTTCCACGACACGCGCATAAACGCCTGGCGGAGTTTCTGGCCCTCGCTCGATCGCCAGCGGCGCATACATACTGCGTACCAGCGGAGCAAGAATCGCCATTTGTGCGGGGACGGCGACATAGATAGCGCGTCCCTTACCGTAATTGTTAACGGTGATGGCCGGCGATTTTTGTGGAGTATTGGTGAACAGGGCCAGGGTTTTCGCGGTTCGCGGCTCAAGCACTTCGTAAAAGTCGATGGCCGCGTTTTCGGTTTTGCCGTTCAGGCTGATCTCCGGCGAAATGCTGGGGCGATAGAACTCTGATGTGCGAATGCCAAACACATCGTTCAAGCGTCCCGGCAACGGTGTGTCGAACCACTGGCTGTTCTCATCTACCTTGGCCGAGAGAGCGGTCATAATCACGGTGCCGCCGTTCTGCACGTAGGTCCGAATTGCCGCAGCACTCGCAGTGTCCATCAGATAGTCGGCCGCCACGACCACGAGTTTGTAGTCGAGCGCACTGTGCCCGATGTTGATGGTCGCGACGTCAATGTTGTCTTCAAAGAAAGGCTGCAGGGCGCTGGCCACCTGGTCGGTATAGTTCACCTTGAAATAGCTGCGAGCCGCGTTGTTTGGGCCAGCCCCCTGGGAAGCGATCAGGCTTTCGAAAGAGTAGGCGATGGCCACCTGCGGCTGGTGATATCGCGGGAACCCTAAATGTTGCAGTTTCGAAAACTCGCTGGCGATCTGCTTGAACTCCGTATACTTCCAGGACGGCGTGCCATCATGGTCGAGTAATCCGAAGAGAGTTTGCTCTTCGCCTCCCCGGTGGGTGTTGAAGGTCCAAGCGAGAAAAGTTTGTCCATAATCGATCAGGGCTAGATAGGCCCACATGCGGATGATGCCTTTAGGGCCACCGTAGCTCCCCCCGCCGCCAGTGATGAACTCGTTGAACCACACGGGATTGGGCAAATCTCCCTTGACCAGGAGCGCCCCCAGCGAAGTGTCCAGCGCCGTTCCGGGATAGAATCCCTCGGCGCCGTAGCTCACGTAGCTTTTGTAAGAGTTGAGATAGTCGAAGCCCCTCCGCCCGGCGGTATCCCAGAGGTTCGAAACCGCTGGAAGATTGGGAACGTTGCGTTCGCGAACTTTTTCGAGATCCTCCAGAAGCGAAATGGTTACGTCCGACCAGAAGCGTCGCAGATCCAGATAACGCTCTGGAGGTGAGGGGCCGCTTCCGTATGGCAACTCCAGTTCGTCAAATGAATTCAGGCGCCGCGACCAGCGTTGCGTTGCCCAGGCTTTATTAAGATTCTCGATCGTTCCGTATTTCGTCTTCAACCACGCGATGAATCTTTGGCGATCCGCTGCGGAGTACGACATGAAGCCATTGCCGATCTCGTTGTTGTACCCGATCGCGGCTAGCGCGGGATGGTGAGCATAGCGCCGGGTTAATTCGTCGGCGAAGTGAAGAAGTTGGTTGCGGTAAACCGGGTCACTGATGTCATCCATGTATCGCTCGGCGGGGTACACAGTCGCGCCTTGCTCGTTCACGATGTTCACCGACGGATGGTTATGGTGCAACCAGATGGGCGCGGGCGATCCTCCGATATCGAGAATCACTTTTATTCCGGCTTCGTTCATCTGGTCCAATATCTGGTCGAACCAACCAAATTCAAAATGCCCCTCGGATGGCTCAAAGGCATCCCAGGAAAGGTCTCCCATCCGGACCATGCGGAAACCTGCCTGCTTCATCAAGGCAATATCTTGGCGGATCTGTTCGGGCGACCGATCGACCGGTTGGTAGCAGGTCCCCACGAACAGTTGTCCTTTGCCGGGCCATTCCGGGTGTTCAGCGGCGGTCTGTCCAAAAACGAAAGTGGCGCTCAGAGATAAGGTCACAACCAGCAGGATTTGCCTTGCGATCATATTCGAATCTCTTACTTCCCGGTCCTCTCTAATGTGACCAGCACAATATCATTGCTGTGCATCGGCAGCGAAAACTGGTACGAGCCGCTTTCTCCGACGCGTACGACACGATCGGTTTCCGACAGGTCGCGTGTTAGTAGCCTGAGCTGCTCGAGCTGTGTTGGTGTCAGATCTTTTGGAGAACCCATCTCGATATAGGCCGAATACGCATCATTGGCGCGAAAGCCGGTGCGATGAACCATCAATCGATAGCTACCTGCCTGCACATGGGTGACACGCACCTCCACGGTGGGCTCTGGACTGGCGGGAACGATGCGGCTGAAGAACGGGCGATCACTGGTCTTCTGCTGCGGTTGCTGAAAGCTCCAGATCACTGCAGAAACCCGTTCGTTCTCGACAGCAGCGAAGACTTGAGAGTCTTGCACCGGAATTTCATTACCACGAATCGCGTGCAGATACTTATAAGCGAAATAGGCGGGCTTGCGGATTCCCTCGCGGTTCAGCAGGCCGAAACCGCCATGAAACGGGGTCGGCGGTGGTCCCGGTTCCTCGAAAAGGTCACTGTAGGTCCAATAGCTCATACCTTGCAGCAAGCCCTGGCAGGCCTTGAGCTTTTCGAGAATATAAGGCGCGCTGATATAGGAGTCATGTACCAGGTCCCTTGGGGTATAACTTGTGCTCCATTCAGTGAAGTACAGCGACAGCCCGGGAAACTTTGAGGCCTGGATCTGTTGACGGACCTTGCGGACATCGCCGACGATGGCGTCCGGCGACGGGGACAGCTTCGTATCTTCCATACCATTTTCGTCCAGGAAACCGCCATCGACACCGTAAGTATGTGTGGTGACGAAGTCCACGGCAGCGCCACTGTGTGCCACGTGATCGAGGAACTCCGGCACCCAGGCAGCGCCTGCGGTTGACGGCCCGCCGACACGCAGATGGGGATCAACGGTTTTGATCGTGTTGGAAGTTAGATCGTACAACTCGAAATATGCTTTCTGGTCGCCGCCTTCCCAAAAGCCCGACAGGTTAGGCTCGTTCCAAACCTCGAAGAACCAAGTGCGCAGCTCGCTTTCCCCGTAACGCTGTTCGACATGGCGGATAAACGCATCGACCAGATCTTTCCACGCGACGGGGCGCGGATGCGAAGTATTGCCTTGCCAGTAGAAAATCTTGTTGTCAGACGTCTTCATTGCGTCGGGCGTGAATCCCAGTTCCACAAATGGCCTGATCCGGCGTGCCAGCAGGTCATCATAGAGCTTGTCGATCCTGCTCCAGTCGTAGACCGTCTTCCCGTCTTCGACCCGAACCGTGCCCAAAACATCGTGGAAGATCGCGTGGAAGCGAATATAGCGAAAACCCAGTTCATCCACGGCGGTCCTAAGTTGCGCCTGGCTGTCCTCACGAATTAGTGTTCCGGGAAAGTCGGAACCCACCGATAGATCGAAGAACCGATCAAGCGGTTTAGTAGCCTGCTTTGCATCGAGGTCAATCTGGCGCGGCCCCACGGTGGCTTGTGTCGCCGAAGCATTCAGTTGGCGGGCCACAACTTCGCCAAAGAGTTCAGTGCTACCCAGGCACAGAAGAATACCAAGCAGAATTCGTCTCACGATCATGTCCTTTGCAAACAACCACGCCCCGATGCGCCGCAAATCTCTGAGTCTCTAGCACGCAAAGTAGGGTCGAACCACCACCGGACCGAACTGATTTGCATGAGATGAAGCACAATGCATTTCCACGGTCCGTAGAAGACATACCATGAAAGCCGCGGGCCTTCGTGAGCGAGATGAAACACGGGAATCCCGACGCGGTGGAGTCCAACTCTCGCAAGCCCAGATTCTTTCAGCTGGCAGTCTGTTGTGCAACGGCTGCACTTCTCGCGACGAGACCAGTTTCCAGGAGCGCTGAGCGAACAGGTTCCGTTAATTCCTGACGGTCAGGACCGGGCAAACGGCGTTGCAAACCACCTCGTACGCGGTAGCCCACGGCAGATGACAAGCGGTCTCGACGTGTCGCACACGATTCAATCCCATAAGGATGAGGTCGGCTCCCAGCGCCGACGCTACGCTCAATATCACCCTGCTGGGCGTGCCGAATTTAACCAGGAACTCCGGTTTGGTGTTAAGCGGCGGATTCCGCGAGACGATCTCCTCCAGCTTTTTCAATGCCGCTACGCGGGCGTTCTCTTGCATCTGCCGCACATCGCCGGTCGTGCTGGACCAATGAAACCCTTCCGGAATGGGCGCAACCGGGGCGACGTGAAGCAGGATCAGCTTCACGCCAAAGTGATTGGCGAACGAGATCGCGCGCGGTAATGCGTGCAGGGAAGCCTCGCCAAAATCCGTGGCAAACAAAAAAGAGCGGAACGGGCGGTTCTTCTCGAGTGGGGAATTCGGAGAAGAGCCCGGACCTACCGTCAGCACCGGACACTGGACGCCACGAAAGATCTGCTCCGCAACCGACCCCAGAAAGAATTTCCCCAGCGTTCGCCGTGCGTGCGTGCCGGCCACCACGAGATCCACCGATTTTTGCGCGATGATGTCCTGCAATTGTTCGAAGATTTCTCCCTGGCGAATGATGGATTCGTGATGCAATCCGGCCAATGACCCGTTCGCAACCAGGCATTGCTCCAGCTTTTGCGCGTCGCGCGCAGCCGCTTCGGAAGCCAGCAGGGCAGCGGGTGGACCTGCGATGGTATAGCCGATCGAGGACACCACGTGGGCCAGGTAAAAATTCGCGTTGTAGTGGCGGGCAATCGCCAGGGCACGCCCAAGAGCTTTGTCGGAAGTGGGAGAAAAGTCCGTGGTAATCAGAACGGATTTGACATCGGTATCCACAAGCGGTGTAACGGTTGGCGGCGTAGCAGTTGACATGGGAGCTCCTTCCTGGCCCGAAGCGGCTCAGACGCCCATCTTCACTGCTTTAGGGATAGCACCAGGGAGAACATGGCGCTGTGACGCAGGTCGCAGCGGGCGGTGTGTTCTCGAAGAGGCGGCAAACCTTATGCCTTCGCGATGGGCTTCGCTTTCCAGAAGCGGTTCCAATTGTCCAGCGAGGTAAATGTGCGGGTGTGCATACGATCGATGTAAAGGCCGCCCCCCAAGTGATCGATCTCATGTTGCAGAATCCGTGCGTACCATCCGGTCGCTTCTATACGGCGCAATTCGCCCCGTCCATCGAAGTATTCCACGCGAACTGCGGGCGCCCGGGGCACAACCGCGGAAAACCCGGCGAGACTCAAACAGCCTTCGTAGAAATCGACAGAATCATTTCCCATTTGCACGATCTTGGGATTGATCAACACATGAAATGGAACGGGGCGCCGCTCCTTCTCCTGGAGCTCTTGCGGCGTCAGTGTCTTTAGCAAATCCTCGCGATCTTCGATGACCGCGAGCTGCAGAGAAACTCCAACTTGCGGAGCGGCAAGGCCGACGCCCGGCGCGTCGTACATCGTCTCCTGCATATCGCGAACTAACCTCTGGGTCTCGTCGCTGAGAATTTCCTCGGGAGTGAGAGCACGAGCGGTTTGGCGCAGGACGGGGTCACCCACCTGAATAATCTTCAGTCGCAATACCGCCTCCGGCCAAGCAACGCGCAAGTAGCTCGCCCAAATTATGCATCAATTCGACCATAGGCCTAAAATGCGGCGGGACTCACGTGTGTGATTGACGTGATTCTTCACCAGATGTATCCTGCGGGGCGTGAATCACTTGCTCGGCACTGCTTTTTGCTGTTGTCCCGCCAACCACAATTGGGCTGAGTGGGACGTTCGCGCAAGTTCGTAAACAGCCAGAGCGTAGAACGAATTTCCAAGGCCCCGCTAGCCAGCCCAACTGGTAAGCGGGTTTTTTGTTCTCCGGATGAGCCAGCGGCCAAATTCTGAAGAGGA
>Ga0335085_10003517_pt1 | contig 26992 bp, 18 predicted proteins | sample Lox_Sample_45_FD_206712 | JGI IMG/M metagenome (GOLD analysis project Ga0335085, IMG submission 206712) | Soil microbial communities from Loxahatchee National Wildlife Refuge, Florida, United States - Lox_Sample_4.5 | ecosystem: Environmental > Terrestrial > Soil > Wetlands | place: USA...
TGAAATAAACAGATTGCAATCCGCGATCCTTCGCCATGTCGAGAAGCTTCTGGTTGAGATCGGTGGAAGATAGACCGTTGTCGGCCGTAATTTTAAGAACGCCGATCGCGGGGCGCGGCGGAGCGGTGATTCCGGCGCGGCCGTGGCCGTTGGATTGCGGAAAGTCGCGGACGGGCTGGCGACCGATGAGGTAGTTATCGAGGCGACCGGCGTCGACGAGGTGGACGGCCTGCGCGGGAACGCCCTCGTCGTCCACATCATAGGCGCCGAGGATGCCTTTGCCGTTGAAAGTTTTTAGGCTGGGATCATCAACGACGTCCATGAAGTCGGGCAGAACGCGCGCATGGTAGCTGGAGGCGAACGGTCCGTTGGTGCGCGCCTCAGTGCCTAGAGCGGGACGCGTGGCAGCGACCCCGGAACCGAGGAGCGATCGAAGTGTATCGGCCGCAGCATCCGCCGAGAAAAGCACCGGGCCGTGGTACTCCTCTTCAACAAGTGGGGCCTTGCGGAGTTCAGCGAGAGAGGTAAGCTCATCAACGGCGTGCTGGTTGAAGGCAGACTCTGAGTCGAGGTCGGCGAGCGATGTGCCTGAGGAACCATAGGAGCGATCGAGGCGCATGCCGTCGGGGGCCTGGGTCCCGGCAGCGAAGGACTCCTGATATTCGACGGAGGATTTGCGGACGATGGTTCCCTCGCTGTTTACGAGCCACGTGGTGGTTGCGCGAGCGCGAAAGCTGGCGGAGGAATACTGGATGTCGCGCTCGCCAGCGCTGACCGAAGAATCAGTGCGGTAGAGACCGCCGGCGCGAGAGATTCGATCTGCCCAGGAATTTTCATCGACGTGGAGAACGATGGGATCGGCGAGGGAGATGATGGGTTTTTCCTGGCTGAAGTCGTCAGCCTGCGGAGGGGTTTGCACCTGCTTCAACTCGGCCTGCTTTTGCGCGTACGCGGAGAGTGCGTTTTTGTAGGCCTGATCTGTGCCGGTCCACAAGGTGGAGCGGAGGGCGATGGGGTCGTCGTCAAGGACGGCGAGCTCGAGGGAGCCATCGCCTCGAGCGCCAGAGCTGTCGGTTTTGTAATCGCCGACACGGACTGTGACGCGCGCAACGCGCTGGCGGGCATGGTCTGAGCCTTCGCTGGCGCCGAATTCCGCTGTGGTCTGGAAGTCGTCGACCTCTTCAATGCGGTACTGGATGAAGAACGGCTTGGCAAAGCCCTGCAACTGGAGCTGGCCCATGCTCCGATCGAGCTCCGTAAGCATGGCTTTGAGGACGGGATCTCTTTCGGCATCAGCACGGGTGGGCTGGGCGTTCGTGGTAATGGCACCGAGGAGAAGGGTGGCAAGGACGGCAAGAACAGCGAGTGATCGCATAGCAAGCGTGCGCATGGTCAGCCCGCGACCGAAAGGCAACCGCAGATCCTTCGACTTCGCTCCGCCCTCACTTTGTTCGGGCGTTGCTTCGCTCAGGATGACATCCGTTTTTAGGGGTAGAGCGAGCTGAAGCGCTGACGGGCTCATTGGGCCCCCTTCGCTGCGCGCGTTTGCGAGTCCGCGCTGGGGATGGGCAGGATGGGTGGACGCGCGGTCCCTTGCGGCTGGCGTTGCGTTTCAATATTGCTCAAGAGCATGGCGGGCGCGACGGCGCTGACCGGGACAGTGCCCGACTCTGCGCCGCACTCCCCGTTGAAAACTTCGCTCTTGTCGCCGGTAGCGATGATGCTCTTCATGGCGGCGAGCGGCGTACCAACGATGCTGACGCCGCGCACGAGTTCATCGGGACGGCCATCGACGTAGACGCGCCACACAACCAGCGGAATGACTTGAAAGGCCTGCGGCGAGGAGCGTTGCGTAACTGCGAAGCCTGAGGAAATGTCTTCAAAGTAGAGGCCGTAAGGCTTGCCCTGCTTTTTGGCTTCGTCGATCAGTTCTTTCCGCAACTCGGAGTCGGAGACGCTTTTGGTGGACGTAACGATGAGGTTGCCCTGGCGTCCCGTGGGCACGTGACCTTCTTCAGCGCGGCCGTGTCCGTTTGAGGCACTGAAGCTGGCGATGGGCAAGCGCGACATAAGAAAGGTTTTGAGAACCCCGTCCTGAATAAGGTCAACGCGTTCGGCTTTCTGTCCTTCGTCGTCGTATTGATAACTGCCACTGAGCCATGTGCTGCCGAACTCGTTGACCGTTGGATCATCGGCGACAGAAAGGAAATCAGGAAGGATCGGTTTACCGACGTCTTTGGTGAAGGTCTGGCCTTCTTCGTCGCCGCGCTGGCGCTGGCCCTCGAGGCGGTGGCCGAGGACCTCGTGAAAGAAAACAGCGGCGGCGCGGCCGGAAAGAATAGCAGGGCCGTCGAATGGCTCGGTGACGGGAGCCTTGCGCAGTGCTTCAAGACTTTTGCCGAGATCGCGCATGGCGGATGCGAGATCGGCCTGCGACGGAAGGCCGTCAACAGTCGGCGCTTCAAAGGTCTGCTCACGGAAGAGGTCCATGCCGTCGTCGGCGCGAGTGACGGCGATGGCCACGATTCGCGCTTGCAGATGCGGGGTGACAATTTGCGACCCTTCAGAAGAGGCGAAGTAGTCAGTCTCATTCTGGACGGCGAGAAAGACCATGTTCTCGTACACGTCGGGGTAGTCGCGGAAGATGCGCGACAGTTCCCTCACCCGCTGCTCCCACGCGCCACGGTCCAGGACGATGGGCGGAGCGATGGCGCCGATGTGCGTTTGCGGCGCCTGGTGGCTGAAATCGGGCGAGGTGTCTTCTTCCTTCGCACGGACTTCAGCTTCGGTCTGCACGCGGAGGTAGTTGTCGAGTGCGGTGCCATAGCCGGTGTTGGTGGCCAGCCAAAGGGAGCGGGCCAAGGCTTCGCGGTCGTCGCCGGGCGGAAGCTGCTGGCTGTTGACGGCCGAACCGCGATGCGTGCCGTGGGTATTGTCGAGCTTGGGATCGCCAACACGGACCTGAACGTCGGCCATGCGGGCGCGGCCTGCCGAACTTTCAGCCAGAGCGCCGTACATTGCGCGAATGGAGACGAAGTTCGTGTCGCGGACCGTGTAACTGAGGAAGTAGGGCGGCAGAAGCTTGTCGGCGGGAGTTGCAGACGGTGAGCCAGTTGGCGAAGCAGCGGCGGGAGTTAACGTGGACGCGGCCGAAGACTTACCGAGCGAAGTGAAGGCGCGGTGCAGCTCTGTGGTCATGGCGTCAAGAACCACAGGCAGGGGCTGCTGGGCGCGGGCCGCAGGCACGAAGACAAAGAGCGAGAGGATGGCAGCCACCTGAGCAGATCGCAAGAAAGCGGGGACGGCGCGCCGCGATGGGCCTTTAGAATAATGGGGCGTGAGATCTCGGAGTTTTGACGGAAGCATCGGTATGTTCGATTCTCGCAGACTTGGCTGACCCAGGGAGGAGGGAGATGGGATTTAGACGCTCCATGCGGCTCGCGGTCTGTGCGGTCGCGTTTCTGGCGGGAATTGCGCCGCAGATTTGCGCGCAGAACGGAACGAATCAGACGGCGCCGGTTCTGATGACCGCCGGTGCGCAGGCGCCGGCGAACACACAGCAGGCGTATACGCTGCCGCCCGACAAGCTGGAAAAGGCGATACAACTCAGCCGCATCCGGAACATCCTGAGCATTTCCGGATCGGTATGGGGCATTGTTTTTCTGGGTCTGACGCTGGCGACGCGGACCTGGGCGAGCCTTGAGAGACGGGTTGAGAGAATTTCGGGCCAACGCTGGATTCAAGGAGGAATTTTCTTTGCGGCGTACCTGGTTATCGCGGCGCTGGCCGGGTTACCGCTGGACTGGATCGGCGAGCACTATGAGCGCGCTTACGGGATCAGCGTGGAAGGTTGGGGCGGCTGGATCGGCGATGAGGGGAAGATGCTGGGTTTGACGCTTGCCGTCGGCGTGCCGGTGATGCTGCTCTTCAATTGGATTGTGCGGCGGTGGCCGCGACGCTACTGGCTCGGCGCATGGGCGGTGACGCTGCCGATTCTGGCTTGTCTCACTTTTGTTGAGCCGCTGGTCGTGCCGCTTTTCTTCAAGCAGGAACCGCTCGCGAAGAATCATCCGGCACTGGTGGCGAAGCTCGAAAAGGTGGTGGCGCGGACGGGGATTCATATTCCGCCGGATCGAATGTTTCTGCTGAAAGCCAGCGCGAAATACACGGGGATGAACGCGTTCGTGGCCGGAATGGGTCCGACAAAGCGATACGTGATGTGGGATACGGCGACGGATCAACTGCCCGACGACGAGATTCTGTTCATCTTCGGGCACGAGAGCGGGCATTATGTGCTCAACCACATTCCGAAGGGATTTGCCTTGTCGGCCGTGGGTCTCTTTTTTGTGTACTGGGCTTGCGCGGGATTCGCAGCGTGGATGGTGCGGAAGTTTGGAACACGATGGGGGACGAGCGAGCTTTCTTCGCGGACAGGATTCGTGGTTCTGCTGTTCGCGGTCTCGATTGCGGGTTTTCTATTGGAGCCGGCGAGCAATGGCGTGAGCCGCTACTTTGAACACCAGGCCGATGTGTATGGGCAGGAGGCAATTCACGGGATCGTACCGGATCCGCAGAAAACTGCGGTGGCTGCGTTCAACGCGCTGGGCCGGTCGTGGCTGGACGATCCGAATCCGAGTCCGTTCATCGAGTTTTGGCTCTATGACCATCCCAGTACCGAACACCGGGCCGAATTTGCGGAACATTACGATCCGTGGGCGAACGGCGGGCACGGGGAGTTCTTTAGGAACTAGGGGTCGCGGACCCGCGATCAGGGGTCACCGACGCAGAATCAGCTGAGGCGCTCGAAGATGCCGGCGGCGCCCATGCCTCCGCCAACGCACATGGTAACCATTCCATAACGGGCGCTTCGCGCTTTCAATTCTCGGAGCAGAGTTGCGGTCAACTTTGCGCCGGTGCAACCGAGCGGATGGCCGAGCGCAATGGCTCCGCCGTTGACGTTGATTTTTTTCTGGTCCAGGTTGAGAGCCCGAATGATGGCAAGGACCTGCGCGGCGAAAGCCTCATTCAATTCGATGATGTCGATGTCATTGAGAGTGAGGCCGGCAAGAGCGAGGGCTTTGGGGATGGCGGTAATGGGGCCGATGCCCATCTCTTCAGGCGAACATCCTGTAACCGCGTAGGAGATGAGGCGGGCAAGCGGCTGAATGCCAAGCTCGCGCGCACGCGAAGCCGCCATGAGGACGGCGGCGGCAGCGCCGTCGGAAGTCTGCGAAGAATTGCCGGCGGTGACAGTGCCTTCTGAGTGAAAGACGGGCTTGAGCGCGGCGAGTGCCGCGGCAGAGGTATCGGCGCGAGGACCTTCGTCGGCAGAGAATTCCCTTTCCTCGACGCGGGGCTTTTTCGGAGGAGCGCCCGGCGTTGTGTTCGTGATTTTGACCGGGATGAGTTCCTCGTTGAAGCGCCCTGCGGCTTGTGCAGCGACTGCTTTCTGGTGGCTGCGGAGGGCAAATTCATCCTGGTCGGCTCGCGAGATACCGTAATGGCGGGCGACGCGCTCGGCGGTAAGTCCCATGGTGAGCAGCGACGCGGGATAGTTCTCGGCGAGCCAGGGATTGGGGCTGGGCTTGTTGCCGCCCATCGGGATGAGGCTCATGGATTCAGCGCCGCCGGCCACGATGACGCTGGCGGTGCCGGAGCGGATGCGCTGATCGGCGATGGCGATGGCCTCAAGACCGGAAGCACAAAGGCGATTGACGGTGACACCGGGAATTTCAACGGGAAGCCCGGCGCGGAGGGCAGCCATTCGCGCGATGTTCCAACCCTGCTCGCCTTCAGGCTGGGCGCACCCGAGAATGACGTCGTCGATGGTGGATTTATCCAGCGCGGGGACGCGGGCAAGCGCTCCGGTGATTGCCGTTGCGGCCAGATCGTCAGAGCGCGTGGTGGAGAGCGCGCCCTTGGGTGCACGGCCAACGGGCGTGCGAACGGCGGCTACGAGGACGGATCTCGGCATGGAGTGTGGCTCCAACTTCATTTTAGGGCGTTGAGCACGCCGTGTCGTGATTCAGTCCTGCACGTCGAGCACGATCCAGGCACTCTTCAAATAGAAGTGATAAATGGTGTGGCGATCGACGAGCGTATCTGCGAGAGCATCATGGTCGAGAAGTGGCGGCCGCGGATCCATGCCCGCCTGCGCCTCGTGAACCTGCTGCGGCGATGCGGGATCGATGGCCCAGTTGAACCCAAGAACCCCGGAAGTGCCGTGCGATTGGAGGCGCTCGGTTTCAGGCGACGAGGCGAGTGTGAAAGGCTGGCTTGAATCGCTACCAAAAAAGACGAGAAGAGAGACGGTTCCGCGCGCGGAGCAGAGGACGGCCCAGTCTGAGGAGCCGGGATTCTCAAGGCTGGCGTGGACGACGTTCTCCGGCTGGCGCGCTTCGTAGGATTGCGGGATGAGACAGCCGAGGTGATCGAGCTGCTCCTGTACTGCGGGCGGCAGACTTGGAAACGAGCTGACAGGAAGATGGCGGATGAGGTATGGGATGGGGTGGCCGTCGAGAGTGACCGAGCCGGATGTGTTGAGGAGTGCGGAAACTGGGTCCTGCGGAAGGACGTTTGGGGGGCAACAGAAAAAAAGCAGCGAAGCAAGTGCAAGCGCCGATTTGAACAACGCGCGATCCATCGAAAACTCTCACGAGCACTCTAAGCCGAGGAGCGCTGGAGCGCAAATCGTTCATCTGCAGGATAGATCAATTGCGGAGAAGCTTGCCGGTTTTGAGGGTGAACGCGATGCGCTCCTGAGTTTTGCGCTCGCCGCAGAGCGAGAGAAAGGCCTCGCGTTCGAGATCGAGAAAATACTGTTCGCTCATGAGCGTGCCGGGGGTGATGCGGCCTCCGGCGAGGATGTACGCCGCCCAGCACGCAACCTTCTGATCGTGCTCCGAGGCGTAGCCAGCTTCACCCATTAAATAGATACCCATTTCGAGAGTGGCTAGCGCGGCCGTGCCGGGAGCGGGGATCTGCAGGCGCGGTTGCGGCGGAGCGTAGCCGGACTCGGCGAGGGTGGCGGCCTGAGCTTTGGCGTCGAGAAGGAGGCGCTCGCGGTTCATGGTAATGCGATCGGACGGAGCAAGCAGGCCGAGGGAGCGCGCTTCAGCAGCGGAAGTTGAGACCTTGGCCATGGCGATGGTTTCAAGGGAGCGCTTGAGGGCTGTAGCGAATTCCGCGGATTGCGCGAAGCGCGGAGGCGGATCGCGCGGATCGGGGGGCGCGAGCGCGATGGCTGCGTCGAAGGCGCGAAGCAGCATTTCTTTTGTGCCGCCGCCCGCCGGGATGAGGCCGACGCCGGCTTCGACGAGGCCGATATAGGTTTCGGCGTAGGGCTGGAGGCGCGCGGCGTGGAGGCAGATCTCCGCTCCGCCACCGAGCGTAAGCCCGAAGGGACCGGCAATGACGGGACGTGGACAGAATTTGATCGCCGCTGTCATCTGCTGGAAGTTGCGAATCATGCTCGCGAGTTCGTCCCACTCGCCCTCCTGCGCGGCGAGCAGGAGCTGCATCAGATTGGCGCCGACAGAGAAATTGTCGCGGTCGCCGGAGATGACGAATCCGGCGAAGTCGCGGACCGTGTCGGAAGAGGGGTTGAGGACGGCGGAGATGAGAGCGAGAACGTCACCGCCGATGGCGTTCTTGAGCGAGTGCAGCTCGATGCAGGCGACGCCGTCACCGAGATCGACGAGCGATGCGGCGGAGTTGGAACGAAGCACGCCGTGCGAGCGGCGAAGATCGGCGATGCGGGCGTGGCCGGGGACGTCAGGAATTGAAATGAGCTGGCCGGTAGATGGTTGAAAGCAGGCGTCATGTGCCATCGAGTACCAGCTCGAGCGAGAGGCGGCGAGAAATTTTTCAACGGGAGCGCCGACGGGAAGGCCGAGCGCCTTCATGCGGGTGATTGAGTCTGCGACGCCGGCTGCATCCCACATTTCAAAGGGACCCATTTCCCACTTGAAGCCGGCGCGCATGGCGGCGTCGATCGATGGTGCGTCGTCGGCGACCTCGCCGATGCGATCGGCGGCGAAGTTCCAGAGCGAAGAAAGAAAAGGCCAAAGGAAGGCTGAGGCTTTGTCTTTGGCGGGGTTGTTGGCGAGGAGCATGCGCAGGCGCTCGGGGAGCGTGGCTGCATTTTTCGCCATGTCAAGCGAAGGCAAAGCGGGCTTTGCGGAGAGGCGATACTCGAAAGTCGTGACGTCGAGAACGAGACGCTCGTCTTTGCCGTCGGCACCGCGGATTTTCTTGTAGAATCCCTGGCCAGACTTGTCACCGAGCCAACCACGCCTGAGAAGTTCACTGAGGATCGGTGCGAATTTGCCGCCGGTGACTCCCTGAGGGAAGTTGGCGGCGACATGGGCGAGGATGTCGATGCCAACAAGGTCGGCGAGGCGAAAGGTTCCAGTGCGTGGCCAGCCGATAGCAGGGCCGGTAAGCGCATCGATTTCTTCGATGGTGAGCCCCTGTTCGAGCATCAGATTGGCGGCGTTGAACATGACGGCAATGCCGATGCGATTGGCGATGAAGTTGGGCGTGTCGTGCGCGAAAACGACCTGCTTGCCGAGAATGAGATCGGCGAAGGCGGAGAAAGCCGAGACGGCAGTGTGATCGGACGCGGCAGTCGGAATGACCTCAATCAGGCGCATGTACCGCGGCGGATTGAAGAAATGCGTGCCGAAGAATTTTTCCTGGATTTGGCCGGGCAATATGGAGGCGATTTGCGCTATGGGAAGGCCGGAGGTGTTGGTGGTGAGGAGCGCATGCTGAGCCAGGTGGGGAAGCACGCGAGTGAGCAACGCTGTCTTGATTTCGAGATTCTCGGCGACGGCTTCGATGATCCAGTCACATGCAGCGAGCTTGGGCAGATCGTCGTCGAAGGTTCCGGGCGTAATCAGCGCGGCGCGGGAGGTATCAAAGAAGGCGGCGGGCTTCGATTTTGAGAGCGCGTCGAGCGCACTCTGCGCGAATTGATCCTTAGGGGAAAGATCGAGAAGAAGGACGGGAATTCCAGCGTTGGCCAAGTGAGCGGCGATGCGCGAGCCCATAGTTCCGGCACCAAGGACAGCGGCGCGGCGCACGAGTAGAGGTTTGGATCCAATGTTGGGAGTGGGAGTTGCGACCGATGCGGCGCTCATGCGGGCTCTCCCTCTGCGGTGAGAATACAGAAGTTCTTTGCCTTGAGTAAACGCTCGCAGCATACGCAAGGCGACAGGGCGGGGTCAAGAATTGCAGACAACTCAAGCAAAGGAATGCTTTCAGTACTCGACTTTGTTGGGCGAGGCAATCCAAGCGGCAAAGCTAGCCCACGCTTCATCGGCGAGCAATTGCTTTGAACTGAGTTTGCGCTCGGCCGCGTCTTTGCGAAGCTCGGCATAGAGAAAAGCATCGTCGAAGCCGGCACGGGCCGCGTCGGCGGCGCTGGCTCCGTAATAGACGGCATCAAGGCGCGCCCAGTAAGCCGCAGCGAGGCACATCGGACAAGGTTCGCAACTGGTGTAGAGCTCGCAACCGGCAAGCGTGAAAGTCCGCAGAGCTTTGGCCGCAGCGCGGATGGCGTTGACCTCAGCATGAGCGGTGGGATCGTTGGTGGTGGTGACGGAGTTGGCGCCTTCGCCAACGATTTTGCCCTGTCGCACCACCACCGCGGCGAAAGGCCCGCCGGTCGCGGTGAGCACGTTGCGCGTGGCCAGCACGATAGCACGGCGCAGGAACTCCGGGTTGGGTTGGCCGGGCATCTGAAGCGAACTCAAATTCCTGGGGGAATGCGAAGACAGATTCAGTATGGCACAGCGTGCGCAGCTGAGAGATGCGGCGATATCTGTCAATGTTAGCGCCGCTACTGTAAACGAGAATGAGGGCGATGGCCGCCGCAATCAGGCGGCGGCACGGGCCTCAAGAACCTCAAGGAACTTGGCAAGCCAAGCGGGGTGTGCGGGCCAGGCGGGACCCGTAACCAGGTTGCCGTCGACGACGGCGCTCGTCATATCGACCGTGACGTAGGTTCCGCCAGCGAGTTCAACTTCGGGAGCGCAGGCGGGATAGGCGTTGAGCTTGCGGCCCTTGATGACGCCCGCGGCGGCCAGCAGTTGCGGACCGTGGCAAAGCGCGGCGATGGGCTTGTTGGTTTTGGCAAAGTGGCGAATCATATCGAGAACTTTGGGGTTGAGGCGTAGATACTCAGGCGCGCGACCACCGGGGATGATAAGCCCGTCGTAGCGCGCGGGATCAATCTCGTCGAATGTGGCGTTGAGCGTGAAGTTGTGGCCGCGTTTTTCAGTGTAGGTTTGATCGCCCTCGAAGTCGTGAATTGCCGTTCGAATCTGGTCGCCTTTCTTTTTGCCGGGACAGACGGCGTGAACGGTGTGGCCAACCATTTGCAGCGCCTGAAAAGGAACCATGATCTCGTAGTCCTCAACAAAATCGCCGGCGAGAAGCAAGAGCCTTGCATGTTTCATCGTGCGAACTCCTCCGCACCAAGTTTGCCATAAGCTCGCGGCGCCGCGCCGTAGAATTTCTTCATGGCCCAGGCGACGACACTTGCAGCGTTGAATGCGCGGATTGTCGCGTGCGAGATTTGTCCGCGTTTGCGCGCGCATTGCGCTGAAGTGGCGCGCACGCGCCGGCGAGCCTATCTGGACTGGACCTATTGGGGACGGCCAGTGCCCTCTTTCGGCGATCCGAAGGCGCGAGTGATGGCGCTCGGCCTGGCCCCGGGAGCGCACGGATCAAATCGAACCGGACGGCCGTTCACGGGCGATGGGTCGGGCGACTTTTTGTATCCAGTGCTGCACGAGGCTGGCTTTGCGTCGCAGGCGAAAGCGACATCGCGCGACGATGGGATGAGGCTGATCGGGCTTTGGATTTCGGCGGTGGCCCGCTGCGCTCCGCCGGGCAACAAGCCAACGCCGGAAGAACTGCGCAACTGCGCGCCGTGGCTAGACCAGGAGATAAGCCTCCTGAAAGACTTGCGCGTAGTGGTTTGTCTGGGACGGATTGCGTTTGATGGCTTGCTTGCGCATGCGATGAGAACTGGATTGATGAAGTCGCGCACGAGATTTGATTTCGCGCACGGCGCCGAATATAAACTGCCGGGCGGCCTGATCGCGATTGCCAGCTATCATCCATCGCTGCAGAACACGAACACAGGGAAGCTGACGCGCGCAATGCTGCTGAAGGTTTTCAAGCGGGCGAAGCGACTGGCCGAGTTGTGAGGGTGGGATATGGATCGGGCCAGAAGCGCGAAGGAGAAGCAATGGATCTGATGTCGAGAGCGATCTTGAAGGACGTCAATTTGGATGAAGTGAGCCCAAAGGCGAGCGGCCCGAAGAGTCTGGTCGATCACTGGTCGCCGGCCGTTCTGCTTGAACGCGCGGCGTATCTGCGCAAGCTGGCCAGGCATGGAGACGGTTCGGCCTCGGAGACGTTGAAGGAATATCCGCAGCACTGCGCGATGCTTTCGTTTCGTAGCCGCGACGGAGAGGCGGAGGTGCACGACAAGTTTGCAGACCTGTTCTGCGTGCTCGCGGGCAAGGCCACACTGGTTACAGGCGGCGTTGTGAGCGATGCGCGGACGATTGCCCCGGGTGAAACGCGCGGTCGTTCGATAGAGGGCGGAACGCGGCAGACGTTGCGGGCAGGAGATATGGCACACGTGCCGGCGGGGACGCCGCACCAGATGCTGGTGAAGGCTGAGGACACGTTCACTGCACTGGTGATGAAGGTTCAGGAAGCTGATTAGAAACCGAGCCTGATAAGCGGGCAACTAATCTGAGAGATTGGAGCGGGAGACCGGGATCGAACCGGCGACATTCAGCTTGGGAAGCTGACGTTCTGCCACTGAACTACTCCCGCTTTCTTGAATCAACATCTACAACAACTCGGCGCGCTGATGCTCAGCGTTATTACAATTTCCTCGACTCTTCCGGCGAGTTCGGGCACTCGAAAAACACGCTGCACAGCAGCTCGAGGAAAAAGCATGTGGATCAATTGAAAGCGCGAAAAACAACAACGCAACCACAAAAGCTCGCCTGACACAGTATCGCAAGAACGCCGGACGCTGGCAATTCTATGCCGTAGCCCGCGACAATCCCCAAAAGCCAATCCGATAGCGCAGTTCTACAGAGGAACGGAATCGAGGATGCGCAGTTCTTCGGTCGCGAAAACCGCATCCATTTCAGATTGCGCAGTCCTTGGGAGTGGGAACGGAGCTCGCAGTGCTCGTCGATAGAAGAATGTTCTTTCGGCGCGCCGGGCCGCACCATGCGAAGCGCGAGGCGGCCTCATTCGTTGGCGGGTTTCCGAACGCTGGCCGACATTCTGGTACCGATTGATCCGGAGACAAGGAGTCGTTCCGAAGTTGCGGCCCGGCGGTGGGTGTATCGGCTACGGCGGGATCGACAATAGCATCGCCGTTGAGGCAGACACATTCCCCGGCCGCTATGATCCCTGGGAAGGCGGGACATGCGACTACTACGATAACCACATCGCGATGCAGGATTGCGGGCCCGGACTCGCCAACTCGCCCGCCCACTATACCGACGACCTTGTGAGCCAGCTCGTACCGACCATCTGCCTCATTTTGCTTGGCGGCACATATGCAATCGCGTCTAGTCCGGCCTCTTCGGCGCTCTGCGATCAAGTCTGAATCAATTCGGTCTTGCCAATTTGCCGATTGAGTTCTGACGAGGCGCAGCTCGAAATCTTGCAGAGCTGCCAAGCGACATCATACTGCTCACGCAATTCTGGCGGTCATTGAATCCAGCAACGCCAAGATGGGTCGGCTGGCCTAACGATCGCCAACTATTCTGAATAGGCTCGTTGCCACGCGCCAAGACCCTTACAAGTATGCATTCCACATCCGGTGCGCTATCTCACTGATTATGCGCAACCGCCTTTGTTAAAACACCTTTAGGACAAAACTTGCACCAATCCTACTTTTGGCGGATACATGGGCTATTTGGGGCGGCGTAGAGTTCGACACGGCTCGGAACCGTCGCTCCCGATGGCCGGGAAATGACGGCTTGAGTTTTCTGCTGTGATGGTGCTGGCACTCGGGAACTACGGATTTCGGAATGAAAGCGATTTCAATTGCCGTCTGGCGATGCCAGATGGAGTAGATTCCGACCTCCGCGACTTCCGCTCGACTCATTCAGGAGGCATTTATGCAAACGATCAGCGCAAAGAGCCTGCGAGCTCTGGTGCTTGTTCTTGTGGTTGCCGTCGTTGGCTCAGGCGTCGTTGCCTTTGGACAAGGCGCGAGCGGCAGTTTGACCGGACAGGTTACTGACCCAACGGGCGCAGCCGTCGTAGGCGCGACCGTGACGCTTACCAACCTCGATACCAATCTGATTCAAAAGGAGACCTCAGACAATACAGGAAGCTACCTGCTGAAACCGGTAATGCCAGGTCAATACTCGTTGACGATCAACGCAAATGGTTTTGCTGTGTATGTTCAGCGCGGCATCATCATCACGGCGAACCAGGATGCGACCCAGGATGTGCACCTGAGAATTGCCTCGGCCAACAACGAGGTGGTGACGGTGACTGCCGACGCAGAGCTGATCAACACCACTTCGGCAGAGCTGGGATCGACGGTCAACGAAGCCGCCATCTCCGGACTGCCGCTCGACGGACGCGATCCTTCGAGCCTGGTTTTACTGGCGCCCGGCACCGTCAACGTATTGAATCACGGCGGCGAAGGCATTCAAACCGGCTTCTCCTTCCCGACCGAGACCGGAGCCAGCGCCTCCGGCGGCCGCCAGGGCAGCACCTTCTACATGCTCGACGGCGTCACCAACATGGACAACTACAACCTGCTGACCTCGACCTTCCCAAATGCCGACGCCACCCAGGAGTTCAAAGTCATCACCAGCAACTATGGCGCGCAGTACGGTTTCGCGCCCGGCGCGGTCGTTTCCGTCGCGACTAAAAGCGGAACCAATAACTTCCATGGCGGAGCCTTCTGGTACGTGCGCAACAACGCCATGAATGCCACCGACTGGTTCAGCCACGCGGCCGATACTCTGCGGCGCAACCAGTATGGCTTTTTTGCCGGCGGCCCCATCAAGAAGGACAAACTGTTCTTCTTTGGCAACTACCAGGGCACCAAGATCATCTGGAACTCAACCGACACGTTGACCACTACGCCAACCGCCGCGATGCTGACGGGCGACTTCAGCGGTCTATCTCCCGATGGCATGACGACGAACCTGGTGGGCCCTTTCAAAACCATCGCTGGCAAACCAAACCAGCTCGACACCAGTATTGCCAGTTTGTCTCCAGCCGCGCTCTACTTTGCCAAAAACGGCATGATCCGAGCCGCGACGACGGCACCCAATGGAACGGCTCTGAAGCCCGGAGTGCAATTGGCAGACGGCGATATGATGTACACCTATCCCACCGTCCACAACACCTACGACGAGGGCACGCTCAAGCTGGACTACAACCTCTCGCCGTCGCAAACTCTGACCTTGCGTTCCTTTACCAACAACTTCTCAGCCCCCTCGACCGACCAACCAGGCAACATGGAGAGCGCGTACAACCACGGGTCGTGGACTGCCACCTTCTGGCAGCAGATGTACTACTTCAATAACATGGTGCAGCACAACTGGACGATCAATCCGAGCACCGTCAACACCATCTCGGTGTTCATGAACCAGAACAGCGCGCACAGTGCCGCTCAGGAGCTGGGCAGCGATGGAAAGGCTCTGTGCTTCTCAAACAACAGCGGTGACTCTAGCGGGGTAAATATTGGGGTCAACGAGCCCGCGGGCAGCTGCTACATGGGCGCTCTCCGCATCAACTCGAACTACGGCTTTGAGAGCGGCTGGGATGAGCCTTCGGCGGAAGTCCGCAACACACTTGGCTTGACGGATACGCTCAACAAGAGCCTCAGCAAGCACTCCATCAACGCAGGCATCGATCTTCTGCATCAGCACGCGGAAGAGAATACGGCGTATCCGACGCAGCCGTTAATAGGATTTGGAAGAAGCGGAACAGGCGGGGGCACGAGTTCCTATACCGGCGGATACCTGGCCGATTACATGTTGGGCGCGGCATCGGGATACATGCAAGGCGCGGGCGAGATTGCCGATGTGGCCGGCTGGCAGGTGGGTCCCTTTGTCCAGGACGACTGGAAGATTCGTCCCAACCTGACCATCAACCTCGGATTGCGCTGGGATCCGAATACACCTCCTGTCTCCCAGGGCGGCCGTGGCGCAGCCTGGGTTCCAGGCGCGAACACCGTCGCCGGTTTTGCGAATAGCGCCCCCGGAAAGCAGAGCAGCGTGTTTGCCAATGCTCCTGCGGGCCTGCTCTTCCCAGGCGACCCCGGCGTGCCCAATACCTTGATGAACAGCGACTACGGTTACTGGGAGCCTCGCATCGGCATGGCCTACCAGCCCAAGGCTCTTACGCACACTGTCTTCCACGCCGGCTTTGGCATATTCACCGGTCCGCTGCAATATTCGGAGTACAACCACGCCGCCGATGTCGCACCCTTCAGCCCCACTTTCAATTTCTCGGGATGGTGCTGGCCGTGCAGCGCCGACGCTCCCCTGGCAGGCGGGATTATCCCGTTTGATAACCCCTGGTCCGCCAGCGGTGCGGGCTCTCCCTATGCGACAAGTCCTTTCCCGGGGACATTCCCCTGGGCGACGATTTCGTATAAGCCTGCAAAGAATGTTGCCATTCCGAAGGGCCAGGTTGGCCAGGAATTCGCGCGCAACTTCAAGCTGCCAACGACCTATGCCTGGAACCTCTCGATCGAGCAGCAGTTGACCTCGACGACGGCCTTCCGCGTGGCGTATGTGGGCAATGAAACCGATCACCTGTCGGTGGCCATCGATATGAACCCGCAGTACGCTTCAAAACTGCCTGTGAACTCGAGCCTGGGAGATATCTTCGAGGACCAAAGCTGGGCGACAGCAAGCTACAACTCGCTGCAGATGAGCCTGGACCAACATGTTTGGCACGGCCTTCAAGTACAGTCCAGCTTCACGTGGTCGCACACCCTGGACATAGCCAGCAGCAGCAACATCTCGTTTGGCAATCCTGCGCTGGGCAATCCGATCAGCGCCGCTTGGAACCGCGGCAATGCCAATCAGGACATGCCGTGGAACTGGATCAGCAACTTTGTCTACCAGGCCCCCTCGTTCAGGGATAGGGGCCGGCTTATGGAAGAGACGGTCGGCGGTTGGCAATTGAGCAGCATCATCACGGCGCAGAAAGGTACTCCCTTCTCCATTGGCCAATGGAATACCGATCCCGGAGTCGGCATGTGGAATAACCGGGCCGACTTCGTTTCGGGCGTACCGACCAACATGGGCAAGGGCAGCCGAGCGGATTGGGCTAACCCGAACAAGGGCTACTTCAACGAGGCGGCCTTCACTCTTCCCGTCTCCTGTAACGACAAAACGCCGGGATGGTGCGGCTTCGGCGACACGAACAGGAACGCCTACTTTGGACCTGGCGTCTTTGGCATCGATTCATCGATCATGAAGAACTGGACGCTGACGGAAGGAAAAACCTTCCAGTTCCGCTGGGATGCATTCAATGTCACCAATCATCCGAACTTTGGCAACCCGGCATCCACCGTGAATCAGGCCCCAGGTGTTTTTGGCGTGATCAGCGGCATGAACGGGCATCCTCGTATCTTCCAAGGCGCGCTTCGCTTAACCTTTTAATGTCGTGCTTTCACCAAAGGCCTGGGCGTAATGCCCGGGCCTTTGTTTTTGGTTGAATGATTCATGCATCCGGCGGAAGCCGGCGATCGTTCCCGCTTTCTCAGCGGCCCCGTGGTAGTCGCACCTCAATGTGAACGCCCTTCCCCACCACGCTGGTCAAATGGAACTTTCCGCCTGACCGCTCAATTCTTTCTCTCATTCCCTTGAGCCCGAAGTGATGGCCGTTGCCGCCCTCCATTCCCTGGGGATCGAAACCGCAGCCATCATCGTCCAGGTCCAGGGTCAGCTCGCGATCCATGTAGGTCAGCACCACTTCCACATGCGCCGGGTGGCCATGCAGCATTGCGTTGTAGACTCCCTCGCGTGCCACCATCAGCAGGTCATGCGCAACGGGTTCGGTCACGGTGAAAGGAACTCCCTTCACAGTCCATGCAATCGGCACCTGGAACTCGCTGCCCACCTGCCGTGTCATGCTTTCCAGCTTCTCGCCCAGACTGCCGGCGTCGCTCTCCTGGCGAAGGTTCCAAATGGCCTCCCGCGCCTCGTTGATCGTGGAGCGCAACTGCATGCGCGCCACATCCATCAAGCCGGTTTCTTTGGCTTCATCTCCCTGGTTCATTGAGACAGCCTCAAGCAACGCGGAAACACCCGTGCAGCCCTGAATCACAGTGTCGTGCATCTCGCGTGCCAGCCTGCTGCGCTCCTCAAGGACCGCTTCATAACGCGCGCGCACATGTCTCACCCGGTATTGGTAGATGGCATAGATCAGCAAAGCAATCAGCGCCAGGCATGCGGCCACAAACCACCACGTGCGGTAGAAAAATGGCCTCTGCACGACAAGAATCGATGCCTCGCTCACTGCGCCGGGATCGTTCACTTCGAAGGTCTGCACGCGAAACCTGTAGCTGCCCGCGGTCAGATTCGTATAGTCGGCCGTGCGCGCGGCGGTGGGCGCGCTCCAACCTTTTTCAAAACCTTCGAGCATGTAGCGGAAGCGCAACCCGTCCTGCGACCGAAGCCGGATTGGCGTGAAATCAAACTCCAAGCGACCATTGCCTGGCCTGAGCACAACCGGGCTGTTCACGGCAACCGGTCGGCCATCGGCAAGCACCGCATCAATATGCAGCGGAGGCGGGGGCAACGGCGGGCGACGCCGGGGAAGGATGTGAACGGGGCCCAGATTACTCGGAAACCAGACATCGCCCGCCGAAGTGATGCTGCCTGAAGATTGCGTGCCACCGTAGATCTCAGTGTTGGCCGCCACTTCGGCGACAGAATAAAACGACAGTGCGAGATGGCGCGACGACGAATCGGCTTGATCATCCAATTCCTTGCGATTCACTTCGGCGACGCCATTCGGCCCGCTCATCCAAAGGTGTCCTGAGCCATCTTCGAGAATCTGATAGATGGCGTTTCCGGGCAGGCCGTCGGTGGATGAGAAGCGTGTCATTTTTCCGTCGCGATATCGGAACAGACCGTTGTTACGCGTGCCAAACCAAAGACCACCATCCGCGTCCTCGTGGATGGCCCAGACCTTCATTTGGGCCAGACTCGCCGTCGCCGCATCGCTCAGGAATCTGCTATTGCGCAGATGGCTCACGCCACGGTCAGTGCCGATCCAAAGGTCGCCATTGCGATCTTCAAGCAGCGCTCGAGTGCTGAAGTAGGCGAGCCCGTCACGCATCTGATAACTGACAACGCTCGGGCGATTGCCCTGCGCAACAATGTGATTCAGGCCCTCGTCGGCGGCGACCCATATGCTTCCATCGCGGTCTTGCGCCATGGCACGAACGAAGTTATTCGACAGCCCGTCCCGCGTAGTCAAATGGGTAACTCGGCCATCCGCGATCCGATAAACGCCGTCGCCATCGGTTCCCACCCAAAGTGCGCCGGAGCGTTCGCGGTAGACGTTGCGGACATGCACGGAACCCACGCCCGGCAGAGTCTGAGAAGTCACCACGCCATCTTTCATGCGGAATAATAGCGTGGAGCCGATCCAGAAACTGCCGTCGCGATCCTGATAAATGGTCCCGAAATCGGAATCGTTGGCCTTGGGCAGGGGAACGATGCTCACCCGCGCCTGCGTGAGCCGTAGCATGCCCGACTGGGTTCCGATCCAGAAATTTCTTTCGTTGTCCTCAAAGAAATTGAGCACCGTATTGCTGGGCAACGAAGCGGGCGCCGTGATCTGCGTCATGTTTCCCGCCCGGTATTCGTAGACCCCCTGCCCAATGGTTCCAATCCAAAGCACGCCATCCGCAGTTTCGCGCAGCACACGCACGGTCCCGGTGATTCCCTTGACAGGCTCGAATTCCTTCTGGCCCGTCACCATGCGGTTCAGTCCGGAAACCGTGCCCACCCACATCGTTCCATCCTGGGTCTGGACAATCGATTTCACGCGGTTCTGGCTGGCTTCCCCGCGCATGGTGAATTCGGTCACGCTGCTGTCGTTGAGCCGAAGCAGCCTGGATCCGCCCACCCAAAGGTTGCCGTTGCGATCGAGGTAAATGGCATGTACGGCCAGAGCGGGCACTTTTCCGTTGCCGTCAACGCGCACAAATCGATCGCCATCGAGCCGCAGCAAACCATTGTCCGTGCCTGCCCAGATGTTGCCCTGTGCGTCCTGGGCCAACGTGCGCACAAAGTCATTGCTCAGACCGTCACTCGCGGTCCAGGAACGAAACTCGCCGTAGGCATATCGGGCCAACCCACCACCTTCGGACCCGATCCAGAGCGCGCCATCGCGGGAGACCATGAGGCAAAACACGCTGTTTTCACGCAACGCGGGCGTGTTCTGCCGGTCGAAGACCACGAAGTGCAACCCATCGAAACGCACCAGCCCCCCGGTAGTGCCGATCCAGAGAAAGCCGTCAGGGGTTTGCGCGAAGGCCTGCACGGTCTGCTCCGGCAGCCCGTCGGAAGATTGCCACACATGGTGCGTGTATCCGGCAACCGCGCCGGACTGCGCCAAGGCAAACCCCGTCGCGCCCATGAGCAGCCAGGCGGTCCACACACAAGCTCTTTGCATAGCGGCGCCCAGTATACCGCGAAGAAACCTGGCCGCCGCGTCGAGATTTGCCAGAAATCGGCCGGAAATCCCTACTGATCCGACTTTTGGCGGATTCAAACAGCGGCCCATGGGACTAAAGTTGTCTTTCTTGAAGGCGATGGATCACAACCACGCTTGCAGGAACAAGCAGGCACGGAGCCTATCGCAATGTCTTCTTATATTCGATCCAGTTCGATGGGCCCCCGATCATTTGTAACAAAGACGCTGTTTTTGACAGGCTCCGTCCTGTTTGCCGCTTCTTCCGCTGCCCCTTCGTCTCACGCACAATCAGTTGCCACGCCGATTACGATCGATGCCAGCCAGCCTCTTCGCGCTCCTGGTCCAGCGCATTACGATGAAGGCTCCGCAACCACCCCTGGCGGGATCACACTGGGGTTGAACAGCCGCTATCTGACGCGCAATGGAGAGCCCTGGCTACCGGTCATGGGTGAGTTTCACTTCTCCCGCTATCCCCGCGAACAATGGGAAGAAGAAATCCTTAAGATGAAAGCAGCCGGGGTGAACATTGTTTCCACCTACGTGATCTGGATTCATCACGAGGAAGTGAAGGGCCAATTCGACTGGACCGGCCAGCGCGACCTGCGCGTCTTTGCCCAGCTCTGCGCCAAACATGGAATGTATATCGTGCCGCGCATCGGCCCCTGGGATCATGCCGAAGTGCGCAACGGAGGCCTTCCGGATTGGGTCCTCGAGCAAAGCCCGACGCGCGTGAACGATCCCGTCTATCTCGCCAGCGTTCGCGAGTGGTACGGGCAGGTTGGCGCGCAACTCAAAGGTCTGCTTTGGAAAGATGGCGGCCCGGTCATCGGCATTCAATTGGAGAATGAATACTCACAGCGCGGCCCGAGCGCGGGCGAAGCGCACATTCTCGAACTGAAAAAAATTGCCGTCGCCAGCGGCCTGGATGTGCCGCTTTATCTCATCACGGGCTGGGACAATGCCGTGGTGCCCCCGCGCGCGGTCATTCCTGTGTATGGCGGATATTCAGCAGCGCCGTGGGATAGCTCGATTGGCAAGCTGCCACCGGCGGAAGTGTATGCCTTCCGGTTCCAAAGCCGCGTTGCGGCCAACGTGAATACGGACAGGGCGCGTGGCGAACCGGATGCAGCCAAGATCGGCCCCGGAAATTTGCCTTACCTCACCGCCGAGATCGGTGGCGGCATCGAAGACACCTACCATCGCCGCCCGGTAATCGCGCCCGATGACATTGCAGCCATGTTTCCCGTCATGCTCGGCTCCGGCGTGAACCTGTATGGGACCTATATGTTCCATGGAGGCGAGAATCCCGACGGCGCGCGCACCACGCTCGAGGAGTCGCAAGAGACCGGCTATCCCAATGATTTGCCGATCAAGTCCTATGACTTTCAGGCGCCCTTGGGCGAATTCGGTGAAGAGCGCACATCCCTTCGCCGGCTCAAGGTGTTTCAATACTTCCTCAACGACTTTGGAGCGGAGCTGGCCCCGATGACAGTCCACGCTCCGGAGTTGCTGCCCAGCAGTTCCATAGATCTCTCGGTTCCGCGGGCGTCCGTGCGCTCCAACGGCGACGCGGGGTTCATCTTCTTCAATAACTACGTGCGCAATTACGCGTTGCCGGAGCGAAAAGCGGCGCAGTTTCTCATTCAGCTTCCGCATGGCACGCTCGCTGTGCCGCGCCACCCAGTCAATCTGCCGTCAGGAGCATACTTTATCTGGCCGTTCAACCTCAGCATCAACGGCGTCACGATTCGCTACAGCACTGCGCAACTGTTTACGCGCGTCGAAAACTTCGGCGCCAAGACGATTTACTTTGAGGCGCTACCGGGAATCGCACCCGAGTTCGCATTCGACGCGCACAGCGTGCGAACAGCAATAGCTTCAACCGGAACAACTACGCTTGATTCCGGTGTCCTCTACGTGAACGGCATCAAACCGGGCATCGAGTCGTCCATTGACGTAGTTTCCTCTGAAGGCAAGTCATTGCGGCTCGTCGTGCTCACTTCAACCGAAGCTGAGGATTCATGGAAGGTGCGCTTCGGGGGCCGCGATCACCTGCTCATTACCGATGAGGACCTTCTTTTCGATCCAGATGTACAGCCCGCCCACATTTTGCTACGTAGCCGTAGCGGCTCGAAATTCGCATTTACGATTGCTCCTCCGCCCGATGCCCCACTCAAAGCGGATGCGGCCTTGACTCCGCAATCGGAAACCAAGCTTGCGGCAAGTTTTACGGCCGAGCCGCCCCAGTGGGACGACCCCGTGAATTGCCGCCCAATCCAGGACGCGGGAATCGCGTCGCCAGTAAAGTTCGGCCCTGCCCTGCCCTACCGTCCGAAAGGAGTTGCGCAGGCGCCTGGCGCAGGTGATCTTCCGCAGGCAGCAAAGTGGAGGATCACCATCCCCGCGGGAGCGCTCAACGGCCTTAGCGAGCTTTTCCTCGAGGTCGACTACCAGGGTGACGTGGCGCGCCTGTCAACGGGGCATCTGCTGCTGGACGACAACTTTTACAACGGCAAGCCCTGGATGATCGGTCTCAAACGTTTCCTTGCGCCGGATCGGCCCAGCACATTCGAGCTGAGCATCCTGCCGTTGCGCAAAGACGCACCGGTCTACTTCGAATTTGCGCGGGCTCCGCAGTTCAACGCCGATGGCCAGATCGGCAAACTTGACGACATCCGTCTTGTTCCCGAGTACCAGCTTGCGATTGATGCTGAAGGCAAGTAAGTCGGTATGCTCGCCGCAAGCCAATTCCGGCTTGCTGTGCTTTTTAAAGGCGATTCTGGCGACGCGTGTACCCAACCATAAGGCCGTCTTTACATCGAGAGTTGAAAAGGAGCAAGCTGGAGGCAATCGGTGGACGAAGAGAACGGCGTGAAAGAAGCGTCAAAGATTCGGGTCCTGGTGGTGGATGACCACCCCATCATGCGTGTGGGCATCGCTGCCATCATTTCAGCTACGCCTGATATGACTGTAGTGGCCCAGGCGGGAAGCGGCGAGGAGGCGATCGAACTCTTTGAGAAACATCTTCCCGATATCACGCTGATGGATTTGCGCCTTCCGGGGATCAGCGGCGTCGAAGCCATTCGCAGCGTGATGGCCCGGCACCGCAATGCCAAGTTCATCGTCCTCACCACCTACGAGGGAGACGAAGACATCCATCAGGCGCTGCAGGCAGGGGCGCGCAGTTACATCATCAAGGGAATGCCGCACGACGCGCTGGTCAGCGCGCTGCGCCGCGTTCATACCGGCGGCCGCTTTCTGCCCCAGCCCGTCTCGCGCGCCCTCAATTCGCGGATCCCCAACTCCGACCTCAGCGGACGCGAGCGCGAGGTTCTCGATCTCATCGTCAAGGGCAAAAGCAACAAGGAGATTGCGGCCGATCTCGGCATTACCGAATCCACCGTTAAGTGTCACGTCAGCGTCATTCTCATGCGCCTTAATGTGAACGACCGCACTCAGGCGGTCGTAACGGCACTGCAGCGTGGGCTCATTCATTTGTAAAAGCAACTTCCACGCAAACGCTGCCGACTTCCAGCCGTGCAAACGAACGTCCGTGTGCGGCTGCTCCGATGCGAAGGCGTTGAAACGGAAGATGTCACTCGCTTCGGATTCAATTGTGCCTGCCATTTCTCTCTCACAAACAAGCACTTAAATGCGTGACCGCTTCATTTGGCCCCGACGCAATTGGTGGATTCTGGCCACCGCCGCCCTGCTCCTCGTTGTTGCCGCTGGATTTCTGTTGCGGAGACGAACCGATGCGATTGGAGCAGCTTTCGGATCGGGGCACGGTTCCACCGCCAAAGAACCCATCGGGGCGGTTTCGCCGGAGGTTGAAGTCTCATCATGTCGTTTGCTCACCCGCAATCAAATCGTTACCCATAAGCACAAGCGCGGCTATGCTCAATCTGCTCAGGGAAGGGATGTCCGCAATCGAGCGTGAGATGCTCTCGGGCACCTTGCCCCTCGACGAGTACAGGCGAATCAAAGCAAGCCTTGACGCTCTTCCTAGGAAAGCGCTAAGGGGACGGAAACATGTCGAAGGCAAGTGAATCGCAGTCAAAGGTGAGCCGTGCCGGATTCGCGTTTGAGCTTTCGCGGTCGTCAACGGCCTGCGTGCGACTCTCTAATATTCGCAAGATAGACTTCGACGCTTAAGGGGTCGATTGGTTCGATTTCAACCGCTTCCAGGACCTCTCATTCGGGAAACACTCCGTCAGAGAAACAGTCCTGTTTCTTCCGCCGTCCGATAGTGCTGAATGGTGCTGGGGTTTTGGGGTGAGCAACAACATCTCGACAGCCTTCGCGCCCCCCTTCCCGCATTTGTGGTAAGACCGGTTGTGAGTAAAGGTCGAGCGTGATGCAGCTGTTTGCGCGCCGGAGAAGTTCCTGGGCAGTCTTGAAGTCTATTCTGAGGAGCTCAGGTTCGTCCCAAACGATTGCCGAAATGTGCGGCTTGAAAACGCGCTGTCGGGTTCAGGGTTAGCCCCCGAACCCCACCCGCGACTCCGGATGAATGCGCCGATGCCCGAACTACGCCAGCGAGCTGCTGACGTTGCTGAACACCGTGTTTACGGCAGTCGCGACGCCCTTAACGCTGGTGATGACCGTCAGTGAAATCAGCGCTATGAGCAACGCATATTCGACCAGATCCTGGCCTTGTTCATTGTTTGCAAGATTCTGGAGTTTGATATACAGCCTCAATGCTAGGTTATTCATATCGATCCCTTTCGTATTTGTGATTTACGGGTAAGTTAGTAACTCGGCCCTTGATTCATGGAATGTACTATGAATCCTGAATTGTTATCAGTCCGCTGTCAACGTGGCTACGGTGACGTTGAACCCGGTTACCATTTCCAATTAAATGAAACTTTTGCGTCACTCAAGAGCGACTCTGCTGACAATGTGTCTTCGGTGACCTTGAAACCGGTTACCTTCGCCGCCGAAATGTAACTTAAGCGTCACTTACCGGCACCGTGACCCGATAAGTGGACAGCACGGAGCTCTCGACAACCACGGCTTTCAGATGTTGAGGCTGGGGTAAGTGTCGCGCGATTGCCTTATCGCGACTATGTAGAGCGTAATATCGTTTGAAGTCTGGCGAGCGAAACGCTCCAGAGCACCCTATAGCCGTAGAATTCTGCGACCGATCGAAGAAATCGCGCGAAGCGCCGGTCAGTTGCGATGAATTAAATCGGATCCCTGCCTTTGCAAAGGATCAGAATATGGAAGCTCATAGGGAGCCCGAACATGGACAGGGAAAAGTATCGCTCGGAGATTCGCCTTTCGCGCGCAGGCCGGATGAAGTTAGCATGAATCGTGAAGCTGAATTGTAAAAATGGATCGGACCCCGACCGTGACGACGCATTGCGTGTACCGGTCGAGCGATATCTCAGCATGAGGCTTGAATGATCGTTCGCATCGCAAAGCTCCTTCTGCTGGTTTCCATTGCCTTTCTCTACGCCCTGGTTGTGTTCAACAACCTCACCGACTTTGGATCGAATGCGCAGTTCGTTCGCCATGTGCTCCTCATGGACACCACCATCCCCGGCAATCACGGCATGTGGCGCTCCATCTCCTCGCCCGCAGTCGACCTCGCCTTCTACCTGAGCATCATCGTCTGGGAGGCACTCACCACGATTCTCCTTTTCTGGGGCGCGCTTCGGTTAATGCGTGCTCTGCGTCTGCCCGCCCCGGCGTTCAACGCGGCAAAGTCGATTCCACTGCTCGCTCTCACCTCTTCCCTTCTCATGTGGCTAGTTGCATTTCTTGCCGTTGGCGGGGAATGGTTTCTAATGTGGCAGTCGCGCATCTGGAACGGGCAGGAGGAAGCCTTCAGAAACTTTGCGGTCGTCGGTCTCGTATTCCTGATCCTGATGCAGCCTGACGCGGACGGCCAGCCGTGAGGCCCACGCGCGGAGTCGTCCGACTCATTGCCCTGGCGGCGGCGTGCGGAGCACTGAGCGCCTTTGGCCAAACGGCCAATCCGGCATGGCAAGGCGCCGTTGAGCGATGTGCGCGCCAAGCTCCCGAAGCAAGAATCGTTGTGCTCGATATCGCCAGCGGACGTTTGCTCGCTACACGGCGACCGAACGCTACGGCACGAACACTAGCCGCGCCGGGATCGACATTGAAGCCGCTGGTTCTGTATCGCCTGGTGAGCATGGGCCAGTGGAACCCGGCGCGCCGCGTTGCATGCAACCGGCAACTCGTCGTAGCCGGCCATCGGCTGGCATGTTCGCATCCGCCCGCTCCGCCCTTCAATGCGCGTGAGGCGTTGACGTGGTCGTGCAACACTTACTTTGCCGCGTTGGCGCGCGCGTTGCGGCCGGGTGAGCTGGGGCAGTTACTGCGCCCAACTGGTTTGCTCGGAGCGACAGGCCTGGAGCCCAACGAAGCAGTGGCTGAATTTCGCGAACCGGATTCAGAAGATTCGAAGGAGTTGACACTGCTCGGAGTGGAGGGCGTGCGCGTGACGCCGCTCGAGCTGGCCGAAGCCTATCGCTGGCTTGCGATAGGCTTGGGCGCGCATCCAAGTTCCGATGCGGCGAAAGTTGTCCGTGAAGGGCTTGAGGACTCTGCCAGCTTCGGCATGGGCGGTCAGGCCGACCTCGGCGGTGTTGCGGCGATGGGCAAAACAGGCACAGCCGAGGACTTGGCGTCGAGCCGAACGCACGGATGGTTTGTTGGCCTCGCGCCGGCGCAGAAGCCAAGAGTCGTGATCGCTGTTTTCTTGCCGGCGGCTCGCGGCACGGATGCGGCGCACGTGGCCGGAGAGATTTTGGCCAACTCACCCTTGGGGCGGCCATGAATCGGGAGTGGATGGCGCGATCGCTCCTGAGCCTGTTGGCTGCCGCGGGCGTTGCGTGGAGCGGCCTGCAAACGGCGCCACAGGCTGCAGTGAGCGCTGCCGCAACACCGAGGGAAGACCGCGTCGCAGCCCGCGAAACCCTTCGCGTTGGAATGTGGACGCTGTGGCACGATCGCGAAGTTGTCCTGACATCCGCCGAGCCAGATCACAAAATCACCCTGCGAGCTTGCTCGGGCTGCGCCGCGCTCGGATTCGGCGAACGAGTCACAGTTCGTGCAGACGGAGACGTAATGGCGCTGACGGCCCCGGGCAAAACGAGCAACGTGCCTCGCATCTTGATAGTCGCGCCGGTGACGCTCACTGCGCATGGCGAAACCGTCACGCTGCATGATCCAGTTGCAATGACGGCACGACACGGTGTGCTCGGTATCGTGGTAATGCTTC
>Ga0335085_10003518_pt1 | contig 26992 bp, 24 predicted proteins | sample Lox_Sample_45_FD_206712 | JGI IMG/M metagenome (GOLD analysis project Ga0335085, IMG submission 206712) | Soil microbial communities from Loxahatchee National Wildlife Refuge, Florida, United States - Lox_Sample_4.5 | ecosystem: Environmental > Terrestrial > Soil > Wetlands | place: USA...
AACGACCGATCCCACTACTCCGACCGCGAGCGAAACCCGGCCGGCCAACATCATTCTGACCAGGAGGTCGCGGCCGAAGCGATCGGTGCCCAGAATGTGGAGTGACCCGCCGGGGTCGCGTGCGCCCGGCGGCAAGAGGCGGGTCGCCAGCGCATCACCAATAGAGAGGGCGTTCGTTCGCGACAGGGCCGGAACGACCACCACGCCGACCGCGAGGCCGATGAGCAACGCGGTCGACAGCTGTTCGGCCCGGTGCGCCCTCGCGCCGACGAGGAGTCGCAGGGCCGTCACTCCCGTCTCCTCGGATCGATCAAGGGCAGGGCGAGATCGGCGGCCAAGTTGGCGAATACCACGATGGCGGCATAGACGGCAGTCGCTCCCATCACGACCGGATAGTCGCGCGCGTTGATCGCGTCCAGCAGGGCCCGTCCCATTCCGGGCCACGCGAAGACCGCTTCGACGAACACCGATCCGGCGACGACGCCGGGCAACGAGAGCCCGAACAACACCGTGAGAGAGGGAAGTATCGTCGCGAGCACATGGCGGAAATGCACGCGCTGCCACGAGGCGCCTTTGGCGCGGGCCGTGCGAATGAAATCCTGGCGCATGACGTCCGACGCGTTGGTGCGGGTGTACCGCGCGATGCCGGCCGCGCCGATGCTCGCCAAAATGCTCACGGGCAGCACGGCATGCCGCACAATGTCCGCGATGCGAGGCCAGCCGGTGAGGATGGCCGCGGGTGTCTGCACGCCGAACGCAGGCATCCGCACCCACTCCGGAAATCCCCACGACGCGGCGCCGTAGGTGAATACGCCGACGAGCGCGAGCGCCAGCCAGAAGCTGGGGGCCGCATAGACGGTGGTCGTGATCGCGGTCAACCCCAGATCAACCAGCGTTCCACGGCGTACGCCCTGGATGATCCCGAGCGGCACGCCGATGAGAAACGTGAGCGCGATCGACGCGATGCCGAGGCCAAGCGAGATCGGCAACGCGTCACCGATGACGTCTCGGACCGGGCGTTGTCGTGCGAAGCTCTCTCCTAAGTCGCCGTGGAGCATCGCCACCGTCCAGCGTGCATATTGAACGGCCATCGGCCGGTCGAGCCCGAGCGCTTCGCGTGTTCTCGCCGCTTCGGCCACGGAGGCCGAAGGTGAGATGAGAAGCGCCGCCGGATCGCCCGGGGCGAGACGAATGAGCGCAAACGTCATCGTGAGGACCAGCCAGATCACGACCAGCGAGCCGGCGACGCGGCGGGACACGGCGGCGAGATGCACAGAGTGAAATTGTGCGCCGGCCGTTGCGCGTCAACTCTGGCGCGCGGAGCGGTCGCGGCAGTGGGTGTGTGTGTCGCGTCGTGCGGGCCGCCGGATCGGCCCATCGGGGTCGTGGTCTACGCCTCGGGTGCCGACATGTCATCGGCCAACCCGCTGACGACCATCCTTCCGTTGGCGCGGCAGGTGCAGCGGTTCGCGCTGTTCGTGACGTTGGCCCGATACGACAGCGCGCTGACGCCAATGCCGTACGCGGCGCGGACCTGGGCCTGGTCGACGGATCATCGCGTATTGACGTTTCATCTTGTTCGCTCGCTCAAGTGGGACGACGGCCGGCCCACGACGGCGGGAGACGTGGCGTTCACGATCCTGGCGGCCAAGGACCCCGCGACGGGCTACGCCCGCGCGTCCGATCTGGCGCAGGTCGACACCGTCATCGCGGAGGACGATACGACGGCGGCCGTGCGATTCGAGTCGCCTCAGGCCGGGATCCCCGACATCTTCTGCGAACTGCCGATCCTGCCCGCGCACGTGCTCGCGAGCGTACCGCGCGCCGAAATGACGCGCGCCTCGTTCAACGGCCGGCCCACCGGCAACGGCCCGTTCAAGTTCGTCGAGCGGCAGCCGGGCCTGCTCTGGCGATTCGCGCGCAACGACTCCTTCCCGTCGGAACTGGGCGGCCCGCCGCGGCTCACGGGATTGGTGGTGACCGTCGTCGATGAACCGACCACGAAATTCGCAGGCCTCGCCAGCGGCGATCTCGACATCGCGGGGATCTCGCCGAGCATGGCCGCCCTCGCGCGGCGCGATCCGACGCTCCGCGTCATTGACTATCCGGTACTCTTCACGACCGGGCTGGTGCTGAACGTACATCGGCCCCCGTTTGACGACATCCGGGTGCGGGAGGCGCTGGACGTCGCCATCGACCGCACCCGAATCGTCGACGTCGAGCTGGCGGGGTACGGCCGGATCGCCCACGGTCCGGTTCCCGCGGAGAGCCCGTTCGCGAGTCATGCGGTGCCGGTCGTGGACACGGGTCGGGCGGATTCCCTCCTCGACGCGGCCGGGTGGAAACGCGGCCGCGACGGGGTCCGGAGGCGCGGCGGTCTCACGCTGGCCTTCGACCTGCTCACCGTGGGCAGTGGCGACAACGGCATCGAGCAACTGATTCAATCCGATTTGGGGCGTCGAGGGATTCGCATGAACATCCGCCCTCTCGAGCTGGGGGCGTTTCTCACGCGGGCGCGCGCGCCCGCGAAGACGTTCGACGCTCTGTTCACGGGCATTCCAGGCGATGTGTCGTTGGCCTTTCTCTCGGCGATGTTCGAGTCCAAGCAGAGCGGGAGCGCGTTGGACTATGCGGCCTTCCACACGCGCGAATTGGATTCGCTCTTTGCCGCGGCCCGTGTGGCCGGCACGCTTCGGTCGCGGCGCGATGCGTGGCTTGGCGTCCAGGCGGCGCTCGCGCGCACCTTGCCCGTCGTTTGGCTGTATCACGCGCGCGGGGTACAGGGCGTTTCGGCGCGGCTGACCGGAGTCCGCATGGATCTCCGCGGGGAGTTGGTGACGCTTGCCCAATGGGACGCCAGTGAACGGCCCGGCGCTCGGGGGCGATGAGTCTGCTCCTGTCGTCGTCGGCCCTCCAGGTTCGCCGCACCATCGCGACGGGCGGACTGCGATCGCTCGCCGCGTCGCTGGCGGCCGATCTCGACGACGTCCTGGCGCATCCCCTGTACGTGCCGGAGGAGAAAGCCCTCCTCTCGCGAGAGGGTGGGCGGTGCCCCAGGCACGGAATATTGCTCGAGTTCGATCCGTGGTCGCCCCACGAGCACCGGTGTCCCGTCGACGGCGAGGCCTTTCGCGGCGTGTTCCACCATCGGTTCTGGATTTACTGGTACCAGCTCTGGCTCGCCGAACGCGCGGTTCACGCCGGCACGCTCTTCCTTCTTGGAGGCGACAGACGATACGCGGGCCTGGCCGCGGCGATTCTCGCCGCCTACGCCGACGATTACCTGACCTATCCGAATGTCGACAATGTGCTCGGGCCGACGCGCCCGTTCTTTTCCACCTACCTCGAGTCAATCTGGACGCTGCACCTCAGCGTCGCGCTCGATTTGCTCGAATCGTCTCCGGGACCGGACGAGTTTCGTGAACTCGGCGCGCGCGTGCGCGAGCGCGTGCTCGAGCCCAGCGTCGAACTGATTGCGTCCTACGACGAGGGCACGTCCAACCGGCAGGTGTGGAACAACGCGGCGCTGCTCGCGGCGAGCGTGTTGTTGGGCCGCCCGGCCGGGGTCGATGCCGCGATCAACGGGTCGTCCGGGGTTCTGCGCCACTTGCGGGACGCCGTGCTCGCGGACGGCACGTGGTATGAAGGAGAGAACTATCATCTGTTTGCCCACCGCGGCCTGTGGTATGCGATCGCGATGGCCGACCGCCTCGGGGCGGCGATCCCGTCCGGTCTTCTTTCGCGGTTCGACGAGGGCTTTGCGACGCCCTTCGAAGTCGCCCTGCCGGATTTTACCCTCCCCGCGCGCCGCGATTCACAATATGGAATTGCGCTGCGCCAGTGGCGGTTCGCGGAACTCTGTGAACTAGGGCTCGCTCGGCACGCGGACGACCGTCTGACGCACGCGCTTGCCCGGGTGTACTCCGGGGACGCGCCGCCGGGACGGACGGGACGATGGCGCTCGTCGGCCGATGTCGAACGGAACGAACGCGCGGTGCGGCTCACCCGATCGGACCTGGGCTGGCGGTCGCTGCTCTTCGCGCGCGAGGAACTTCCACCGCTGGTGCCGAGCGTGCCGCGGTCAACGCTGCTGCGGGGCCAGGGGCTCGCCGTGTTGCGGCGACGCGACGGTGAGGTATTCGTCGCGTTGGACTATGGGCACTCCGGCGGTGGTCATGGACATCCGGACCGGCTCAACGTGGTGCTGGCGCAAGGCGAAACGCATTGGCTCGACGACGTCGGAACCGGATCGTACGTGGATCCGTCGCTGCACTGGTATCGCAGTACGCTGGCACACAACGCACCCTTGGCCAACGGCCGGTCACAATGGCGAGGTGACGGCCGACTGGTGGCCTTCGCGGACGATGGCGAGTTCGGCTGGGTCGAGGCGACCGCCGAGATCGCGGATGGAGTGCGGACGACGCGGAGTCTCGTGACGACGGCGGACTACGTCCTCGATCAGGTCGGCTGGGCGGGCACCGAAGGAGGGATGCTCGATTTGCCGATGCATGTGGAGATCGAGTCGAGCGCTGATTCACTCGGGTTCGAGCCCGCGCCGTTGCGGGGAGAAGAGGGCGAGGAGGACGGATTCGTGTTCGTGCACGACACGGAACGCGCGCTGCGCCTGGCCGGAGCGGTCACACATTTCCGCGGCCGCGCGAAGCGGGGCGCGCTCGATCTGTGGCTCACGAGCTCAGTCGACGTCGAGCTTTGGCGTTGCGTCGCCCCCGGCCCGCCCGGGTCCGCCGAGCGGCCGTTTCTCCTGGTCCGCGGTAGGGGCGGGGCCGGGACGGTGCGCGTGGTCGCGAGCTGGTCGGGCGCGGTGGTCCGTGCCACGTTTGAACCCACGCTCGCCGTTGAGCTCGTGTCCGGCACCACACATACACACGTGCGAACCCTCGAGGGATGGCGCATCGACGTCGACGGCTCCCGCGGGCAGGGGGCGCGGAGCGCCCGCCGAACGATCGTGCTCGGCGGTCTCGAACACCGGGATTCCGAGCGATCGATGTCCCCACGCGTTCCGGGGCGGCCGGTGATCAAGCCGGCCTTGGACTTGCGGCGCGGTGCCGCGTTGCACTGGGAGCTCGGCGAAGCCAATTATCGCCGGTCGGAGCAATCGTGGGGCGATGCGGGAGAGCCGACGGCAGATCTCACGCTTGTTTGGGTCGGGGACGAATTTGTCTTACGGGTAGCGGTCCATCACGTGGATCGCACCTTCGTGCCCGAGGGGCAGATCAATCCGTTCGACAATGAACACGCGGACGTCAATGGCGCCGGTCTTCAGCTCTATTGTGGTGTGGGAGCGGCCGAGCCGGAGGGCTGGTTGCTCGTTCCAATCGAGGGAGACGATGCAGTTCGGATCCGCCCCATCGCGGCCGGCTCGACCTCGACGCTGCGTGTGATCCACGCGGTATGGGGCCCGCTGGCCGACGGCTATGCGATCGAAGCGCATCTCGGGAGCAACGTCATCTTGAAAGACAACGATCTGCTGCGTCTGGATGTGGTCGTGAATGAGAAGCCGTTTGGGCGCGTGAGGCGCCGGGGCCAACTCGTGCTCGGCGGCGGGCGCGGAGAGTTCGTCTATTTGCGCGGCGATCGGCACGACGCCGATCACTTCCTCGCGATCCGGCTTCGCGATGGCTGACTCCAAGCTGGACTCGATACGCGTCGTCTTGTACGAGCCGCAGGATCCGGTGAACATCGCGGCGACGGTCCGAGCGATGAAGAACATGGGCGTCGGGGCACTCGCGTTGATTCGCCCCGTCCCGTTCGATCCCGTCCGGCTCGAAGGGATCGCCCACGGAACGCAGGATCTCATCGAGCGGATCCAGGTGCATCAGAGCTTGGAGACGGCCGTGTCGGATTGCGTTCGCGTGCTCGCGTTCACTGCTCGGCGGCGTGCCGCCAAGTTTCGCGTGCTCGAGCCGAAGGCCGCCGCCGCGGAACTCCTTTCGGCGGTGGTCGAGGGACCGGTCGCCATGGTGTTCGGCCGGGAGGACAGCGGACTTCCGAATGAAATCCTCGATCGCGTGCACGCGCTCGTGACAATTCCCACCACGGACCACGCGTCGATCAATCTGGCGCAAGCGGCCCTCATCGGTCTCTACGAGCTGCATGTGGCCGCCGCTGACGCGACGCGGACGCTCGCGCCCCCGCGCAAGGCGGCGCCGCCCCCGACACAGGGAGAGTTCGACCTGTTCTTCACGGACGCGGAGCGGTCGCTGGCGGCAATCGAGTTCTTCAAGACGCGCAATGCCGAGCACATCATGCGTTCGTTGCGCGCCTTGACGTTCCGAGCCGACCCCGACGCGCGCGAGCTCTCGTTGCTTCGCGCGATGTACATCGAGGTGGTGCGATTTCTGGAGCGAACCGGCCGGGGAGCAGGCCGCCGCCCTTGACGCGTCCGCGGGCCCGCTCATTCTTCGGTCATGCCATTCCGAAAGTTCTTCGATCGAGACTCGAAACGCCGGGAACCGTCCGCGCCTGAGGGGGAAGAGGCGGTCGCGGAGGAGGTCGAGGTCGAGGAGGCCGAGGTCGAGCTGGAGGAGGAGGAGGAACGCGAACCGGAGGACGCGGACGAGATCGATTGGCGCGCTCGCGCGAACGCCGTGTTGCCGACCGGCGCTTCGACGGGAAGCAAGCGTGCCGAGGCGCTCTATGGGGACGCCGCGGCGCACGGGCCGACGCATTTCACGGCGTCGGTTGGATGCCGTCTCGCGGATCCCGACGGCAATACGTACCTCGACTGCACGATGGCGCTGGGCGCCGTCGCACTCGGGTATGCGGAACCAAGCGTCACGCGAGCGGTGCAGGCCGCGGCCGCCGGGGGCAACGTGTCCGGGCTGTCGGATGTCCGCGAGATCGAAGTGGCCGAGCGACTCTGCGACGTGATTCCGTGCGCTGAGATGGTGCAGTTCCTCAAGACCGGAGCCGAAGCGGTGTCCGCCGCGGTGCGATTGGCGCGGACGTATACGGGCAGGGACATCGTGGTCGGGTCGGGGTACTTCGGATGGCACGATTGGTCCAGCGCCGCGACCGGTGTTCCAGCGTCGGTCCAGAATCGGTACCGGGCGATCCCGTTCGACGACGTGGCGGCGCTCGAAGCCGCGGCTCGAGACGCGGGAGGCGATCTCGCGGCGATCGTGCTGGAGCCCGTCGTCGAGCGGCTTCCGAGCGACGAGTGGATTGCGCGCGCGCGCGCGCTGTGCGACGAGCGGGGCGCCGCGCTGATCTTCGACGAGATGAAGACCGGGTTTCGCCTACGGACTGGCGGCTATCAGGAGTTTTCGGGTGTGAAGCCCGATCTGGCCGCGTTCGGAAAGGCGATGGCGAACGGGTATCCGCTGGCGGCCGTCGTTGGCCGTCGCGATCTCATGGAGGCCGCCCGCCGGACCTGGATTTCGTCCACGTTGGCGGGGGAAGGCACGGGCCTCGCCGCCGCGGGGGCCGTGCTGGATTGGCATCAACAAGCCGACATCTGTGATTCGTTGTGGTCGATCGGGCGCGACCTGAAATCCGGGATTCAAGCCGCCATCACCGCGAGCGGGATTTCCGGTGTCGCGGTGGAGGGGGTTGACCCCATGTGGTTGATACGGTTCGACGATCCGCGGCGCGAGACTCGATTCCTGGAACTCGCGGCGTCGCACGGAGCGCTGTTCAAGCGCGGCGCCTATAACTATGCGGCGGTCGCCCACGTGGACGACGTCATCGAGGAGATCGAGGCGATCGCCAACCGCGCGTTCATCGATCTCCGCGAGGAAGAGCGGACGCGCTGAGCACGATGGCCGATGGACGCGCGGCGACGCGTGAGAACACCCCCCGCGGTGACGGCGCGCCGTTGATCGACGTCCACGTGCATTTCCTGCATGCCGACGCGGGGCGAAGCGACTGGGAGGCGGTCAACGCCGCGCGCAGGCGGGCCGCGACCCGCATTGGCATCACCTATCACGTGGCGTCGGTGCTCGGAAGTTACGGACACACATCGCCGACCTATTTTCCTTCGCCCGAAGACGTGGTGCGCGGAAACGATGCCATGCTCGCGATGTGTGCCGCGGACGCGCGGATTCGGATGTACGCGACCGTGAATCCGAACTATACCTCCCACGCGCTGCAGGAGATCGAGCGCTGCGCGGCACAGGGCGCGATCGGCGTCAAGTTGCTGGCGAGTCGGCGTGCCGACGATCGATTGCTGGATCCCGTTGCCGATCTCGCGGCCGAGCGCGGCTTGGTCGTTCTGCACCACATCTGGCAGCATCGGCGGCGGGAGTGGCCGTCGCAGGAGATCTCGGACGGGGCGGATCTCGCGCGGTTGGCGGGACGGCACCCGCGCGCTGTGTTCATTTTGGCGCATATCGGAGGCGGTGGCGATTACCTCCACACCTTCCCGGCCATCGCCGATTTTCCGAACATGTACGCGGACGTCTCCGGGAGCGGCGTGGACCGCGGGATGCTCGACGCGGCGGTGGCCGCGATCGGCCCGTCGCGCTTGCTGTGGGGCACGGATCTCACGATGGAAACCGGACTCGCCAAGTTACGTGCGCTCGATACGATTGGACTCCGTCCGGTCGACGTCGAGGGCATTCGCTGGCGAAACGCGGTGGGCATCTTTCGAGCGGGGAGCTTTCCGCGCGTGCCGCTCGCATGATCGATATCAATACGCTCATCGGCCCTTATCCGTATCGACACGTTCCCCACCCGACGCCCGAGGCGCTCGTCCGGGTCATCGATCGGGAGCAGCTCTCGGGGGCGTGGGTCGGCCATCTACCGTCGGCGTTCCATCGTGACCCAACGGCGGGAAACACCGAGCTGTACGACGCAGTGGCTCCATACGGCGCGAAACTGGCCCCGATTCCGACCATTCGTCCGGATTGGCCGGGATGGGATCGGAGGCTGTCGGAGGCGCGGTCCAGGGGGGCGCCTGCGATCCGCGCATATCCGCCGCAGTGGGGAATGGGGCCGGCCGATTCCTCGATTCGATCGCTCGTGGTGGCGGCGGGTGAAATCGGAATGGCGGTGCTGCTCACGGTTCGCTTTGAGGATGTCCGGCAGAGACACGGGCTCGACGTGGCGGGCGACTTGCCGGCCGCGACCGTTCGAGGCCTGGCGCGGGCCGGCGACTCCGTGCGGCTGGTGGTGACCGCCGCCGGTCGCGAGTTCATCGAGGAAGTGCACTGGGGCCTGACGGCGGAGGAACAGGCGCGGGTATTCTGGGATATTTCCTGGATTTGGGGGCCGCCCGAGGACCATCTGGCCAAGCTATTTCGAACGATGGGTGCTGACCGGTTTGTGTTCGGAACGCAATGGCCCCTGCGTCTGGCACAGGCACCTCGCGCGAACCTCGATCTCTTGCCGGACGATGTGCGCGGGCTTGCGCTCGCGGATGTGACGAGAATCTGTGCGGCGGCTTGCGCGCAATGAATGGTCAGTCCAAATTTCCGACCGGTTGAACTTGTGAAAATCTTCACAAGTGCCTCGCTGTCACGCCTGACCCCACCTTGATGATCGAGCGAAGGAAGTGGACCGTTATCCCGGGGCTCGTTGCCCTGGCCGCCGGTGCCGCTATGCTATCTGCCTACAGCGGCGCTTCCACCTCCCAACACAGTTCGCCCGTCCAGCCGATCAGGTTTCCGCACCCCGTCCACGTGCAGAAGCTCGGCATCAATTGCCTCTACTGCCATTTCTCCGCGAACAAATCGCCGGATCCCGGTCTCCCCGCGCTGTCGACGTGCATGGGCTGTCACAACCTGATCGGACCCGATCGTCCGGCGAGCGATCTCGGTCCCAAGCGCCACAGCGAAGAGCTGGCGAAGCTCTACAAATACGCGGATCAGACGGCGCCCGGCGCCGGCATGGGCCCCAACGCCAAGCCGATTCCGTGGATTCGCATTCATAAGGTGCCGGACTATGTCCACTTCCCGCACATGCGACACGTCAATGCCGGCGTGACCTGTCAGACCTGCCACGGTCAGATCCAGGGCATGCAGCAAGTCTACCAGTACGCCTCGCTCAACATGGGTTGGTGCGTGAGCTGCCACGTCAATGGCTATAGCCCGAAGGAGGGCTTGATCGCGGCCGGATATGATACGCTGCCGAGCGCGATGCCGCCGACTCCCTCGCTGCTGCTGGCGGCGACGGACACGACCCGAAAAAAAGCGCGCTACGACTGCGCCAACTGCCACTACTGACCTCGATGCCCGCTGACCGATCCGTGCCGACCGGGGATCGCCCCGCGCGAATCACTGATTCGCGAATGAGACCGACTGAATGAGCCAGGAATCGCACACGTCGGGCGTCCGGCGACGCGACTTCCTCAAAGTGCTCGGCGCTTCGGGGGTCGCAGCGGTGGCGTCTGGCTGCCTGCCGGAAAACGCAGGGAAGTTGATTCCGTACGTGATGTCGCCGGATGAGACGGTGCCGGGCGTCTCGACGTACTACGCGACCACGTGCCGTGAGTGCGCTGCGGGGTGCGGTCTGATCGCGGAAACGCGCGACGGCCGGACGATCAAGCTCGAGGGCAATCCGGACCATCCGCTGAACCGCGGGGCGCTCTGCGCGCGTGGACAGGCGGGACTCCAGGGCCTGTACAATCCAGACCGGCTGCGAACGCCGCTGGTCAAGACCAACGGCCAGTGGAAGCCGGCGTCGTGGAACGATGCGTTGGCCCTGGTCAGCGATAAGCTCTCGCATGCCCGCGGGAGTGGCGTGTTCTTCAATCAGCATGAGACGGGCAGCTTTGTTCCGTTCCTCGACAATTGGCTCGCCGCGTTCGGCATGCGGCCCCACCTCAGCGTCGACCTGGACGCGGACGACGCGACGCTCGAAGCGAACCGGGCGGCCTATGGCGTTTCGTGGCCGCGCCTCAGCTTTGCGGACGCGAAGGTCATCGTTTCGTTCGGCGCGGATTTTCTGGAGGGCTGGGGCGCTCCCGTGCCCCAGCAACTCGACTTTGCCGACGCTCGGGCCAAGCTCGATGGAGCGCCGCGGTTCATCTATATCGCGCCGCGCCGGTCGTTGACGGGACTCAACGCCGACCAATGGATTGCGTGTCGGCCCGGGGGCGAACTCGCCATCCTGAATTTCCTGCGCGGGTACGGAACGGCCGCCGATGCCGCGCACGTCAGCGACGTCCCCGAGGCGACGCTGGTCCATCTCCACACCGAGCTCGCCGCCAAGCCCAGCCTGATCCTGTCCGGCGTCCGGACGGCGATCGCCGGCGATGTGGCGACCGCCGTCGCGGCGCTCAACAAGTCGTTGGGGAACGTCGGCGTGACGATCCGCCCCGCCGATGCGATTGCGTCGTTCGACGGGATCGCGCGCTTCGACCAAGTGCTCGCCGCGATCGAAGAGATGCGCGCCGGTCATACGCAGATCGCGTTTTTTCGCGGGGTGAATCCGGTCTACGCCATTCCGAAATCGGCCGACGTTGCCGGCGCGCTCAAGAACGTGCCGTTCAAAGTGAGTTTCTCATGCTATCCGGACGAGACCACCGAACTCTGCGACGTCGTGCTCCCGGATCTCCACCCGCTCGAGACGTGGGGCGATGCCGAGCCGATGCGCGGCACGTTGTCGCTGCTGCAGCCGGCGATGGATCCGGTCTTCAGCGGGACGCGGTCGACGGGCGACGTCTTGATCGCGCTCGCGAAGAAGGAGCCGAGTGTCGCCCCGAAGTACGCGGTGGAGGATTACAAGACGTGGTACCTGGCCCACGTCGGGAGTGAGGCGGTGTACGCCGCCGCGCTCGCGAAGGGGCTGATGGCGGCCCCGATCGGGAGCCCGGCCCCGCGTGCCGCGCTCCCGGTCAGCGCGACCGCGGCGCATCGCGCGACGCAGCCGAGCCCTGGTGCTGATGAATATTTCCTCGTCACGTATCCATCGTTGGCGCTGGGCATGGGCCAGGGGGCCAACAAGCCATGGTTGCTGGAGATGCCCGATCCGGTGGTCAAAGTGGCGTGGAGTTCGTGGGTCGAGATGCACCCGGAAACGGCGGCAAAACTGGGCGTGACGCGCGGCGATTCCGTCGACGTGCACACGCCGCTGGGGACTGTGCGCGCGCCGGCCGTCGTGTACCTTGGCATTCGGCCGGACACGATCGCCATCCCGCTCGGCCTCGGACACCGCGCCGCGCAGGCCCTGCCGAATTTCGACCCGATGCATGCTGACCATTCCGCGATTCAATGGGGATATGGGCGGTATGCGCGCGACCTCGGTGTGCAGGCGCGCGACCTCGTCACGCTGAGTGTGAACGGTGCGGGCGGCCTGTCGCTGGAAACGGCGGCGGCGTCGCTCAAGCCCACCGGTGAGAACGAGATTCTGCCCAGCATCGAAGGCTCGGCGCGCCAGCACGGCCGGGGCATCGCGCAGGCCGTCGCGGTCGCGGATCTCGCCCAGCTGGGTCAGGCGAATCCAGCGGAGGAGGAAGCGATCCCCGGGGACGCGAGCCACGCGTACTTGCCCGGCATGCGGTCGCCGGTGGCTGCCGACGCGCAAGGCGAACTCGGGGCCCCGACCGCGGCGAATCACGGCAATCAAAAGGGCTTGTACGCGCCCGACAACGTGCGTCAGATGACCAAACGGCGCTGGGCGATGACGATCGATCTCGCTCGGTGTACCGGTTGTTCGGCGTGCGTCACGGCGTGTTCTGCGGAGAACAACATTCCCACGGTCGGGGCCCCGTGGCAAAACGCGACGATCTGGGCGGAAGCGAAGGCCGGCGTCAACATCTCGCGCGGGCGCGAGATGAATTGGTTGCGGATCGAGCGGTACTACGAGGGCGCCGACGACGGAAAGTTCGGTGAAGAGTTCGAGGCGCGGTTTGTTCCGATGTTGTGCCAGCAGTGCGGCAACGCCCCGTGCGAGCCGGTGTGTCCGGTCTACGCGACGTATCACGCGCCGGACGGGCTGAACGTGCAGGTCTACAATCGGTGCGTGGGGACGCGGTATTGCTCGAACAACTGTCCCTACAAGGTCCGGTATTTCAATTGGTTCGGGTACGGCGAGGCGGACCGCAAGCAATATGCGTTCCCCGAGCCCCTCAATTGGCAGCTCAACCCGGACGTGACGGTCCGGGGCAAGGGCGTGATGGAGAAGTGCACGTTCTGCGTCCAGCGCATCCGCGAGGCGGAGAATCGCGCATCACTCGAGCACCGCGACGTGCGGCCCGACGAGTTCACGACGTCGTGCGCCGGAGCGTGTCCGTCGCGCGCCATCGTCTTTGGGGACGCGGCAGACCCCGGCTGGACGGTGACGCAGCTCGCGCAGGACCGGAGGGCCTATCACGTCTTCAAGGAACTCAATACCTATCCCGCGGTGGTGTATTTGAAGAAGGTCAATCACCCGACCCCGGGGGCGGTATCGGCCGCCCGGCCGGCGGGGAACTGAGGAGCGCGGACCATGGCGACGACAGCAGTCCCCCGCTTCGACGGATCCAACCAGCGCCCGAACATTCCCACGGCCGCGGTCAGGCTGCCGGCGGTCAAGAGTTATGAGCAGGTCGACGAGGAGATCATGCGGACGATGCGTCCGACGCTCGGCTGGTTTGCGGCGTTGGGGATCGCGATCCTGTGCATGCTCGCCGGGGCGACCGCTTGGACCTATCAGATTCACGAAGGACTTGGCGCGGCGGGGTACCAGCCGCCCGTGATGTGGGGCGTGTACATCATCACGTTCGTGTTCTGGATCGGTATCGGACACGCGGGAACGCTGATTTCCGCGATTCTCTATCTCTTCCGCGCGGGATTCCGAACATCGATCTATCGCGTCTCCGAGGCGATGACGGTGTTCGCCGTCATGACCGCGGGCCTGTTCCCGGTCCTCCACCTGGGACGTCCCTGGAAGTTCTTCTGGTTGATCGCGTATCCAAACTGGCGCCTCATCTGGCCCAATCCCAAGAGTCCGTTGGTGTGGGACGTCTTCGCGATCCTCACCTACCTCACGATTTCGAGCACGTTCCTCTATATCGGCCTGATCCCGGACATCGCGGTGCTGCGCGACCGCGAGAAGAATCCGGTTCGGAAAGCCATATTCTCGCAGATGGCGTTGGGTTGGCGAAATTCGGACAATGAGTGGCGCCACTTCACCCGGGCGTATCTCTTTTTGGCCGCGTTCGCGACCCCGCTCGTGCTCTCGGTGCACTCCGTGGTCTCCTTCGATTTCGCGATGGCGCTGACGCCGGGATGGCACGCGACGATCTTTCCACCCTACTTCGTCGCCGGCGCCATCTTCTCCGGACTGGGGATGGTGTTCACCATCGTCATTCCCCTGCGCAAGTTCTTCAAGCTCGAGCACTACGTCACGCTCAACGATCTCGACGCGGCCGCCAAGCTCTGCCTCTTCACGTCGACCGTGGTCGGCTTGGCGTACCTCACGGAGTTTCAGATCGCGTGGATGAGCGGCAACGGGTTCGAGCAGGACTATTTCTGGAATCGGGTATTTGGGCAATGGGCATGGGCCGCCTGGATCATGTTGTTGTGCAACGTGGTCCTGCCGCTCTCACTCTGGTCACAGCAGCTGCGGCGCAACCCGACCTGGCTCTTCATCCTCTCCCTGTTCATCAATCTGGGGATGTGGTTCGAGCGGTTCGTAATTATCGTGCCGTCGCTCGCGCATGAGTTCGAGCCGTGGCAGTGGGGGACGTATCGCCCCACGTTCGTCGACTACAGCATCCTCCTCGGCAGCTTCGGGTGGTTCTTCATGTGGTTCCTGCTGTTCATCAAGCAGTTGCCGGTCATGGCGATCTCCGAGATCAAGGAAGTGATTCCGCCGAAACTGAAGCGACCATTTTCGTTTGCGCATGACCTGACCGAAGGCATAGTGGATCCGGACGAAGTCGGAGCGATGCACTGATGCAAGGCGTTCTGGGAGCGTTCCACGAGCTCGATGCGGCGATCGACGCCATCGAAGCGCTGAAGAAGGAAAAGGTCGGTGAGATCGCGGTGTTCACCCCGACGCCGCGCCATGAGTTCGACCATGTCTTGGCCCATCCGCCGAGCAACGTGCGTCGCTTCACGCTGGCGTTCGGCTTGGCCGGGGTGACGTTCGGCTATTGGATCGCGATCTGGATTTCCGACTATTGGCCCATCGTGGTCGGTGGGAAGGCGATCGAGACGTGGGTGCCGTACACGATCATCGGGTTCGAGGTGATGGTCCTCATAGGCGGATTGGCGACCGTGTACTCGATGTTCGGACTGGCCCGCATCCCGAGACTGACCATGACGGTGGGCTACGACCCGCGGTTCAGCGCCGGCCACTACGGGGTGTGGGTGAAAACGCCTCCCGATCGGGCCGATGCCGCGGCCGCCATTCTCGAAAAGTTCGGTGCGGAGGAGGTCCGGCGTGAGCGCTAAGGGCTGTCGCGGCACACCAACGCCGAATGTGGGCGGACGGGCACGATGGGCGTGGTGCCTGGTGCCCGTCATCATGCTTTGTTCCTGTTCGACGTCAAACGTAAACGGAGACGGCGGAATCAAAGGCTTCACGGACTTCAAACGACAGCCGAAGTTCATGCCGTGGCAGACGGATAACGGGACGGACACGCTCCCGCCTCGCGGCAATCCCCAAGCGTCCGTGCCGATCTACGGCGCGACCGCGCCGGAGATCATTTATGCCCGAACCGGAATGGCGGGCCTGACGGCTCTGAATGCCATGGCGTTGATCCACAACCCGGTGCTCGCGGATTCGGCGTCCGTTTCGCGTGGCCGGGTGCTGTTTCAGATCAACTGCGCTCCGTGCCACGGGGCGCTCGGGCTCGGAAACGGACCTGCGGTGAAGTACGGCGTGGCGGCGCCGTCAATCGGAGCACATTCCAAGGCGGCCGACTCGCTCCCCGATGGATACATCTTCGGCATGATCCGGAACGGGCGTGGGTTGATGCCGACCTACAACCGGATTGAAGAGCCGGATCGCTGGGACATTGTGAACTACCTGCGGAGCATTCAAGGCAAGCTGCCGACCATCCCCGCTGACACGTCGCACGGGCTCCCGGGCGAAACAGGCCCCTTCGTCCCCGGCGCGAGTCGGACGGCGCCAACGGTGCCGGTTCCGTACTCTCACCCTGGCGCGTCGGCGCCGCCGATGCGTCCGGGAAGTCGGGCGGACTCAGCGAAGGGGGGACGCTAGCCATGCCTTTGCATGCTCCCCGAGTGCCGACCGTGGACGAGGTCCTGACCGGCAGCGAGCGACCAATTCCGGCGGGCATCAAGACGGCGGTCAAGGTCCTCGGCGTCATCGGCGTGATCGCATTCGTCGCCGGCCTGTTCGTCGCTCCGGATCGCGTGTGGAGCGCGTTCCACGCGGATTGGCTCTTCTTTACCGCGCTGTCGACGGGCGGCGTGACCTTCGTGGCGGTACAGCGCATCACGACAGCGCGGTGGTCGCGTGCGGTCATTCGGTTCATGGAGGGCTATGTCGCCTTCCTTCCGGTTTCGTTTGTGCTCTTGCTCGTGAGCTTCACCGCGGGGCGCGGATCGATCTTTTGGTGGTCGCACGGCTCCTACCCCAACGCGCAGAAGGCGACGTATTTCAGCCCGGCATTCCTGATCTCCCGGGATCTCGCCTTGTTGGGTGCGATCACGATCCTCGGGGTGTGGTTTGTGTATCGATCGGTCCGTCTCGACGTCGGTCGGATTTCGGAGCGGGGCGCAAGCTGGGCTGCCGGACTTCGCGCGCGGATGCGGGCAGGCTTCGGCGAGGAGCGCCGGGAAATTCACTCCACGCACTCCTTGCAAGGCAAGCTGGCCGTGTTCTTGGTCCTCCTCTACGGCTACGGATGGTCCGTCATGTCGTGGGACCTTTCGATGGGCCTGTCGCCGCACTTTCAGAGTACGTTGTATAGCTGGTGGTTCTTCATGGGCGGATGGCTCTGCGCGCTCATGCTGTTCGCGCTCCTCGTGCTCGCGTGGAATCGATTGTTGGGAACCGCGGACGGGCTGATCACGGAGACCCACTTTCACGACATTGGAAAGCTCTGCTTCGCCTTCACGGCCTTCTGGGGATATTTGACCTTCGGTCAATATCTGGTCATCTGGTACGGGAACATGGGCGAGGAGACTTCATTCATGCGTCTTCGCCTCATCGAGCCCTGGATGCCGGTGACGGTGACATCGATCGTGATGGTGTTCCTGGTGCCGTTCTTCGGCCTGCTGTCGCGAGCAGCCAAGGTGTTCAAGCCCACGCTGGCCCTCTTCGCGATCAGCAGCTTGATCGGCATGTGGCTCATGCGGTACATCGAGGTCTATCCCTCGGAGTTTGCCGTGCCCAGCGCTTTGCCGTTCGGAGGGTGGGAACTGGGCGTGCTGTGCCTCTATATCGGCCTCTGGGGATGGTGCTACGTGTCGTTCATGGATGCGTTCCCGCGGATGCGCGTGACGCTCATGACCTCCGCCTACCGCGATGAAGTGCAGGTCCCGGTGAACCCGGAGACCATGGAGCCGCTTCCGGCGCACGAGTAGACCGGCCGGTCAGCCCGCCATCGCCTTGGAGAGCAAGGCCACGAGGCCCGCCTTTGGGAGGGCTCCGGTTTGGCGGGCCACCTCGGCGCCGCGGACAAACACAACGCTGGTGGGAATGCCGCGGATGTTGAACGTCCCGGCGGTCTTCTGACTCCGGTCGGTGTCGAGTTTGGCGACGAGAGCCCGGCCCAGATATTCGGCGGCGAGCTGGTCGACGAACGGCGCCATCATCTTACACGGGCCGCACCAGTCCGCGTAAAAGTCGACGAAGACGGGAAGGTCTGTGTCCGCGATCGTGCGGGCGAAGGTTTCATCGTTGAGTTGAAACGGCCGGTCCAGCAGGATGGGCGTCGAGCAGGTTCCGCATTTGGGCCGGTCTCCCACCCGCTTGGCCGACACGCGATTCCACGATTGGCAGAATTGGCAGCGAACGGTGAGGTGGGCGGCAACGTCGTTGGGGTTCGACACAGTGACTCCGATGTGTGATGTAGTTCGATAATCGCCTTCGTCCTCGCCGCGGCGCCGTCGTCCCGCACGCGTCGAGGTTCCCGATGCGGACACCCTCGCTTACGTTGTACCACGCGGGGCGGTAGCTCAGTTGGGAGAGCATCGGCTTTGCAAGCCGAGGGTCATGGGTTCGAATCCCATCCGCTCCATCCGAACACCCCGTCGACGGCCCACCGCTGGTCGGACCGTTGTCATGATCTGTCTCCAGCACGTTTTTCGACTCAGTGACGACATTGGAGCCACCCGCGATCGGCAGCCCCGCTCCCGATTTTACCCTCGAGTCGACCGGCGCGCCGGTCACCTTGTCCGCTTTGCGTGGTCACCCCGTGCTGCTGGCCTTCTTCCCGCTTGCGTTCACGTCGACCTGCACCGCGGAGCTCTGCGAAATGCGGGACGATTACGACGCGTTTGCCGCCCGGGGGGCGGTGATTCTCCCGATCAGCGTGGACGCGACGGCCTCCCTCAAGGAGTACAAAAGGAAGTATGAAATGAAAGTCGATCTGTTGAGCGACTTCAAGCGAGATGTCTCGCGCCGGTATGGGGTGTTGTTGGACGACAAGTTCTACTCAAAGCGAGCCTATTTCTTGATCGACGCGCAGGGCATCGTCCGATGGGCCCATGTCGAAGCTCGAACGGGGGATAGGCGACCAGACGCCGAGCTGCTGGACGCGATCGATACGGTGGTCGCTCAAGCCTGACAACGATGGAGTGCCGGTGCCAAATCGGCCTTCCCTAGGATTCGGTCAACTTGTCCGAATACGGTCCTTGGGTCTATCTTTTCGGTCACGCGATCGTCTGAAGCGGCAGTCTCCCTCGGCTGATTCGGTGACCACCCCCTCGCTAGCGTCTCGCTTTTCCAAGCCCATTCCTCGCTCCCTGGCGGCGATCGCCGAGATCGCGGGCGCCTTGGCGACCGGTGAATCCGTCGGAGCGGTCGTCCCAGGCGTGCTTTCCGGGGTCGCCAGCGAGCTGGATGGCACCCAATGCTCCCTGTGGCTCCGCGGGCTCGATGGCTTGAGACGTGCTTGGTCTGTGGGCTCCGATGAAACCGCGTCCTCGGCTGTCGAGGTCATTCTTCGGAGCGGAGAACCGCCCGCATCCGCCGTCGCTTCGGCGCGGCTCCTGGCCGGACGACGGGAACTTGGCGTCATCACCGTCCGGCCCGGCCGCGAGCTTTCCAACGAGGACCGCATCTTCCTGTCGGCTGTGGCGGACGTCCTGGCGCCGGCGCTGCGAGACGCGGAATACACCCACCGTTTGCAATCCGAGGTGGCGGAGCGGACCCGTGAGATCGAGGATCAGCGGCGATTCACCGAGAAGGTGATCGATTCGCTCCCGGTCGGCTTGTACGTGATCGACCGATCGTACCGCATTCAGGTCTGGAACCGCAAACGTGAAACCGGCTTGCAGGGCGTCTCGCGCGAGGAGGCGATCGGCCGGACGATTTTCGAGATCCTGCATCGTCAGCCGGCCGAATTGCTCCGCAGCGAATTCGAGAGCGTGTTCGAGACGGGGAGGATTCAACAGTTTCCCATCGAATCGAACGCGAGCGGCGAGTCGCGAACGTACCGGATCACCAAGATCCCGATGCGGCTGGACGAGGGAACCGTGACCCACGTCATCACGATCGGCGAGGACATCACCGATTGGCGCCAGGCGCAGGACCGTTTTGCGCAAGCCGAAAAGCTCGCCGCGATCGGCACCCTGGCCGCGGGGGTGATGCATGAGATCAACAACCCGCTCGCCACGATCGGCGCGTGCGCCGAGAGCATTTCGCTCGGCATCGAAGAGGGGACATTGAGCGGGGACGCGCTGACCGCGGACCTGACCGAGGCCCTCGTACTCATTCAGCAGGAAGTGCATCGGTGCAAAGGCATCATCGATGGACTGCTCGATTTCAGCCGCCCGCGCCCGACGACCAAATCGAACATCGACCTGAACGCGGTCATCGAGAAGACGTTGTTCCTGGTCAAACACCATCCGCGGTTCCGACGGGTGCTGATCAACGTCGAGCCATCGACGTCCCTCCCCACCATCCACGCGAACGAAGAGCAGATGGTGCAGGTGTTCATGGCGCTGATCCTCAACGCCCTCGATGCGATGGAGGATCAGGGGATCGTGACGCTGCGGACCCGCCTGAGCGCCGACGGACGCATGGTGACGGCGGAGGTCATCGACCAGGGAGTCGGAATTCGTAGCGGCGACCGGACGAAGATTTTCGAGCCGTTCTTCACGACCAAGCCGCCCCGCAGCGGGTCGGGGCTCGGGTTGTCGATTTGCTACGCGATCGTCACCGAGCATGGCGGCCGGATCGAAGTCGACAGCGTCGTCGGTGAAGGGAGCGTTTTCCGCATCCTGTTGCCGCCGTCGGGAGATCGGGATCGCGAGGAGGCGTGACAACGGCCGGCCGAATCCACGTGCTGGTCGCCGAGGATGAGGAAAATCTGTCCCAGATTCTGGGAGGTTTCCTCCGCGGACGCGGACATCACGTCCGCGTCGTCGCCGACGGTCGCGCCGCGATTCAGGCGTGCCGCGACGAGGCCTTTGACGTCGCGCTCGTCGACATCCTGATGCCGGAGCTCGACGGCCTCGAGGTGCTGCGCCTCCTGCACGATGAGCCCGAACCGCCGGAGGTCATCATCATCACCGGGAACGGCACCGTCGAGACCGCGATCACCGCGATGAAGCTGGGCGCGTACGACTACATGTCAAAGCCGTATCGGATGGCGGAGATCGACGTGCTCGTCCGACGGGCCTGGGAGAAGCGCCAGTTGGCTCGGGAGAATCGGTTCCTGCAGGCGCGCCTGTCGCGGGTGGAGTCGACCCCCGAAATCGTGACACAATTTGCCCCGATGCACGCCGTCCTCGGGACGCTGGAGCGGGTGGCCGCGTCGGACACGTCGGTCCTCATCACCGGCGAATCCGGCACGGGAAAGAGCCTGGTCGCCCGGGCGCTGCATCGATTGTCCGGACGCGCCGGTCCCTTGCTCGTCGTCGATTGCGTCGCGTTGAGCGAGAGCCTGCTCGAGATCGAACTCTTCGGCCACGAACGCGGCGCGTTTACCGGTGCCACCGCGCGCAAGGTCGGAACGATCGAGCTCGGAGCGGACGGCACCCTCTTCATCGATGAGGTCGCGGCGCTGGGCGCCAAGATGCAGACCAAGCTGCTGCGAGCCTTGGAGCAGGGAAGCTTCTTCCGCATTGGGGGCAACCAGCGTGTCGACGTCGGCGTGCGCGTCGTGGCGGCGAGCGCCCAACGTCTGGACGATGCCGTGCGCGACGGCCGCTTTCGCGGCGAACTCAAAGCGCGTCTCGGTGCTTGCTCCGTCGAGTTGCCGCCGCTACGGGAGCGCACCGTCGATATTCCGCTTCTCGCGGAGCATTTTCTCGCCCAGTTTGGCGGCCCGACTCCGCGCGTGCTGACACCCGATGCCGTCGCCGTACTCGAGGAGTATCCCTGGCCCGGCAACGTCCGCGAGCTCCGGAACGTCATCGAGCGGGCGGTGCTCATCGCGCACGGCCGCGAAATCCGGGCGCAGGATCTTCCGCTCCGGTCGATGGGGGGAGCGGCCGTGGCCGGCGGGCCCGTGACGCTCGACGAGCTGGATCGATGCCATATCGAGGCGATCTTGACCCAGGCGGATTGGCATCAGGGCCGCGCCGCCGAGGTCTTGGGAATCTCGACCAAGACCTTGTATCGCAAGATTCGGGAGTACGGACTTCAGCGCCCGCGGAAACGGTAAGGAGAGGCGATGCGGATTCTGGTGATCGAGGACGACCCGACGCTCGGCGAATACGTCAAGCGGGGCTTCGAGGAGCAGCGCTGGTCCGTCGATCTGGTCGTCGAAGGCGAGGAGGGGGAGCGTCGTGCGCTGTCCGACGTGTACGACCTCGTCGTGCTCGACATGCGGATCCCCAAGAAGACGGGCCTCGAGGTACTGAATTCGCTTCGCGCCCGGGGCTTCGAACGCCCCGTCCTCGTGCTCACGGCGCAGGACGCGCTGGACGCCAAGGTCACGGCGTTGCGCGCCGGCGCGGATGATTACGTGACGAAGCCGTTCGCATTCGAAGAACTGCTGGCCCGCGTGGAAGCCCTGGCGCGGCGGCCGCACGCGCTGGCACCCGCGGTGCTCACCGTCGGCGACCTCGTCCTGGATCAGGGGACGCGCGAGGTCCGGCGGCAAGGCGAGCTGATCGAACTGACCCTGAAGGAATACGCGGTGTTGGAGTATTTGATCCGACATGCCGGGCACGTGATGAGCCGGACGCTCATCACCGAGCATGTCTGGGGGTATCATTTCGACTCCGGCACGAATATCGTCGATGTGGTGATCACGCACCTGCGCAAGAAGATCGACGCGAAGCATTCGACGAAGCTCATCACGACCATTCGTGGCGTCGGCTATATGATCAAAGACGCATAAGAGGTCATCGTGGCGTCCCCGCGCGTTCGGTTCACCCTGTCCTACATCGCGTTACTGATGGGGACGATGGTGGCCTTCGCCTTCGCGCTGTGGATCGACCGCCACGACAAGGCGACGGAGCAGGTCGCGGTGGCCGCCGAGGCCATGGGCGACGCGCTCATCGCGTCGATCGAGGACGCGCGGGCCTCCGGACGAAAGCTGACCTACATCGATTCGACGCCGTTCGGAGGACCCACCGTCCATTCGACGCTCGAGCTGGGCAAGTTGCTGGATCCGGATCCCGAGTACTTCATGGTCATCGGGAGCCAAGGCCAGGCGCTCTACGAATCGGAGCGAATTCGACTCCTGTCCGACGCCGACCGGGAAACCCTCATTCGGTCCGACAGCCTCGTCAACGGAGAGGCGGCGATCGTTCCGGTGGCGGTCGGCCCGGACACGATGCACCTCTTGCTGGTGGCCCGACGGGACACGGCGATCGGCCCGAACATCGACCGCGTGATCACGGGACTTCCGGTCGACTACGCGGCCCTGCCGCCGGAGCTTCTGCTCGAGACCCTCCTCCGCATCACGCCGGTCATTCTCGTGGTGTCGGCCGCCTTGGCGTTCTTCATCGGGGGAACTGGCGGACGGCCGACCGACGTGCTGACGAACGAGCTCGAAGCGATCACCGACGGACGGAGTCTCCATCGACGGCTTCCCACCGCCGCCGGCCACGACGAGCTGTCGCGGTTGTCGGCCACCCTCAACGCGATGCTGTCGCGCCTCGAGCAGTCATTCGGCGCGCTTCGCCGGTTCACGGCAGACGCGAGCCACGAGCTCAAGACTCCGCTCGCGGTCATGCGGGCCGACGTGGAACGCGCGATGCACCCCGGCACGACACGGGGCGACCGGATGGTCGCGCTCGAGGAGGCGCTGCAGGAAATCGCGCGCATGTCGGATCTGGTCGAGAGCCTGCTCACCCTGGCGCGCGCCGACGAAGGGCGGTTCGAGATCGACCGAGAGGAGGTGCACCTGGAGCCGTTGCTTCGGGACGTCTTCGAGACCGCGATGATTCTCGGTGAAGACGCCGGGCTCACCATCGAAATGCCGGCCGTCGAGGATGCGGTCGTCCTCGGGGACGAAACCCGCCTGCGGCACCTGCTCCTCAACCTCGTGACCAACGCCATCAAATACACGCCGCGCGGCGGCCGGGTCGAGATTACCGCCGCGAGCCGGCCCGGCGAGATCGCGATCGCGGTGCGGGACAGCGGCATCGGGATCGCGGCCGTCGACCTCCCCCATGTGTTTGACCGGTTCTGGCGCGCCGACCGCGCCCGGTCCCGCGCGTCGGAGCGCGGCGGGTTCGGGCTCGGCCTTGCGATCGCCCAGTGGATTGTCCAGGCACACGGGGGCAGCCTGACGGTTCAATCCCGGTTGGGGCGCGGGAGCCTCTTCACAGCCGTCCTCCCGACCGTCGATCCATCGAGCGCCAGAGACTGGGGACGGACCCGGGAGCGCGCGGCCCCGTCGGCGTCGAAAGGCGAACCTAACAGCGACTTCACCGATTCTTAATCTGCCGCCTATTCCCCCGGGCGGGACGACGTGTAACTTCTCCGTCGAACGTTCGGATGTGGACACGGACCCACTCATCCTCCAGCGACATGTTCGACAATCTGATTGAATCCCGTGCGAAGAGGCAGAAGCACGCGGGTGGCACGACGTTCAGCATCGTGTTGCACGCGGTGCTGATTGGCGCGGCGGTCTACTTGACGTACCATGCCAATGAGGCGCTCGCGAAGCCAAAGGAAGAGAAGGTGGACTTCGTCACCGTAAAGAAGGATCCGCCGCCGCCCAAGGAACAGCCCAAGCCGCCGCCGGAGGCTGTGGTTGCCCCTCCGCCGCCAAAGGGATTTCAGATCCTGACGGCCCCCATCAAGATTCCCGACGTCATTCCCGATGTCGACCTGTCCAAGGCCGTGACGAATGAGGCGGACTTTACGGGAAAGGGCGCTGAGGGCGGAACCGCTCGCGGTGTCGCCGGCGGCGTGGCGGCTCCCGTGCAGTCGGATCAGACGTACTTCGAGTTCAACGTCGAGAAGCAGGCGAGTGCGGCCGAGGGAAACACGCCCCCGACCTACCCGCCGGTGCTGCGCGCGGGCAACATCGAGGGCAACGTGCTCGTGAGCTTCGTGGTGGACACGTCGGGCCGCGCGGACATGAGCACCTTCAACGTCATCAAGACGACCCATGACCTCTTCACGGCGGCCGTTCGACAGCATCTACCCCAGATGAAGTTCATCCCGGCTGAGATCGGCGGACATAAGGTCAAGCAGCTCGTGCAGATGCCGTTCGTGTTCACGCTCAACAAATAGGTCCGTTCGCTCGGTCGTTCACCAGGATTTTCGTCGGTTCACCAACGTCCTTTCTCAATCGGAGTACCATTATATGGATCTGTCGCTGCTCGGCCTCTGGAACCAAATGGGCCATTTTGCCAAGGGGATCGTGGTTGTCCTCGCGATCATGTCCGTCTACTCGCTCACCGTGATGGTGTCGAAGTGGTGGACCCTTCGGAAAGCCCAGAAGGAGACGATCAAATTCGCGCCCGAGTTCTCGCAGTTCCTGGAAGAGGACAACCTGACCGAGGCCATCCGGTTGGCGGAGAGCTACAAGCGGTCGCACGTCGCACTGGTCCTCGGCGGCGCCCTGGGTGAAGTGAAGCCGCTGATCGCCGACGGGTCGGTGACGGTGAGCGACATCAACTCGGCGGAACGGGCCGTTGAGCGAAACATGCTGCTCGAGATCACGAACCTGAAGCGCGGTTTGGCCGTGCTGGCCACCGTCGGCGCGACCGCGCCGTTCGTCGGACTGCTCGGCACGACGATGGGGATCGTGAACGCGTTCACCGGAATGGCGGCGACCGGGTCCGGAGGTCTCGCGGCAATCGGTGGCGGTATCGCCGAGGCACTGATCACGACGGCGTTCGGGCTCCTGGTGGCGATCCCGGCGGTGTGGGCGTTCAACTACTTCACGACCAAGATCGACAACCTCACGGCCGAGATGACCTACGTGTCGAAGGAAATGATCGATTACCTGATCAAGGGCGTGTCGGGCGAGTTCGGCCGGTCGCGCTTCACCCGCGAGTTCAACGCCGCGGCCGCCAATACGCCGATCGCGCAGTAACGCCCTGCAGCCACAGACGAGGTAGAGAGCGATGGCATTTACACCGAGTGGGGGCGGCAGCGTGCAGTCGTCGCCGAACGTGACGCCGATGATCGACGTCATGCTCGTGCTGCTGATCATCTTCATGGTGGTCACCCCGATGCTGCTGGCGGGCTTCAATGCCGATCCGCCCAAGGGCATCAACCTGAAGGATCATCCCGAGGACAACACGGACATCGTGCTCGGGATCGACAAGTCGGGGAATTACTATTGGAACAAGCACCCCATCCACTCCGAAGATCTCGCGGCGAAGATCAAGGAGACGTACGACGCCCGGACGGACGACAAGGTCATGTACCTCAAGGCGGACGAGAACCTGGATTACGGCAAGGTGCTGGACGCCGAGGATCTGGCCACGCACAACGGGGTCCGCGTGATCGGGTTGATCGCCGAACAGAAGAACGGAACGGTGTCGTCGGTCAAGGGCGATAGTCGAGAGCAACAACTCAAGGGGAAACACTGATATGGCAATGGCCAGCGGTGCCAAAAAGGGGCTCGAGAACGACATCAACGTGACCCCGATGATCGACGTGCTGCTCGTGCTGTTGATCATTTTCATGGCGGCCCTGCCGTCGATGCGGAAGGCCATTGACGTGCAGCTGCCCGATCCCACGCCGAGCGTCGCGCCGGCCAACCAGAAGAACGATCAAATCGTGCTCGAGGTGAACCCCAACGGCGTGTATCTCATCAACAGCCAGGCGCACACCCGGGCGGACTTGCCGGAGGCGCTGCGCCAGGTCTACGCGGGCCGCCCGGACAAGGTCCTCTTCGTCAAAGGCGATCCGACGGTCAAGTACAAGGATGTCGTGGACGCCATGGACGTGGCGCGTGGCGCCGGCGTCCTCGTGATCGGCGTACCACCCAAGGATCTGGGAAGCGGGACGAAAAAGTAGTTGTTCGGACGATAGGACATCGGCAACGAGGGTCGGTGGAATCGACCTGACGCTCCGGGACAGCGGGCGGAACCCTTTGGGGGCCGTCCGCTGTATCATTCGGGAGGGATGCGACGACTCGAATAGTGAGTGTTCCGGACCGGGTTCTAGCCAACGAGAATGGTCGACCGGATGCGCCGCCCGGTCGTCGGCCGCTGCCTGCCGTTGGACTCCCCCCGGACCGCGAACGGCGACGTTTCGGAGCGATCATTTCGCTGCTGATACACGCTCTCATCATTTTTCTGCTCATTGGCCCGATCGCGCTCCACGAGCGGGACGACCTCGTCAAGTTGGAGCAGGGTGCCGGCGGCCTCGGACCCGCCGGCGGCGGCGGCGGTGGACATCAGGGGACGGGCGGTGTTCAAGAACACGTGGCGTACGTCCAACCGGCGCCCCATGTGCCGACGCAGCCGCAGTTTGTCCCGCCAAAGCCGCCCCCGCCGGTGCCAATCGTGAAGCCGCCGGAGGTCATTCCGGTGACGCCGTT
>Ga0335085_10003519_pt1 | contig 26989 bp, 25 predicted proteins | sample Lox_Sample_45_FD_206712 | JGI IMG/M metagenome (GOLD analysis project Ga0335085, IMG submission 206712) | Soil microbial communities from Loxahatchee National Wildlife Refuge, Florida, United States - Lox_Sample_4.5 | ecosystem: Environmental > Terrestrial > Soil > Wetlands | place: USA...
AACGCTATCCCCAGGTGGAGATCTGGAAGGCCAGCGGCGAATTCATCCACGCCGCCTACACCTTACGCAAGGATGACGACGACTTCGGCCAGCCTGGCACCATGGTGCGCAAGGTCATGGACGATGTGCAGCGCGCCCGGCTGGTGTCCAATGTGGTCGGGCACCTCAAGAAAGGCGTTTCTGAGCCCGTGCTGCAGCGTGCGTTCGAATACTGGCGAAAGATCGACAAGGAAATCGGCGACCGCGTCGCCAAAGGCATGAAGGGCGGCTGATCGCCCCGAAGCCATCGCTGGCCCGCTATCAAAGGCGCTGGCGGGCCAGGACAAGCCCAACTTCGAGCGGAAATAGCACCGTGCCGGCGGCTCGTTGCGAAGCGAATGGCATCCGGCTCGAGAATTGCCCGGCATATATCCGCGAGTGATTTGTGGGAAAGGAGGATTCCATGGGGATTAACCTGGTTTTTCTTTCCCGGCTTCAGTTCGCTCTGACCTTGATGTTCCATATCCTGTTCCCGGTTTTGACGATGGGCCTTGCTGTCTTTCTCGTTGTCGTAGAGTTTCTATGGTTAAGGACCCTGGAGGAAATCTACTATCGCATGTACCGATTCTGGGTGAAGATCTTCGCGATCAATTTTGCGGTTGGGGTGGTAACCGGCGTCGTCCTGGAATTCGAATTCGGCATGAATTTCTCCCGCTTCTCTCAAGTCGTCGCAAACGTTTTTGCTCCCCTGCTAGCTTACGAGGTCCTGACCGCCTTCTTCCTGGAAGCGGGGTTTCTGGGGATTATGCTTTTGGGGTGGAAACGAATTCGTCCGGGCATCCATTTCTTAGCCACCTGCCTAGTAGCCTTTGGGAGCCTGCTTTCGTCTTTCTGGATATTAGCTGCCAACTCCTGGCTGCACACCCCGGCCGGGTACCGGTTTGCCAATGGAAAGTTCTGGGTGGTCGATTTCGCCACTGCGATTTTTAACCCCTCCATGCCGGCCCGGGTTGGCCACATGCTTATGGCCTCCTTTGAGACTTCTGTCTTTGCGGTTGCCGGAATCAGCGCTTATTTTCTCCTCAAGGAAAAAAATGAAGCCTTCTTTCGCCGTTCCCTAGGAATTGCATTAATCATGGCAGCCGTATACGCCCCCCTGCAGATGTTCCTCGGAGACTATAGCGGCCGGTTAACATTCCGCTATCAGCCGGCTAAATTGGCGGCGATCGAAGCTCACTGGGAAACCAACACCCGGGGAGGGGCGCCTTTTGCAGTCATTGCCTTTCCCGACATGGAGAAAGAGCGAAACCACTTCGAGATCACCGTCCCCTATGGACTCAGCCTGCTCGTCACCCATACCCCGAATGGTCGAGTGCCCGGACTCAAGGAATTTCCACGGCAAGACCGTCCCAACGCCGCTATCCTGTTCTGGAGTTTTCGCCTGATGGTCGCTATCGGAACCATTTTCTTATTGATCATGATCTGGGCGGCGGTCCTGTGGCATAAAGGAAAAATGTTTGACACCCGCCTCTTCCTCCGCGCCCTGGTGGCCGTTTCGCCCCTGGGTTTTCTGGCTACAGAAGCGGGCTGGGTCACCACGGAAATGGGCCGTCAGCCATGGCTGGTTTACAACCTGTTCCGGACCGCCGAGGGGGTCTCCCCGGTTGCGGTTGGAAACGTCGTTTGGTCTCTAATCCTTATATGTATCGTTTACCCAACCATCGGCGGAAGCTACCTGTTTTATGTCCTGAAAACGCTGCGGAGTGGCCCCGATCTTTCCAGTCCCATTCCCCCCGTCCAGCGCCCGGCGGGGATGCGGGCTCCGAGGGGCTGAAGCAATTGTAGACTCAAACTTAAAGGTAAAGGTGCCAAAATTCTGATATTTCAACCTGAAATCTATCCAAAGATATTTGAAATTTCCCAGATAATCCCCTCCCCCTTTGAGAGCCCTTTGAGAGGGGAGGGCAAGGGTGGGGATGGACAAAAATGACATTTAGTGAAGATTTAGTCCCCCCTCCCCTTCATCCCCTCCCACGGCGGGGAGGGGAGTTTCTCACTTTGGGTTTCAAGAAAGTGTTAGACACAAATTCTCAGACTTTTTGTGTAAGAGTCTAAGACCTCTAATCGGCAATCTTCCAGGAGGGTGTCATGGTTCTCATCCATGTGTGGGCCGGCTTGATCGGCCTGGCCATAATCCTTTACATCGTCCTTGATGGCGTCAGCCTCGGAGTAGGCCTCATTTTCTCCACGGCTCGTGACGAGAGAGAGCGCAGTATCTTAATCAATTCCATCTGGCCGGTCTGGGATGCCAACCAAACCTGGCTGGTCTTTGGCGGGGGAGCCATCTTTGTTGCCTTTCCTGTTGTATATGGAGTGGCATTCAGCGCTTTATATATTCCGCTCAGCCTCTTCCTCCTGGGCCTCATCTTCCGGGGAGTAACTTTCGAGTTCCGGGCCGAAGCGGCCCGGAAAGAAATCTGGGATAGGGCCTTCTTCTTTGGCAGCCTGGTGGCTGTTCTTTCTCAGGGTTTGACCTTGGGGGGCATTCTTTCCGGAATCAAGGTGACCGAAGGCCATTTTGCAGGCGGCTCTTTCGATTGGCTGAATCCTTTCTCAGTGATGGTGGGCATCGCGTTGATTACCGGCTATATCCTTCTGAGCTCTACCTATCTCATCATCAAAACGACCGGAGCGATCCAGGAACGGGCCTATGGCCGCGCCCGTTGGTTAGCATGGATTGTGTTGGGGTTTCAAATCCTGGTCACCATTTGGACACCTCTCCATTATCCCCCGGCCCTTCCAGGTTGGTTCAGTCCACCCAGAATCTACTTCATCTGGGTCTTCCCTATTCTGGGTCTGACGGCTTTCTACGGACTGATCAAGAGCTTGAAGGTCCGGCGTGAGATCCTGCCCTTTGTCTACAGTGTCATCTTCTTCTTTGCCGGATATCTCGGTCTCATTGCTTCGATCTACCCTTATGCCATACCCCCCACCATTACTTTTCAAGAGGCTGCCGCGCAGACGGAAACCCTTCGCTTTGCCCTCTGGGGCGCGGCGATCGTTCTTCCGGTGGTGGTAGGGTATATCGTCTATTCCTACTCGGTTTTCCGGGGCAAAGTGTCGGAATCCGGATCGGAATACGGGGCCACGGACCAGGATGCGGAATCCCGGACTGGCAAACGGACCTGAAGAATGCCGATTTTGCAAAGGTCGCCGAAGCGATGGGAGTGATGCACATATGCAACTGCTGTCCGGGTTTTGGGTATGTCGGCTCTTGAACAACAAGCGGTGAGGGAAACGCTTATGTGGATGGTGGGCGCTTATGATTTTCTCATATCGATATTTTTGATCAGGATTATAATCATTGGTCCGCGCCGTGGCACCGCGCGGCTGTCTAGTGCATTTTTGTCACCCTTCATTCGACGAACCCAAACTCGATTGATTCGAATCGGGGTTCTCTGCGCTATATTTTCTTTCGCGTTCGGCGTCTGGGGCTGCCAGACTATGGCACCGAACACCCAAAGCGAGGGATCCCAGGTGAAGCCCGCGGGGTCCACTCGAATCGACTATGGGATGCCCGAACGGCTGGGGCGCCAGGTTTCCCCGACGCCGAGCACTCCCTGGCTTTCGCCGGATCTTCGCGGCTACACAAGTGTGCTCAAGTCGGCCGAGCGTTCCCCTATTGATCCGCAGAAGCGCTACGAACTCCTCGAACTGATCGACCTCGCCCAGCGACTGAACCCCGAGACGCGCGTGGCGTGGGAGGCGGCACGTCAGGCCGCGATTGGCGTCGGACTGGTTGAAAGCGAATACTTCCCGGTGCTCACGCTGTCGGCTCTGGGGGGCTATCAGAGCGAGGCTTTCCCCGCGCCCAAGAATGTCGCACCGAACGGCTTCTTCCGCGCGAACCTCGAGCAAGTCGTCCCGGTACTGAAACTACGTTGGCTGCTCCTCGACTTCGGGCGCCGGGGGAACTTTCTGGATGCGGCCAAAGAGCGCCTGCTATCAGCCAACCTTGGCTTCAACCGCAAGCACCAGGAGATCATCTTCCGCGTCCAGCGCGCCTTTTTCGGCCTAACTAGCCTTGAAGGAAAAATCGCGGTTGCCCAGAGCTCTGTCGATTCAGCCCGTGCGGTCCGCGAGTCGGCGGAAGAGCAACTGCGTAATGGCCTTGCGACCCTCCCGGAAGTTTCCTTGGCTCGGCAGCAGGAAGCCCAGGCCGCGTTCGATCTCGAGGACGTACTATCGACTGAACGTGACGCGCAGGTAGCCTTAGCGGAGAGCATCGGGATTCCGCCTACGACCCAGGTGCAGGTCACCGATTTCTCTGCGCTACCGCCACCGGCTGCCCTGGAAGAGTCGGTCGATAAGGTAATCGACCGGGCGCTCGACCAAAGGCCGGACCTGATCGCCAAGGTGGCGGCGGTCCGGGCGAAAGAGGCCGAGGTGCGTCTCGCCCGCGCAGCCTATTTCCCCACACTTTCTCTGGTGTCTAATTTCAACACCCTCGCTGGCCGGGTACAGATCACACACTCAAATGTGCCGAATCAATGGTTCAGCGCTGCCGAGCCAAGCTACGGAGTAGGGCTTTTTTTTGAATGGAACATCTTCGAGGGCGGGGCCAGGCAGCGACGTGTGGAGATGGCCGAGGCTGAGCGCCGGGCAGCTGAAGCTGAGGTGACCGCCTCCCGGGACCGTGCTATCCGGGACGTGTGGAAGGCATACACGGATGTCCGGCTCGCCATACGCAGGCTCGACGTTGCGGCGGCGCTTGTGGAAGCTTCCCAGAAGTCCTACGAGGCTATTCTAGAATCATACCGTCACGGTCTCGGGACGCTCATTGATCTCTTGGCCGCTCGCCGCGAGCTGAGCCGCGCACGGTTCGTCGAGCTCGATACCAAGCTCCAACTCCTCAATGCTTCGGCGGCGCTCGCGTTCACCACCGGAGAATCTCGTGAGGACCCCCGGGGAAAGTGAAAGCGATGGGCCCCTATATTAACATCATCGGTTCGTTCTTCCCGTCCTGGATGCTGTGCGCACTGATCGGGATTGTGACGGCTCTGTTCGGGCGGTGGCTCTTCGTCCGCTCCGGACTCGATCCCTATCTGGGTCCGCGACGGCTGGTCTACTCGAGTCTGGCCATTCTCGTCACCCTGGTGCTCTGGGTGGCTTTTTTCAGGGGCTAACGCCATGTCTGAAAAACACGTTCCATCAGAACCCGGCATCCGCCGCGTTATTGGCCGACTGCTCGGCGTCGGGATTATCTGCGCCGCGGCCCTCGCCGTCGTCGTCACGTTACTCCAGTGGGAGATGAGGCCGCAGACGGAAGACTGCACGGTTCGTGCCAACTTTGTGGGTATTGCCCCGCAGGTCAGCGGTCATATCGTCAAGCTCCCCGTGCGCGACAATCAAAAGGTTGAGGAAGGCGACCTTCTCTTCCTGATCGACCCGCGACCTTACGAAATCGCCCTGGAGCGCGCCCGGGCGACGCTTGCCCTCACCCGTAAGGAGGTCGATGGGCTGAAGAACGGCGCTGCCACGGCTTTGGCCGGCGTGTCCCGGGCCGAGGCCCAGCTCAACGCCTCTGCGGCTGAAGTCAAGCGCCGGGAGATGGATCCGGTTATGGCCGACGCAGAGATCGCCCGCCTGAAGGCCCAGTACCAGCATGCCGAGGACCATTTGAAGCGCCTCGAGCCGCTCCTGCCGCTGCAGTTCGTCACCGCAGACCGGGTCCAGGAAGCTCGCACCCAGCGGGATGCGGCTCTCGCAGCGCTCGAAGAGGCCCTGTCGCGTAAACGCGCGGCACAAGCCGGGCTGGTCTCCACACGCGCCCAGCACGTTGCCACTGAGGCGGCGCTGCATCAGTCCCGCACCGAGCGGTCCCGCGCAGAGGATGCCATCGGCCAGATCGAGGGTATCAATGCCCGTATCGCTGTGGCTGAAGCGGCCGTGCACGCGGCGCAGTTAGATCTAAGCTACTGCCGTGTGAGCGCGCCGTTCACGGGGCTAGTAGTCAACATGAACATATCAAAGGGCGCCTTCGCCCGGGCCGGTGCGGAGGTGTTCACGCTGGTGGATACGCACACCTGGTACGTCATCGCCAATTTCCGCGAGACGCAGCTTCGTCACATCTCTTCAGGCGCGCCGGCGGACCTTTTTCTGCAATCGCAACCCCACAAGCACTTCCGGGGCACCGTCGTTGGACTCGGCTGGGCAGTGCTGCCGGAGAACGGGACCAGCGTCAATGGCCTGCCGGTTGTCGAGCGCTCCCTCGACTGGATCCGCCTCGCGGCGCGCTTTCCTGTGCGTATCAAAGTGGAGAATCCGGACGATTCCTTTCGCCTCGGCGCCTCGGCGGTAGCGACGGTGGAAGGCACCTGGCGCACGGTCGGCCAATGAGTCCCTCAGCCCTCATCGACTTTCTGCGTCGCGAGCTCGCGCCAACGCCCGGTAGAGGCAGCGCCACGTTCCGTCTCACCCTTGCCTGCCTGGCAGCCACAATCCCCATTTTGACCCACCGGATTCCCCACGCGCCGCTTATCATGTTCGTCATGTTCCTGATCACGCAAGAAGACACGGTCGCCACGGTCATCGGATCGATCCTGGGCGTAGTGGGCCTCACCATCGGTCTGGGTTTGGCCCTCCTCGCCTGGCAAATTTCCTTGGATATCCCGTGGCTGCGTCTCTGCTTCTTAGCAGTATTCCTCTTTGGGGGTCTCTTCCTCAAACGCGTTCTCACGATCGGCGCGGTAGGCACCGCCATCGGTCTTCCGGCAGCCCTTGTGATGGTCCTTCCGGATGTTTACCCGCCCGATCCGGAAGTGCTGGTTGAGTTTGTTCTCTGGGTCTGGTGGTGCGGAACGCTCGGAGTATCCGTCAATGCTGGGGTGCAGCTCCTGTTGTCGCCCGGAGACCCGCTCAAGCTGCTCTGGCGCGAGCTCGACACGAGGCTTCTGGCTGTTGAGCGGTCGCTCCGGCGCCTCGCAGGCAACGTCGTCATGGAGCCGCCGGCTGCCTTGCTGGACTCGCTTGCGATCGCAGGCATGTCCAGACCCCTTGCGCTCCTGAAGAGCGCGTCGATCATCCAGCGGTGGGCACGCGAGCGCCGTGAGGAGCTTGCTGCGATTATCACGCTCATCGATCGGCTGGTGACTTCTGCGGTCGCGCTCGAAGCGCTCGCACCTCTCTCTGACGGAGAGATTCGTCATGAGCGTCTCTTAAAGGTGGCAGACGCCTGCGAGCGGATGCGACGGGCGTTCGAGGAACTGCGCCTACCGGCGCCCGGCGAATGGACAGCGCTCGCAGCCGAGCATACTTCAGGCACCATGTCCCCGCTCGCCGACATGGAACGTACGCTCGACGAGATCGCCCTGGCCCTGCGCGGCCGCTTCAAAGACCCTCGTGCATCCGGTGCCGGTTCCGCTGAAAAGCCGAAACTCTTCCTGCCGGATGCCTTTAACAATCCCGAGTATGTCCGCTTCGCGATCAAGGGCGCTTTGGCCTCGCTGATCTGCTACATTATCTTCGTCGGCTTCGACTATCCGGGCATCTACACCTGCGTTATTACCTGCTTCGTCGTGTCGTTGTCGACTGTCGGCGCCAGCAACCAGAAAATGATCCTCCGCTTCGGCGGTGCCGCCCTCGGTGGCGTTATGGGTCTGATCGCCCTGGTGTACCTCTTACCCAACGTGGAGGGCATCGGCGGCTTTTGGCTGGTTTTCGGCGGCGGCTCCGCCGTCGCCGCGTGGGTGACCTTTGGTACCCCCCGCATCTCCTACAGCGGCGTCCAGACCGGCCTCGCTTTCTACAAGAGTGTCCTGCAGGGTTTTGCGGTCCTCAGCGCCAAGGTCATCCGCGATCGCTTGATCGGCATCTTCTTCGGTCTTCTCGTGTTCGGCATCGTAGAGCAACTGCTGTGGCCCGTCCGCGCTAAAGACGCGCTGCGCGCGCGCCTGTCTGAGATAATGTACCTGCTCGCGGATCTGGCCCGTACGGCAACGAGCAGCGCGATGTCTGCGGCGACCAGCAGCGATGTGGATTCGTGGCGTCGACGGATCTCGCAGAAAGTGGAGGACGTCCAAGGGCTCATCGAGTCGTCCAAGTTCGAGTTAGGTGTTCCAAAAGTCAGTGAGATCCAGAAGTTTACCGGTGACGCCCAGATCATCTTCCTACTGTTGCTCTCGCTCGCCCGCGAGAGGCACGACGTCACGCTTCCGAATGTAGTTCGGGCAGCCGGGGTCGAGCTCGATAACGCCATGGCGGCGGTGCTTTCCGCGGCGGCGGAACGCATACAGGGCCGGGTAGCTCCACTACCGGTAGATGTCGATGAGGCAATGGCTGTGGTCGAACGCTCCATCTCTGCGCACGCAGAGATGGGCAGGGACGCGGATGAGGCGTGCCGGGGGAAGCTCGCTCTCTACCGGGACCTCGTGGCCGCAGTCAAACGACTCGCACCGGACGACCTAACCAACTCCCACGGCTTCGCGGCACCCGTCCCGACCGTGAGGCCGTTGACGAACGGATAGGCCGGGCGATCCAAGCTCGGCTTGGCTATCCATGTTCGGCCGACTTGTGAGCGGTAGCTCACTCCGCGACCCGCTTTCGGGCGTGCGAGTGGCAAACCGCCCGATGCTTGAATCTTAACCAATCACCGGATGGGCACTCTGCCCATCCACGGCAAATGAGGATTACATGACTCCTTCGCCGAATGAGATAGTTGTCTTTTTACCGTTGGCCATCGGCGCAGGAATGACCTTCTGCACCATCGTCATTCACGCATTAGCCCTGATCACGATTGTCCATTTCGTCCGCCACGAGCGAAGGGACGGCCATGCCGGTGTCCGGTTTGGGAGAGATGTAATCATTGCAGCCGTAACCGTACTGTTAGCCCTCGCGGCGCATTTGATCGAAATAGCAGCTTGGGCTGTAGTGTTCACCCTATGCGGCGAATTCACTCACTTCGCGGCGGCCTTTTATCACTCGGCAGTGAACTACACCTCGCTGGGCTATGGCGATATAGTCATGTCGGCTTCTTGGAAATTATTGGGACCTCTGGAAACAGCCGATGGAATGCTGATGTTCGGGGTATCAACCGCCATGCTCTTTGCTGTAATTTTACGGTTGCTTCAAACCAGACTCCGCGATTTAAACAGCTAGGTCAACGAGAAGCTGAACCGCGGATGTCACCACCAATCATGTCTTGTCAAAGTGATTTTGGTCCTGATGCCTAGAGTATTGGCTTAATTTTTTCGATCGGCGAAAAAAGCGGGCGCAACCTTAACAAATATCCTGCCTTCGGTGCTCGACTTGAAAGCTAAAGGGAAGGAATAGGTGCATAATTTAATACCATTTCTGATACAGCATGGATATACGCTGCTGTTTTTCTGGGTTCTCGCGGAAACGATGGGACTTCCCATACCGAGCGTTCCTTTGTTAATTATTGTAGGGGCCCTATCCGGTCTCGGGCAAATGAGATTATCTCTATGCATCGGCTTAGGAGTCTGTGCTGCGTTGTCGAGCGACCTATTCTGGTACTATTTGGGCAGACGGCGTGGCGGTCAGTTACTGTCGTTACTCTGCCGTGTTGCTCTCGAACCTGACTCCTGTGTGCGCCGAACGGAAAACCTCTTTTCACGGTATGGCTCCCGATCCCTCTTGATAGCTAAATTCTTGCCGGGGCTGAGCGCTGTGTCGACGCCGTTGGCGGGTATAATCCGCATGCGCCTGTCGCTTTTTTTGGTTTTCGACTGTATCGGAGCAATCCTCTGGGTCGGTTCGTTTACGGCGGTCGGTTATCTATTCAGCGAACAGCTAGATCACGCATTAGCTTACGCCGCGCGTATGGGCCACGCGCTTTTGTTTCTCTTAGCTGGAGGGCTGTCAATTTATATTCTTCGTAAATATTCCCTGCGTCGTCGGTTTTTACGGCAGCTTTTGGTAGCGCGCATCACCCCGGAAGAATTAAAACAGAAATTGGACTCCGGCGAAGATATCACGATGATCGATGTTCGCCACGCTCTCGATTTTGAAGCCGATCCTTATATCATCCCCGGCACTCTGCGCATTCCTTCTGAACAGTTAGAGAGTTATCCAGAAGTTTCGAAAGATCGCGAGGTGGTTGTGTATTGCACATGACCCAACGAAGCCTCGAGCGCCCGGGTGGCGATACGATTGCGGCAACGGGGAATTACGCGTGTTCGGCCGCTTGCCGGAGGCTTTCACGCCTGGCGCGACCACGGCTATCCAGTCGAGCTGGTGAACATAGAAAAATCACAAAAGCAATCTGGCTAACTTGTTCCCATCAAAACCTGTTGTGTTTCCGACATTGTGTTCGCGAATGCCGGTATCGCGAAGTACGCCCCCTCGGTGAGGAAATCGAGGAACTCTATGGCTCGATCTTCAACGTCAATATGAAAGGCCTCCTTCTCACGGGACAGAAGGTGCTTCCGCTGGTTCCGGATGGCGTAACCTTTGCAATGCTGAAAATACAGTATCGTTCTTGTAAAAATACGGTATCCTTCCTATACCCCCTTCCTCATGGAAATGATAGTCTGAGAGTATTAGACCTCGAATTTCTCATTGGTGAGATGAGTGATTTAATTCACCAATGCTAAAGAAGGTTCAAGTGACCCCCGAAGAGATCGTTCTCACGGATCAAAAGAACTTTTCCTACAGGTTTGTAAGGCCATGTGGAGGAAGTTCATGAAAGTATTCGTCGTCTACTGGCACCCAGAGCCGAAGAGTTTTAACGGGGCGATGTTTCAGACGGCTTGTGAGACGCTTGCCGCTGCGGGGCATGAGATCCGCACTTCCGATTTGAATGATATGGGCTTTAATCCGGCCTCTGGCCGGCACAACTTCGTTTCCGTTAAAGATCCTCTCTATTTCAAACAGCAAATCGAAGAGTTGCACGCCACCGATCATCATGGATTTGCGGAGGAGGTAGAGATTGAGATCAGGAAGATGGAGTGGTGCGACCTGATGATCTGGCAGTTCCCACTGTGGTGGTTTGGGCTGCCTGCTGTGCTTAAGGGATGGGTGGATCGCATTTTTGCCATGGGGCGCACCTATGGAGGCGGCCATTTCTACGAGACAGGGGTTTTTCGGGGAAAGCGGGCGTTCTTGGCGTTGACGACCGGAGGCGCGGAGGAAGCTTATCGTAGAGGGGGATTCAACGGCGATATCGAGGCGATTCTCCGCCCAATTCATCGAGGCATGTTACAGTTTGTCGGCTTCGACGTCCTAGCTCCACAGATAGTGTATGGGCCGGTTCACCTGACAGAAGAGCAACGCAGGCAGCATCTGGCGGCCTACGCTGCACGACTACGGCGCATCGCCGACGAGTCACCGGTTCAGGTCGGAAGCTACTGATTGGTGGATACCTTGGTAACACAGAGCGCCAGCGGAATGAGAACCCATTGTCCGTGTGGCGGTGTTTCCACTCACCGGGGTTTCGTCGAGACATAGTTGAGCATTCAAACAGAAGCATTAATGACAAGTCAACCAAAAACAGAGGTCGTGGCAGGAGCGTCCGAGGAATCGAATTGATCCTGCATAACCAGAAGGAGGATCCGATGACAGCTCTTAAAACTGGAATTCAAGCCCCTGACTTTTCGCTTTCAACCACCCCTGATCAAAAAGTATCCCTCTCCGAATTTCGTGGAAGACCCGTCGTCCTGGTCTTCTATCCGGCCGATTGGAGCCCCGTTTGCAGCGATCAGCTGGCGCTCTATAACGAGTTGAAACCCGAATTTTCGGAGTTTGATGCGCAAATCATCGGCATCTCAGTGGACGGTGTCTGGTGCCACCTCGCCTTCAGCAAAGACCGCAAATTGCACATTCCGCTCCTGGCAGATTTTGAGCCCAAAGGCGCAGTGGCCCGTCAATATGGCGTCTACCGGGAGAAAGACGGCGAGTCGGAGCGGGCGCTGTTTGTCATCGATGCCGAGGGCGTCATTCGTTGGAGTTACGTCTCGCCGGTGGGCATCAACCCGGGTGCTGACGGCATTTTGAAAGCTCTTGAATCGATGGCCAAGGGCAAATAAACAGTTAGCATCTGAGATTAGTTCAATGTCCAAATCAGGAGGTATTCAATGGACAAATCCGCCACGCTCACCCAGCCTGTTTCGGCACATGACCACACGGACGGACCCGCCGATGCACCTGTAACTTTAGTCGAATACGGCGACTATCAATGCCCTTACTGCGGGGCCGCCTATCCCGTCGTGAAGCGCTTGCAGGAGACGTTGGGGAAGAAGCTGCGATTTGTGTTCAGGAACTTCCCTCTGACCCAGGTGCACCCATATGCCCTGATCGCGGCCGAAGCGGCGGAGGCGGCGGCCCTCCAGGGTAAGTTTTGGGAGATGCACGATCTCCTTTTTGATCAGCAAACGCTCCTCAAGCCGGATAGCATCCCCTTATGGGCTAAAAAGATCGGGTTGAATCTCGAAAAATTCGGGAACGATATCAAGCAAGGCGTTGTTGAAAAGCGCATTAAGGAAGACCGCCAGAGCGGCATTCGAAGCGGTGTTAACGGCACGCCGACCTTTTTTATCAACGGAACACGGCATGACGGTTCGCCGGATTATGATTCGCTGCTGGCGGCCTTGGAGTCCGCATTGGCACTACGCTTCAGCTAAAAACGCCAGTACTAAGATGAGACTCGAGAGGTTGGATAATCGCTCGACCAAGACCCATTCAATGACGGATGACAGGCATTGTCTCATGCAGGGGTTCTGAATGAGTAAGAACCGAATAGAATCATTCAGTGATGGCGTGATTGCTATCATCATCACCATCATGGTTCTCGAGTTGAAGGTGCCTCGGGGTGAGAATTTCCAGGCTCTCACGCCATTGATCCCAGTGTTCTTGAGCTATGTGTTGAGCTTCGTCTACGTCGGCATCTACTGGAACAACCACCACCATATGCTGCACACGTCTAACAAGGTGACGGGGCCGATGCTATGGGCCAATCTTCACCTGTTGTTCTGGCTATCTCTCTTTCCTTTCGCCACAGGTTGGATGGGAGAAAATCACTTCGCCGCGACGACGTCGGCCTTCTATGGTGTCGTCCTGCTGATGGCTGCCGTGGCGTACTGGATACTACAACGATTAATCATCGCATCACAGGGCCGTGATTCGCTCTTGAAAAAGGCTGTTGGCAGTGATTGGAAGGGAAAATTGTCACCCGCTCTCTACGTTGTGGCAATTCTTACGGCGTTCTGGTCACACTGGATCTCGCAAGCCATATACGTTTTGGTCGCTCTGTTTTGGTTGATTCCGGATCGACGCATAGAGAGAGTGCTTTCGACTCATTAGAAGAAGCGCATGGGGTCAACCTGACCCCATCTCATTCCTCCTTAGGCACAAAACTCTATTTCCCGCCCCAGTCGATGTCGTACCCGCAGTGGGGACACACCGCAACATTCATCTCCACTTCCTCATCGCAATTACTGCACTTCCAGCTCTCGGTTGGAGCCAAAACCAGGCCGCAACTACTGCATTTGAGGTCGTTTTCCCCCAGCCGGTTGCCACAACCCGGGCAGGACGAGAAATCGAGATCCTCTACGTGGGGCATTTCCTCGCTATCAGGAACCTCTACCGCAAAGACCTTCTCATCGATATCTTTTGCCCGGGGCAGGTCTTCGGGCCGAACGTAGACTGAGAAACGCATGCTTGGAGGATGGGGCTGTTCTATTCGGTGTGGAATTGCCGCTCCAGCCAGCTTGTCCTGCAGATGGTGGATCCAGCTCACGTCGGCCGTGCGGAGTTCTTTGAGGGAGGACGTATCATCATCAATTATCACCGGTTCCGGAATTTCACCTGGTTCATCTTCAAATTCTTCTTCAGGAATAAGCCGAATCTTGCAGATAGGGCAGATCGCTGTGTCCGGTGCGAAACCGACCTTGCACTTCGGACAAAAGACCGAGGCATAATCAGCCATGAAATAGCTCTCGCTGAAAAGCTATTAGTGACGGTGATAGAACCCTGCAACAAAGAACGAAAAGGGTGAGGCGGCGAGCACTCCCCCTAAGACGAGGCAGAACTATTCACGCGATCTTGTGAAGCCATTTGTTAATGATTGAATTACTCATTTCCATTTTCGCCGTCATCGTTACCTTTTCTAAGGTCGATGCCGGTAATTGCTAAGTCTAAATCTCGTAGTATTTCCTTCGCCTTTTCGGCCTCGTCTTTTTGCACCATGAGTCTTACTGGCTCAGCTAATGGCCTAACATACATGAAGTGCTCAGCGTTGAAGTAATAAGTTATATTTTCTCCATCCAGGATGCTTTTTATGACAGCGATATCTGCTGGGTTATAAGTGCCCATTATTTCCACATATTCGATAAATTCCGGCTCTTCTGGCTCTTCATCTGGTGGAAATTGATCAACCAAATCAGAATTACAATCTGTGCATACATTGAATCCCTCTCGATATTCAGTTCCGCATTTAGGACAGAACATGGAATCCCCAAATCCTAGTTATTTATCACTAACGCCCGCCATCACCGGGAGCCGGATCTATTGGCGATCCGGTGGATGCGATTGTTCGACCTTTAGTTTGTTTCTTCTCATTCTCTCCGCCAGATCTCTGGAACTCGTGTAGATGATAGCTCCAAAAGGACTGATTCCGAATTGAGGGCCGAAATCGACAAAGACTGCTGCGTTAGTGTTGTTGTACTCTACAACCCACATGGGTTGGAAGTTCCCGTCAATCCAGAGACCTAAAAATGTCTTTTGGCGAACCCAACCCTCATCAAAGGCTGGGCGCATAAATTCGTCCGCTTTATGGTTGGCAACTGACCGAGAAATAAAGTACCCCAATACTATCAAAAGGATGGTCAGAAGTATTATGCTACAGGTCAGTGTGACGAACCTTTTTATATTCATGGGTCTAACGCAAAACTAAGGGGCGCGGCCGTTTTTTACCGCGTCCCTCTTGAGTGACTCGTTAGATGTTTCTTCCTCAGGGTAATTGAGTGTTAATAAAATTGTGAGCCCTTTAGCAATCAATTTACAGTGTTCATGCCTTTTCCATCCACCTATAGCGATGCCCAGCAGCGCAGCAGCCAATAGTGTCGGAGTTATGATCTTAATGCTAAACGCCAATTCCAATCGCAATAATTCGATCCGGGTGTCTATATACTTCTGCACAATCGACATGTCGAGATTTCCACCTTTCAAAATATATCCTGCTGTATTCTTGTCACGTACTGCATTCGCCAACCTAAAAAAGGAGTAACTTACGCCGACCATGAGAATCGCCACCAGCAAAACAAACCATCTAACCCATATCCACATTTTGGCACTTTTCTTATAACGGTTAAGATATTTTGAAGCCAATCTAATCTCTTCTGGCGTAAGTTCAATATTCATTTACCCTCCAGACATCTAACGCTACGGCTCACCGGCGGGCACATGCCGAGAAGCTGAGAGTGTTTGGTGCCCGTCCGTGTGCAGCCGTTGGTTAGACATTTTATTGCGAACAAAGTTAATAGTGAAGAAGACAATGAATACGATGAACGTGTTGATGGTAATGAGGAAGCCAGTTACTAAGTGGCTTTGCCACCATGGCTCACCAATCTGATGGACGTAGAACAACCGAGCTAGAAGTAATCCTGGATAATGAAATATGAAGAAGAAAATAAGACTATAGAATGTGAGAGCATTTTCCATAGATAGGCATAACAGGTACCACGCAATGTCGATGGCCATATAATATGTCGCTACTTTGAAAGGCTTATTTAGCGTGCCCATAATTGATGTCTAACGCTAAAGGTCATTGGCGTGGTGGAGCGCAGCGGAACCACGTCCAGTGCAGCGTCAAGTTAGGCTCTCAATAGGTAATTGACTATGCTTTTTTTAAGATCGGAGTCGATGTTTTCCCATTTTGTTTCATTTGATATTTTCAAATCGACCCCGTATTCATCTTTCGCCGCAGAATGAATTTGTTTAAACCACATTTCGTATGACCATTCCCTTGGTTTCGGAGAATACAGGTATTTACCATCCTTATCCCAATGTACTTCCATTGCAGCACGATAAATATAACTGAAATCTTGCAGGCAAGGCTTTACAATAAGCCTTCCGTTTTCATCAATCCGAATTTCTTCAATATTGTCTGTTTTCATCTATGCCTAACAGATATTAGATGGAAGTATTATATTACGATATAATAATTCCACCTAGTATTAAGCGCTCGGTTGCTATCTAACTTATTAAAATCAAAAAAGGTTTTCTGGTTAGAACCATGGATATCCCCAATTCTAAAGGACGCGATTCTTTGTCAACTCGGCCACTTGGGTGCTTCTGGAATACGACTTTATCAAAAAAGGGTAGGGGCGTCAAGGCGTTTGGATTGGTGGACAGGAAACATCTTGACAATGTTAAGTTATTATTCTACATTGTAGCTACGAATATAGCTACGAGGAGAAAGCCATGCGATTTGCAAATGTCAGGGAATTGAAGAATAAGACTTCTGAGATCTTAAGGTTGGCGGGAAAGGAAGAGGTTGTGGTTACCTCCCGAGGGAAACCAACAGCCATCATCAAAGGGGTATCGGAGGAAGATTTTGAGGATTATCTCCTTGAAAATAACCCCAAGTTTCTGGCCGCCCTGGAGAAAGCTAAGGAGGAATATACGAGGTTTGGGGGCATAAGTATTGAAAAGTATTTGAAAAAGAGAAGGACAAAACGTGGATAGGTTCAGCATTGAACTTTCACCAGTTGCTTCAAGGGACTTGGATGATTTAGAAATCGAAATTGTAACGAAGATTCTTTCAGACCTAAGAATCCTTGAGGAGAACCCATTTCCGAGAGGGAAATTGGTCAAAAGGATAAAAGGCAAAAAGACTGCATTTTATCGGTTGAGGGTTGATAAGTTTCGAGTTTTTTTCGAAATCCTACCGGGGAAGATCGTGATCCTTAGAATCCTCAGCAAAAAAGAAGCAGATCGATTTATTAAGAAACTCTAAAAATTTCGATACTTATTCGTTACCGGTAATCGCCGGTCTTTGCCGAGTGCCCGATGGGTAATCTTCACGCCCGGCGGGCTCTGTCTTCGTTTGTATTCATTTCGGTCAACCATCCGGATCACTTCTTTGATCATGTTTTCTTTGAATCCAAGCTTTGCGATTTCTTCAAGCCCCTTGTCCTCCTCGACGTAAGCTTGAAGGATGGGATCGAGAGTAGAATAGGGCGGGAGAGAATCCTCATCCTTTTGATTCGGCCTCAGTTCCGCGGAAGGCGGTTTGTCGAACACACGTTTGGGAATAAGTTGCTTCCCTTCTTTTTTATTTCTGAATTTTGTTAACTCGTAAACAAGAGTCTTCGGGACATCTTTCACAACAGCATACCCCCCTGCCATATCTCCATAAAGGGTGCAATATCCGACACTCATCTCACTTTTGTTTCCAGTGGTCAAGACGAGCCAGCCAAATTTATTTGAAAGGGCCATGAGGATGTTTCCCCGAACACGGGCCTGAAGATTTTCTTCTGTCACATCAGGCTTCAGACCTTTAAACGAGTGCGCAAGGGTGCTCAAATACGCTTGGAATACTTCCGTAATTGGAATAGTGAGAAATCGAATGCCGAGATTCTTTGCCAGGAGTTTCGCATCCTCCAAGGATTCTCTTGAGGAATATTGGGAGGGCATGGCGACCCCGACCACTCCTTCTTTGCCCAGCGCGTCCACCGCAATGGCGGCGGTCAGGGCAGAGTCAATACCTCCGCTCAGGCCGATCAAAACCCTTTGGAATCCATTCTTTCGCACATAGTCCCTTGTTCCAACGACCAAAGCAGAGTAAATCTCGGGAAGCCGAGCCAGAGGTTTGTCTTCCCTTTTTGGGATTGGAGGCTTTTTCTTAGCCGAAGAGCTGTAACTCGAGAGATCGATCTTTCTCAAACTTTTCTCCTCATTGGCCAACCTTTCTCTTCTGATCCTGGGATCGTGAAGCCGCATTCGAAAAACGGCCTCCATGTCAAGGTCCGCGAGAACCAGGTCTTCTTCGAACTGTTTTCCTCTGACGATCAGGTCTCCATTCTGATCGAAGATCATACTTCCCCCGTCGAAGACCAACTCATCCTGGCCGCCCACCAGATTACAATAGGCGACGATTGCCAAATTGTCAGAAGCCCGGGTCGTTATCATCTTCTCCCGGTAAGTGGATTTCCCCGTGTGGTAGGGTGAGGAAGAGATGTTGACGATCAACTCTGCGCCTCCGTATAAGGCTTGAGTGCGGATGGGGTCTCCGGGATACCAGAGGTCTTCGCAGATACTCAAACCGATCGGGGTGGACTTGAGGGTAAAGATGAAATTCTCCTTCCCGGCCTGAAAATATCGGTCCTCGTCAAAGACGCCATAATTTGGAAGATAAACCTTGGAATAGGCATCGATCAGTTTCCCGTCGTGAAAGAGGCCGGCGGAATTGAAGATGTCTCCGTCCTTGCTCACGAAGCCAACAACAGTGGTCGTCGATGACGTCGCCTTGGCTATCGTCTTGACTGCCCTCAAATTGGCTTCGATGAATTTTGGCATCAGCAACAGGTCTTCCGGAGGATAGCCGGTGACTGCCATCTCCGGGAAAGCAAGCAGGTCTGCACCCATCTTCTTTCCCTTGGCGATGTAATCGAGGATTTTTCTTGTATTTCCTTCGATATCACCGACGGTCGTGTTGATCTGACAGAGTCCAATTCGAAGTGTTCGCATGTCTCACCCCCAAAGACGCATAGCGCAAAGAGCATAGCGCATAGCGTAAAGCTCAAAGCTTTAAGACCTTATCTGTTTGATAAAAGTAGAATCAAGAGTCCCAACCTTCAGCTTTCGACTTTCAGCTTTGAGCTCTATTCTTCTTCCGAAACCAGCACTTCTTTCCTAATATTATACTTCTCCATTTTGCCGCGGAGGGTGCTTCGATGAATTCCCAGCAGCGTGGCCGCCTTGAGCTGATTCCCTTTGGTTTTCTGAAGGGCACGGAGAATCAGTCCTCTTTCCAAATTCGAGATCATGTCCAGGTCCTGCGGGGCTGCGGGCGCATTTGAGAGTTCCTCGAACAACGCGTCGAGGAGATCTTCCACGTTCTTCTTGCTCAATTCCTCTTCCGCTTCTCGCTTCTCCCATCCTTTCTCGAAGAGAAGTTGATCCTCGAGAATCCATTCCCCTTGGCAGAGCACCCTGGCTCTCTTCAGAACGTTCTCGAGTTGACGCACATTTCCGGGCCATTCATAGGAATTGATTTTCTCCATGGCGGATGAGGTGATCCCCACCGTTCCCCGCTTCAATTCTCGGTTGAATTTTTTTAAGAAATAGGAAACCAGGTCCGGAATGTCTTCTTTCCGGTTTCTCAAGGGGGGAATGGTTATCGAGACCACGTTAAGCCTGTAATAGAGGTCTTCCCTGAACTTTCCGTTCGAGATGGCCTCCTCCAAATTCTTGTTTGTGGCAACGATAAATCGGATGTCCACCTTGATCGTTTCCGTCCCCCCCAGTCTCTCAAAACTCTTCTCCTGGAGGACCCTTAACAATTTGGCTTGGGTGGAGAGGGTCATATCACCGATCTCATCCAAGAAAATGGTCCCCCCCTGACACTGTTCCAGCTTGCCAATTCGGCGAGAGGTCGCTCCGGTGAAGGCTCCTTTTTCGTGGCCGAAGAGTTCACTTTCAAGGAGGGTATCCGGAATGGCCGCACAATTGACCGGGAGGAAGGGGTGATTCGAACGCAAGCTATGATGATAGATGGCCCGGGCAATCAATTCCTTTCCCGTTCCGCTTTCCCCCCGTAACAGCACAGTGATATCGCTCGGTGCGACCTGACCGATCATTTTATAGATCTCTTGCATCTTGAGGGAAGACCCGACAATCCGCTCCTCCTCCCCCTCCGGGGCGGCCGGGGAAGCATAGGTGACCTCCTCTTTCATCAGCTTTCGCAAGGCAATGGCCTTTTCCACCAGCTCTTTCATCTGCGGAATCGGAAAGGGCTTTAAGATATAGTCGAAAGCCCCGTACTTCATGGCCTCGATAGCCGTTTCCGTGGTGCCATAGGCCGTCATGATGATGACCAGCGATTTGGGATCGATCGATTTGATCTCTTTCAGCACATCGATCCCGTTTCGGCCGGGCATCTTGATATCCATGATGGTGAGGTCGGGAGGGGTCTCCCGGGTACGATCCAGTGCCTCCTCGCCGTTCTGTGCGGTGAGGATGGAATATTTCTCTTCCAGCATCCGTTTGAGGGAGTACCGGATCGATTTATCGTCGTCGACGATCAGAATGGTCTGCATCTTGTTCCTCAGTCGAAACAGGGAGTGAGATGATAAAAAGGGTTCCCTTTCCAGGGGTGCTTTCCACTTCAATCTTCCCATGGTGTTGGTCGATGATTCGATGGGCAATGGACAGTCCGAGGCCGATCCCTCCATCCTTCGTCGAGAAGAAAGGATCGAAGAGCTTTTCCAAATCCCCCTGAGGGATGCCGATTCCGGAATCCAGAATGGTGAGCTCCACCCAGTAGCCGTCCTGGGATAATCGGCCGCCCAGGGTTAACTCTCCTCCTCCTGGCATGGCCTGGATGGCATTCATCAGGAGGTTGAGGATGACCTGTTTTATCTGCTCCTTGTCGACCGTGATAAGAGGCAAGGGGCCGAACTCCTTTTTGACCGCGATCTTGCCTTGCTCTATTTGAGGTCTCAGCAACTGCAGGATCTCTTCAAAAATGGGGACGAGATTCGTTTTCTCAAAAAGCGGGGATGCCGGCCTGGCAAACCGCAGAAACTGGTCGACGATCTCGTTGATTCGAAGAATTTCCTCTTCGATGACCTTCAGATCTTCCCAGCGCGAATCCTCGGTCGGAAGATTCGCCGTCAGGGAATGGATGAGGATATTGATGCTGGTCAAGGGATTTCGGATCTCGTGGGCAATCCCCGCTGACAGTTGGCCCAGGGCAGCCAATTTTTCGGATCGAATCAACTGGGCCTCTGTCTTTCTGAGATCGGCGGTTGTCTTTTGAATTTTATCTTCCATCTGCTGACTGAAGGCCTTCAGCTCCTGGTACATCAAGGCATTATGAATGGCTAAACCTGCCTGCTGCGCGAAAGTCATCACCGATTCGAGAGTTTCCCGCGTGATATTCTTGCCGGGTTCTGTGTGATCCGCTGCAATGGCTCCCAAGGACTTTTCCTTTGCAAGAAGAGGGATGACGACAAGAGATTGAAGGTTCAACTTTTCCTGCAAAACGGGGTTCACCCGGGCGTCTCTGCTTGCATCTGGAATGACGAAAGGCCGCTTCTCGAAGATCGACTTGGCCACGACGCTTTCCTCGGGGTCTAAAGGGAGAGTAATTTCTTTGATCTTTCCTTCATCGATCCCCACGGCCATTTTGCATTCAAGGAGATTCCGCTTTTCGTTAACCAGGTACAGGCGGGCGCGGTCAAAGCCGATATTCTTTGTCACCCCCTCCAAAACGAGTCTGAGGATCTCATCGATATCAAACGTCTCCATCAGACCGGAATTTTCAATACAAATCGCGGCCTGGTTGGCAACCGTCGTGAGGATTTCTTCTTCGCTCTTCGAAAAGGAATGGGAATGGGAGGTGTAGCAATTGATGACGCCGATCACTCGGTCCTTAATGCACATGGGGACACTGAGCAAAGAAACCAGACCTTCTTTTTTCGCCAACTCCTTCTCCTTGTAGAGAGGCTCTTTAAGAACGTCGAGAATGGTCATCGGTTGATTTTGAAGGGCCACATGTCCGACCACCCCTTCTCCCATGGCCAGGCTTCTTTCCCTTAAATATTCTTCGCTGATGCTTTGTGTCGCCTTCAGCTTAAACTTTTGATCTCTCTCATCGAAAATCCAAAGGGAACAGATCTTTGAGTTCATCACATTCGCGGTGACCGTGACGATCAGCCGCAGCACATCCTCGAGGTAGAGGCCGGAGGCAATCGCTTTACTGATCTCCAGCAAGGCATTGATTTCCTTTGATTTGAGTTTCGTTCCTTTTTTGGGCAAAACCATATCTTTCCTCGTCATCCCCTCCGCAGGGAAGTGGATGGGCGTGGAGATTTTTTCTATCATAAACGAAAACTCCACATTTTGGAAGTAAAGAAAACGGCTCTGAGCAAGAGTCTTCCGAGGGTTGACCCTGGTAGGGGATTGTGCTAAATGTTGAAGTATGTTCTCGGGAGCCAGCTTAAAGGGGCGAACGGAGGAGGGCGTTACAGCAAGAAAGATATGCGCCGTAAGTGGGGTGACCGATAAAGAACCGAATCGATGCTTTTTAATCTTGTGATAAAGAAAGAGGGCAGGAGTGGACGCGATCAAACAGTGGTGGGTTGAAGAGAAGGCGAAGAGGGCCGTTGAAAAATTGGTGGCTCATGAATTTAAGGCAATTTATGTCAAGACGAAAGAAGAGGCGGTTGAAGAACTTTGGAAGCACACCACCCCGGGGCAGAAGATAGGAGTGGGTGGATCCGTTACGATAAGAGGGTTAGGGATTTTGGAAAAATTAAAAGCCCAGGGTTATACTATCTATGATCATTGGACACCCGGGCTCTCAACGGAGAATGTTCTCGATATAAGAAGGTCGCAAATGACCTCGGATCTGTTCTTAACCAGCACCAATGCGATCACGGCGCAAGGAGAACTGGTTAATATCGACGGGATCGGGAACCGAGTGAACTCAATGAATTTTGGTCCTGGGAAGGTTATCCTCGTTGCGGGCTATAATAAGATCGTTGAAGATGTTCACGAAGGGATCAAAAGAATAAAAAATGTGGCTGCCCCCCTTAACGCAAGGCGACTCAATATTGATGTTCCCTGCGCGAAGGTGGGGAGGTGCGTGGATTGTAACTCTCCCAACCGGATCTGCAGGGTGGTCGTCATCCATGAACGAAAACCTTCCTTGACAGATATCCTCATCATTCTGGTCGGAGAAGAATTGGGATATTAATACAAGGGGTTGAGGAGTCTAGGACTCAAGGGGTCAAGTAAAATCTCCAGTCACAAACCCTTGGCCCCTGGAACCCTTGAATCCTTGAACCCTTATAAACGGAGGAGAAGCTATGGGTAAAATCAGGAGGGCAATTGTGAGTGTTTCGGATAAGGCCGGGGTTGTTCCGTTTGCGAAGGGTCTGGCACAGAATGGGGTGGAGATCCTCTCCACCGGAGGGACGGCAAAAACATTGAGAGAACAGGGTGTCACTGTCATCGATATCTCGGACTATACCGGATTTCCTGAGATGTTGGATGGCCGGGTAAAGACTCTCCATCCAAAGGTCCACGGGGGGCTCCTGGGAATGCGATCTAAAAAGGAACATGTAAAGAAAATGGAAGAGCATGGGATTCTTCCTATCGATCTCGTTGCCGTCAACCTCTATCCCTTCGAGGCAACGATCGCGAAGAAGGATTGCAGCCTTGAGGATGCGATTGAGAATATCGACATCGGCGGGCCCACGATGCTCCGCTCATCCGCCAAGAATTATCCCGACGTGACCGTGGTCGTCAATCCGAGCGATTACGAGCCGGTCCTCGCTGAGTTGAAGGAAAAGGGAGAAATCTCCTTAGAGACCAATTTTCGCCTGGCCAAGAAGGTGTTTCAGCACACGGCGCGTTACGATGGCGCCATTTCAAACTACCTGGGCCAGATCGAGAAAGGGAAGAAGATGTTTGAATTTCCCGAGACCTTCACCCTCCAGGTCAAGAAAGCTCAGGAGTTGCGTTACGGGGAAAACCCCCACCAGAAGGCAGCCTTTTATCGGGAGCTTTTGGTCACCGAGCCCTCGGTGTCGAATGCTGTTCAACTCCAGGGAAAAGAATTATCTTACAACAATATCCTCGATATTGACTCCGCCTATGAGACAGTCAAGGAGTTTGAAGAGGCGGCGACGGTCATCATCAAGCATAATAATCCCTGCGGAGCGGCGATTTCTTCCAAGAATCTTGCGGATGCCTACCGGAAAGCGAGGGATTGCGATCCGGTTTCTGCCTTCGGCGGGGTCGTGGGCTTCAACCGGATCGTGGATAAGGAGACGGCAAAGGAGATGGCCGATATATTTCTTGAGGCCATCATTGCCCCGGGGTTTGATCCGGAAGCATTGGAGATTCTTAAGGCCAAGAAAGACCTTCGGATCCTCAAGACCCCGCCTCTGACGGATTCCTATTTACAGGGAGGATTCGATCTGCGAAAGGTGGTAGGCGGTCTGCTCGTTCAGGATCGAGACCTCGGCAAAGTGCCGATCGATCAATGGAAAGTGGTGACGAAGAGAAAACCGACGGAAGCGGAGAAAAGGGCCATGGCCTTCGGTTGGAAAGTGGCGAAACACGTCAAATCGAACGCGATCGTCCTCGTCCGGGAAGATCGGACGATCGGCGTTGGAGCAGGCCAGATGAGCCGTGTTGATTCCACGCGTTTGGCGGTGATGAAGTCGCAATCATCGACCAAGGGAACAGTCCTGGCTTCGGATGCGATGTTTCCATTCAGGGACGGCGTGGACACAGGTGCGGAAGCAGGCGCTTCAGCCATCATCCAACCCGGAGGCTCGATTCGAGATCCTGAGGTGATTGCTGCGGCGGATGAGTATAACATCGCCATGGTTTTTACGGGAATGAGACACTTCCGACATTAAAAGCATTAATTCCGAAACACGAAATTCGAATTTCGAAACAATATCGAAATTCGAATTCTCCAGATTCTAAATCTCGGTTTGGGTCATTTGTATCTTAGAAATTCGTGCTTGTTTCGGATTTCGATATTCGAATTTCGAATTTTTTGATTGGGCTCACAGAAATTCAATTGGCCTGACATACCCGGTAAGGAGTCGCACGATGAAGGTTTTAGTGGTGGGCAGCGGGGGCAGGGAGCACGCCTTAGTCTGGAAGATTGCGCAAAGCCCGAAGGTCTCGGAGGTCTATTGTGCTCCGGGAAATGCAGGAATATCTGAGCAGGCGACCCTTGTCCCTATCCCGGCCAACGACTTGAATCGTTTACTCGATTTTGCCGTCAAGGAGAGGATCGACATGACGGTCGTAGGGCCTGAAGATCCGTTGACCCGGGGCATTGTCGATCTTTTCGAATCAAAGGGCCTTCTCATTTTTGGCTCCAGCAAAAAAGCGGCAGAGATTGAAGGAAGCAAAGCCTTTGCCAAAGAGATAATGAAAAAGTACGGTATTCCGACGGCGGCCTACGAGATCTTCGAGAACCGAAAGGAAGCCGTGAAATACATCCGAGAACAAGGCGCGCCCATCGTGGTCAAGGCGGACGGCCTGGCGGCAGGCAAGGGAGTGATGGTCTGTAGAACTGTCGAAGAAGCCATCCAGTCTGTGGACAAGATCATGGTGGAGAAGATATTCGGAAATGCGGGTAACCGCGTGGTGGTTGAGGAATACCTTGTCGGAGAGGAGGCATCCTACATCGCCTTTACCGATGGGAAGACCATTCTTCCGATGGCTTCCTGCCAGGATCACAAGGCTGCTCTTGACGGAGACCAGGGGCCTAACACAGGAGGCATGGGAGCTTATTCACCGGCGCCTGTTGTGACGGATGAGGTGCATGAAAGGATCCTTGAGAAGGCCTTGAGGCCGGCTATCTACGGCATGGGAGAGGAGGGCAGACCTTATCGGGGGGTTCTGTACGCGGGCCTGATGATACACAACGGCCATCCCAAGGTGTTGGAGTTCAACGCTCGATTCGGAGATCCGGAAACCCAGCCTGTTTTGATGCGGATGAAGGGGGATATCGTACCGATCCTTGAAGCTTGCATGAAGGGAACCTTGTCACGGCATAACATCGAGTGGGACAAAGGCGCCTCTGTCTGTATCGTGATGGCTTCAGGAGGGTATCCCGGAGACTATGAGAAGGGAAAAATCATCGAGGGGTTGAATGAAGTTTCTCAAATGGAAGGAGTTTTCGTCTTCCATGCAGGGACAACGCTCAAAGACAGGCGGGTTGCGACTAACGGAGGAAGAGTGTTAGGAGTGACCGGATTGGGAGAAGATATCCCGAGAGCCATCGAAAGAGCTTACCAGGCCGTAAAGAAGATTTCCTGGGACGGCGTTCACTATCGAACCGACATCGGCCAAAAAGCGCTGTGCTGGCTTCGATAAAAAAGCAGCGCGTATAGAGCATCGGGCAAAGCGTTCAACGATTTAAGAAAGTTCCGCCGCGTCCTATCGAGTGGGTGAGCAATTCCAAACAGTCGTTGCCGATAACTCCCTGTTGGCTCGGGTCCCTGATTGCGGGGTACACAGGAACTATTGAACCACCCACCCTTTAAAGACTTCAATAGAAGAAATGAAAAAGGAGGAATGGAGGAATGTATAAGATCGCTGTGATTCCGGGAGACGGGACCGGGCCTGAGGTCGTGGCCGAAGGGTTGAAGGTTTTGAAAGCGGTTTCTGAAAAATTCAAGTTCAAGTATCAATTGGAACATTACGACCTGGGCGGGGAACGCTATTTGAAGACAAAGGAGACACTCCCGGTTTCTGTTTTCAATGAGTTGAAAAAAATGGACGCCATTTATCTGGGCGCCATTGGCCATCCGGAGGTGAAGCCCGGAATTCTGGAGCGAGGCATTCTGCTGAACATTCGATTTCAGCTGGATCAATATATCAACCTCAGGCCCGTCAAGCTCTACCCTGGCGTGGAAACGCCTCTCAGGGACAAGGGGCCAGAGGATATCGACTACATTGTCGTCAGAGAGAATACCGAGGGGGCATATATCGGGGCAGGGGGATGTCTCAAAAAGGGAACACCGGACGAGGTCGCTACCCAAGAAGCGATTCATACTCGGAAGGGGGTGGAACGCTGCGTCCGTTACGCCTTCGACTATTGCCACAAGAGGAATAAAAAGAAGAAAGTCACTCTCTGCGGAAAGACCAATGTCCTCACGTATGCGTTTGATCTCTGGGAACGAGTTTTTAACGAAGTGGCAAAGGAGTATAAGGGGATTGCTACGGATTATGCCCATGTGGACGCGACCTGCATGTGGATGGTGAAGAATCCGGAATGGTTTGATGTGATCGT
>Ga0335085_10003520_pt1 | contig 26972 bp, 21 predicted proteins | sample Lox_Sample_45_FD_206712 | JGI IMG/M metagenome (GOLD analysis project Ga0335085, IMG submission 206712) | Soil microbial communities from Loxahatchee National Wildlife Refuge, Florida, United States - Lox_Sample_4.5 | ecosystem: Environmental > Terrestrial > Soil > Wetlands | place: USA...
GGCGGAATCAGGCAACCAGCGGCCGCGAGATCGCTACCCGGTATGGTTAGCCGCAGATAAATCTCATATCGCGCTCCGTTATGATACAAAATGAAAACCGGGTCGGCGTAAACATCTGCCTGATTGTCCTCGTCATCGTTCGCAGTGTCAAATAGATTCAAGAACTCATATGCAGTCCCACCATTTTGCAGTGTTAGCGCCATGGAGCCTGTGCTCAATAGTGTTCGGTCTTCTGTGGTATCGATGCCGCTGTTATTCCGCTTGCAGAACAGAATATATGGGTGCTGTTCAAGCCCGCTTAGGACGTGAACGGTAACCTGTAAGTTTGAGAATGTATACTCCGTATCGTAGATCGGCAGCACGAGATCGTCCTGGACGGCTGCCGCCAAGGGACCGCCAACGGGATCGGGGCATATCGAGCCCTCTTCTTTTCGGTTTCCATTGTTGCGCGTGACATTGCCCCAGCCTGGTGGGTATTGAAAAGCGAGACCGGACTGGGCATCCTGATAGACCTGCCAAGGCGCTAGGGCGGCATTGTGCTGCCCCGGTTCTGTGACGTGCTCGCTGAAGACGCTGGGGTGAGGATTACCGGATTGCATAGTATTGCACCCTGTGGCAAGACCTGCCAAGCACAGACCGACGAGCAGTTTGGGTAAGGCGCGATTATGCATAAGTGAGAGCGGATCTAAGTGTTGATCGTCAGGTTAAGTATAAGATAATACCCAAGTATGTCAACAATGTGTCGTGCAGGTTATCCCCATGTGGACGCAGAACTCAATTCTTTTCAATGACAAGCTCGCCATCAGCGCGGTGTGATGGAACTTCGGCCCTCCAGAATTGAAAAGCTCCGAGGGATCAGGCTCGTCCGCGTGCCGTACTCACAAATTACCCAGCCAGAGTAGTTCGGCTTTGCTGAAATTGGACCAACCTCGCAACCGTCAACTCAAGCTGCTCCTTAAAAAGCCTGTACCGATCTTTGTTGCTGAATGTCAGGGCTACGTTGATTTCACGTAGAGCACACTCCAATTTAAACAGGCCGTGCGCGATTAGGCCGTCACACTCATGGCCGGACCTTGCGCGCGCTGCACGCTCCGCTGCCAGTGCCTCGTAATACTCAACCTGAGCTTCTGTATGAAAAAAGTTAACATCTAGTGGCAACCACTTCTCCTTCGGAATAACCGCCTTCAGACCATTTAGCGCATTGCGGGCCTGCATCACCTTGCTGTCATCAAATGAATCCGTCCAAGGCGCAAAGCAATAGTAGTATGCAAGGTTGTTGTAGCCAACGCCCAATAAGCGTCGATACACATCCGGCTTTACTTCACAAATCTTGATTGCGGCCATCTGCTCGCGGATTGCGAGCTCCAACAGTTCTATGCCATCGGCGAGTCCAGGTTCTGCAGTTAACCATTTGATAATATTTAGTGCCCGTCCGTGGTGCAGACGCGGGTCCTCCGGGTAAAAAGCGAGTCCCTCCGCCGCATACCATTCGCCAGCCGTGAATTTTCTCAATCGCGGTGCCACCCAACACAGAGTGACCCAAAAATGAACCTTGAGGTTCGGGTACGAATCGAGCATTGCACACGCATGCTTAAACGCCATTTCATCCCCATCCTCCGTGGGACAAATGAAATATAAAACACATCTTACAAGCTCGTGTACCTCAGTGACGCGCTGTGCATCTGCATCTATCTCCGAAAATCGCGCGATGGCATCCTCGTAAAATCGTAACCGGTCGTGCAGCGATACTACTCTTTCCGATTGATCTAGCAGCTCCAGTACGTCATCATATCCTCGACCGCGCAAGAATGGCTCAAACAGATAGAGCAGTTGCCGTCCTGGGGGTATTAACTTGCTTTCAATAGCGGATTTTGTAGATGACAAGAATGCCTTGAAGTCGATCTGAATTCGCATAAGGCGTTGCAGGTCTCGCATCTGGTCAAGTGCTCGCTGCCTCACGTGGGAATCGTCAAAGACTGCTTGAAAATACGCAAGAAACTTCGCCGCTTCGCCGCCTTCTGCCCGTGCCGAGCGGAGGGTCGCGTAGTCCCTAATGGTCGACATTAGACCGAGATTTTGAATCGTGGCGCGCTGTTCCTGCGTTCGCTTGTCCAATCTTAGAATTGCCTGACATTTCGGCATGTGCGGACACGTCTTGCATTGAATCTCAGTTGCACCATCCTGGATGCAAACGGGGCATTCCTGCTGCACCGTCGCGGACAAGCGGCGGGCGAGGCGATGTGCCCGATCCCAGGTTAATAGGCCATAGGCCTCTTTCAAGTTCTCTATCGATGCCTTTAGCTGCTCAGAACGAATTGTGTCACCTGCCTTGGTGACGATATATGTGAATACGTGTTCAGGTGTCCGATGTATAGAAAATCGGTGTCCATTTATTATCGGGAGGTGCTCTTGAAGTTCCGGCAATCTAAATAGTTGTTGAGTTCTTCCCGCCGAAGACAGATACAGGAAGATCTGTCGCGCAGCGATCCGATCGTCGGTGAAAGCTCGCTCGAGGCCTGCATTCAAGAAAAGAAGCCGATCTATCGCTCTGGCGTCCGCACGAGCAGCACTTTTGCGGCCGGCTACGCGGGAAAGAATACTCCGATACAATGACTCGGTAAAGACAGACTCATGATAATCCATCGATAGTTCCCGAAGGACGTGCTGGACTTCCTGATTCACCGGGGTCGTGATTCGACTATATACATCCTGGAACCGCTCGATTCCTAGGCTATATATTCCCATAACTACCGCTAAAACGATGTTGAAGTCCTTTGGATCTTGTGTTGATTTGATATCTTTGAAGATGCCTGCGACGAGGTCTGCCTTGTCCGAACGAAGTCGCTTAAATAATACCTCAAGGAGCTCCGCTTTTTGGAACGCAGTTCGGACATCTCGCTGAGCGTAGCTCAGGATCGAATCTAGTTCGTCAGCATACTCGGCCAGGACCAACGGTGGCGGGTTACGACCGTAACACAGCTCATACAGAGCAGCCTGTTCGTCAGCAATGTCGTCTATTGTTCGAGTTGGATCCTCTTCGGGGACTACAGGAAAGCAGAACGTGAGCAGGTCATGTGGATCGATAGCAAAATAGAACACCGCTCCGCCTTCTTCGAGCTCTAGATCCCTTATGACGTCCCGAACGATCTCTGGCCTGATAGTCATGAACCCTTTCAATATTTATAGCTATAATACGCCAGATGCCCTCGCCCTGGGCCGTCGCCAGCCCGAGTGAACATCTTCCTCAATTCGGCGAAGGAGATCGAACTCTCGAAAGAAAACGCTCTTTGGGAACGCAAGTTCCCGGTCATCCAGTCCGGCCTGGTCATCCGGCGTCGTGATCCGAAACAGATCCTTTTTGCCCTCTAGTCGCGTAGCAGGATCTTGATCGTCAGACAAGTCGGTCAAACGCCAAGGATCCTCGTCCGGCCAACGCTCCGAGTTTTGACGCCAGATCCGTGTCAAGACTTTCTGCACAACCATGTCAATTGGGCCTTCAGCCTGCGCCTCACCCACTGGCAGAGAACCTTCTGACAGATGGCCGGCAGTCGCCAAATCACGTCGAAGCACTTCGAGGATCATTCCTATTTCTTTGGCACTGAAGCGATGAAAGCTTGCCTGCAGCGCGGCCGCGAGCAACACAGAGTATGGTTCCATCCTGTCCAACGTCAAAGGCCAGGGCGCCAGCCTAGTCCGGAGCACTTCCTCGATTACGGTTACGTTCGGTCGGTTCGAAAGCGCGAGCTTTGGTAGGACCTGATCGTACCAACAAAATAACGGATGAAAACCGGTACACATAACGACTTCGTCCAGTACTTCACTGAACTGGTCAATTCGGCGATGGGTATCTAGGAAAGGTAGGAGATAATCGATGAAGACATACGGCGTGAGCCTCGGTGCCTTTCGGAGCGTCCGAAAACAGATGAGGAGGTATCGAAAATCCCCACTTCTATTGGCGGAGTGTTCGATATAGTGGATGAGTTCAGCGTCCAGGCCCGGTTGAGAACAGGCGACAAGGAGCAGCGCATGCAGGTCCCACCCACCGTACGAGATGCCCTTTAGGGATTCACTTTTTAATCGCGCGTATGTGATGAGATTGTCATGCCAAGGGCTTACATGAGCGATGACCTGGAGAAGTATATATAGTCTTCGAGCATTCTCACTATCTTGGTCCGGCTGCGTACCCTTAAACACTAACATCAAGCCCTCGGCACATTTCCGTCTTGCCTCAGGTGACATCTGGTCATAAACTGCATTTAATACCATGTGAGGCGGATCATTGCTCGTGGGAACTCGCGGCGGAAGTGGATCACTCGTTAGAAAGCGCTCGATCCAGTTTGCCCACCCTTCGCTTGACTGACTGGCAAGTTGCTTAAGCATCTCCTCAATATTGGCTGGCATAGTTTCACAGTTTGAGCAAGCCGTCTACGGAACGCTTGCAAGGCGGTTAGCCGCCTCTTCCAATAGCCGATCCGGATCTTCTATAAAAGAATCTACGGTCCCTATATATAAGAGCGAATATGCACTTCCGAAATCTTCGAATTCGAACACTCGATGAACTCGCTCTAAACAGGGGGCTAACTTTCCGGAGCAACTTTGTGTTCTGCCCCAGCAATCTAGCCTACTGAATGAGAGATAAAACTGCCCGGGGTCTCGCCACCAGGCATCGAGCGTTGTCGGTTGATGGCATGGCCTAGTAAATTCCGGCGGATATTTCAAGGCAACATATTCTAAGTTATGATGCGCTCCAAGATAGGCTGGTTTGATCAAGCCAAGCATATCTTTGATCTTTGAGCCCCTCTGATTGGCGCTGGTGCTGTCCATAGCCGCAATCAGAGCTTGAACAGGGGTGACCCATACAATACCAACCTCCGCAGTCCACCACCTGTCGAGCGAGCCAACGCTCAGCGGAGCGGGCGTATAGAAGCGCTTTCGGATCCTGTTTTTGTCCTCTGCGCTATCCACGAAGCCAAAGACGGAGCCTGCGCAGGTGATGAACTTTTCCAATCGGAGCACATGAGCGTACTCCGTTCCATCGGGTCCTTGTATAAACCGTGAAGCGCAATAGAGATCTTCGCGGTGCAGTGAACGCTCGAGTTTCGCGCCGAATTCTTCACGTCCATCCGTCGCTGAGAGATCGATCGACTCCAGAAGTTCTACCAGGAGGGCCACAGCGTTGTCAGTATAGGCCTCGTAGGCAAGATCGATAGCGAGACAGACAGCCAAACGCTCCCCATCTTCACAGGTTCGAAGCGCTTGGAACCAAGCCGTGACGGCAGCCCTGTTGCGGATTCTGGAAAGAAGTTCCCGTTCGAAGATCTGCAACGCCTTGTCCCAGATCTTGTCCACAATGGGCATCACGCGTATTTGACAACAAATGATTGCGGAAAGTCAAGCTGGCCCTTCCGTACGGAGCAGCAACAACAAGACGCTAACATCCACAGCCTGAGTTTCGAAGAGAGGCTCGGCTTACTCATCGACCGCCAGTGGAACTGGCGCCAGAACCAGGCGCTGGACCGACGCTTACGCAACGGCGGCCTGCAGGGCCCGGCTTGCATCGAGGAGATCGACTATCGCGCGCCGCGTGGGTTGGATCGTCAACTGGTGCGCTCCCTGACCGCCGAGTCGGCCTGGGTGCGGGAACACCAGCACCTGTTCCTGATTGGACCGACCGGTCTGGGCAAGACTTGGCTAGCTCGCGCGTTTGCGCAAAAGGCCTGCCGCGATGGCTACACCGCGCTCTTTCTCAAAGCCGCGGAACTGTTTCGCGACCTGGCTCAAGCGCGGGCCGATGGCAGCCACGGCAAACGGTTGGTCCTGCTCAACCGAGTCGATCTGCTCATCGTGGACGATTGGGCGATGGCTCCTTTGACCGAAGCCGAGCGCCACGATTTCCTGGAGATTTGCGATGGGCGGTATCAGCTCCGTTCCACCCTGCTGACCAGCCAGTCCTGGCGGCACGCTTAGATCGGGGACCCCACCATCGCCGACAGCGTCCTGGACCGCCTGGTGCACAATGTGCATTGCATCGAGCTGAAAGGCGAATCGATGCGCAGAAAGCGCGCTGGCAAAGGCGGGAGAGTAACTCATGAACGACATTGTCCGGGAGGTCCCTACAGTGCTGGGCGGGCAAGGGGGCTCAAAAAACGCCGCCCTCACCCCGCACCCCTCTCCCGCTCGCTCACCAAAATTAACAAAAGGATTGACGGATGCACGATCACTTAAGGATGACAAGAGTAGCCCATCGTCGCTTCGCTCCGACCGTGATCGGCATCACTCGGAATGGTGATCGCCATCAAATCGGAATAGCGAATCGGCATGTCGGAATACGCACCCGCAAAAAGGTCCGCCCTCTAAGGGTTCGCGACCATACAAAAATAAACCCCCAGAGGTACCATCCAATTGAGTGGCCAATTAGCCGAACCTCAACTGTTGACACTTGGGGGTCCACTGACCTGCTTGGTCTAGCTGGCTGTGCGCAGGTCATTCTTCTGGTCGGCGCGATTGTCGGCGCCGTGAAGGGTAATTCTCTTTTTCATTCTTTGCTCCTTGTGCTCCCTGGGTGGGGGTGCGAACTCCGAGAGTTACGTACGATGATGTAGCCACCAGGAGTGCATAGGAAACAAGGTTCCAGAATAAGTGGTTGTCACCTTGTTCGATTCCTCCTTCGTCTACATGGAACAATAATAGACAAACCTGGCTGTTCTGTCAATGTGATCTGATGTCTATGTGTTATTGTCGCTATACTATCGATGAATCGTCTAGATCCGGCATACGAGAGAGACTGGGCCGTTGCTGACAGATCGCCTGCTTTCCGAGGCGAACTTGACTGGCAAGGCTGACGGTTGCGGGGATACCAAGACAGAAGACGGGTTACCCACACCATCGGGATAGGCCCTCTGACATTCCGCCATTGTGGCGGGATGACAGAGAGCCGCTCGCGTGGCTGTGGCCGTTGCCGGCAGGCGTTAGAATTCATGATTGCGGCCCCTTGCCCAAAAAGCCAGCCACGAACTCGGCTGATCGCCCGTTTCTCATTATCGGAGTCTGGTGGGCGCAGCTTCTGCTCGTATTCGGCATTACCACGGTTGCCCGCACCGGACAACAATCACCACACTTGCAAGAACCCCTTGCTCTGCCAGTTGAACTTTGAAGTGTCTTGATTCGACTCTTGTCCCAGCTGCTCGACAGCGCGTTTAACGCAGCAATGGTGCACAGAGGTGACGTAGGCCCGGAGATCCTGGGTATCGAAGACATCGAGGTTGAAGGACAGCGCATTGATGTTGCCATGGGCCACCATGGCCGAGAACGCCGATTTGAAGAACCCCGGTTCCACCGTTAAAAACCAGCTTATGTCCAGGTGCTTGCCATAGTCCCGAGATCCCAGGTACATCCGGTAATCCTTCATGGCTTCATTCGTGACCATGAGGTACTCGCGCTTCTTGCCGAAGAACCCCTTGATCATGCCTGGCTGGGCATCCACCTTCTGCCAGGCAATGCCCGGCAACTGGGAGTATTGGAGCAAATTCTGGACGTTTTGCAACAGGTCCGCGGCCTTCCCTGCAGCGCCTTCCATGATGACACCCCAGGTATCCAGCAGCTTCTCGTCTTTGATCGTAACAGCCATCTCGCACGTCTCCTTTTGAGTTTCCTTACCCAATCCGGTAGAGGGCAGAGTCCTGGGGCATCGCCCGAGACCCCAAATTTGCCTTAAATAGATTAGTGCGCAAAACCACCCGTTCCGTTACAAGCCAGATAAGGTTTCTTGCCTTCCCCCTCGAAGCCAGTCTGGCTGACCGCCTGGCGGCATGTTGGAGAGCCATTGTTCGGAAGTCGTCACAAACAGCGTCCGAAATCCAGGGAACGGCTGGTAGCCGAAGTCCATTCCATAGCGCTGGTAATTGCCGCCCACTAAATCGCTCTTATAGATCCCGGTTTGGTCGCCATCTGGCCACATGACCGTATCACTACTACTCGAAGATTTTGGAATGGTCCAGGCCTTTCAGTCAGTATCAATCCGGCAATCTGCTGCCGCCAGCATCTACTGTGGCAACCGGCAGCCTGCTGCCATAATTCTGGCGCGAGCGTCCGATGACCTGCTGAACCCGCATGGGGTACGAACGCTGGTCAGCCAGGTAGGTCTGCATCTTGAAGGCGTGCTGCCCCATCTTGCACCAGGCCTGCCCCACTTTCAGACGCAGAATCTCCTCCTCCGGCACGGTGAGAATCTCGCCACTGCACTCGGTGATGAACTCGCGCGAAAAGCGCTGGGCATCCCCCCTTGAGACCCCAAAGCACACGACCGTGGAGACGTTGCCTAAGATCTCTTTGAGCAGGTCCGAGGGGATTTGCCCGGTATGCTGGTGGGCCAATATCAACCCCATCTTGTACTTCCTGGCCCTGCTAAGCATTTTTTCGTAGGACGCGCCTGACGTCCCGGTGAACGCCTGGAACTCGTCGATGTAGAGGTAAAACTGCTGCCACTGCGGCTTCTGTTGCCGGGCCCGGCTCATAACCGCCGACTGGAATTTGGAAACCACCAGTTGCCCGAGGATCTGGCTGTTCTGCTCGCCCAGGAAACCGTCCGACAGGTTAAACAACAAAATCTTGCCCTCATCCATGGCCCGGCCAAAGTTTAGGCTGGCGCCGGGGTGGCACAAAACGTTCCGGACAGCCTTGGAGTGGACAAACCGGCCCAGGCGATTGGTGATGGGTAGGTGGGCGTCATTAGGTAGGCCTGGGTAAACATCTTTCCAGAAATGCCTGACCTCAGCATCAGCGCACGACCGGATGACTTCATGGCGGAACGTCGCATCCGTGCGATCAAGCAGCCGTTCTAAATCCAGCAGGGTGGCCCCGGGCTGCCCGGTCAGGGCGTACAGCGCTTGCCTTAAAAGCTGCTCCATGCCTGGTCCGGCTTCGCCTAAAACCCGTCTGATGATCATTAGGTTCTCATCGACCTTGATATCCAGGTCCTCGCCTTCCTCCAAGTAAAGCGGATTGAAGCACACAGGGCAGCTCGTATCAACTGGGTTGAAGTAAACCACGTCATCAATCCGGTGCTCAGGGATGAAGGGCAGAATTTCCTCGGTCAACAACTCGGCTTCTGGAGCGATCACTCCAAGGCCGCTTCCAGCTTCGACGTCCTGGAGGATGAGATTGCGTAGCAGGTTGGTTTTGCCAGAGCCGGATTTGCCGACCACGTAGAGGTGCCGATCCCGATAGTCCTGGGTCAGCTTGACCGGCACCTGGCTTTGTCCAAAGCTCTGGTAGCCTAAGACCAACCCTTCAGCTTCCGTAATCCGCCTCCCGATTTCGGAAGCCAGATCCTGGGCCGATATGCCGTTGTCGATTAAGGTATCCAGTTCGTCCCGGTCGATCACCTGGCGGGCGATGTAGCCCAGATGATTGGCAAAGAACAGGACTGTCTGCCCGCACTCCTCTAGCCGCCGCCGCTCCGCGGCCTCCTGCTCCTGGCGATGCCGCTCCTGCCTCCGGCGAGCAGCATTGCCGGTCGCCACCATCGCGATCGCGACCGCTACGGCGCCGAGGATGAGAACTGCAATCACCACTTCCATGAGGCTTTCATCATATCTCAATGGACTAATATGCTGGGGCGAAACATGGATGTACAGAGGGTATAGAGTCGGAGGGTATGCCAAGGCAGTGAACCCCCGGTTTTTCACCAACTCGTTCTCATCCGTTGATCCCAAACCTTGCCCAGCAAGTCCTTCCCTGCTACAATTCCAGTGCAAAAAGACCGTTGAAAACACCTTCCCTGCCCGTCCTAATGCATTCATCAAAAACTACAAATGAACTCGTACATGAATCCTGAACAACCAAGCCCAGGGCCTAGCAATGAATCTAAGCCCAGCGCCGCGGTCCCCCGCCACGACCGTGCCGAACCCGGCCAAGACAAGGCTGAATCTAAAAACGACCGCCAGCGTTCCCCAGAAGATCAACCTCCCCAAACAGGGCTTGAAAATTCAACCAACCATCCGCCACATGAAGATTCCGATCTCAGCCCTGCCGAGCAGGAAGAAAAGGAAAAAGTTCGGCAGGAGGTTCAATCTGCCCTAGAAAGCCTGCACACTGCGCTAAAAACCCAGGATCGGCCTAGCAACTCCCAGATCACCACCGCCATCGATCAGACCTACCTGCAGCAGCTCACGACACCCTTCAAACGCCAGCTTGTCTCTACCATCGAATTCCACCAACTCCAGACTAAAGATCAGGAGGCCTTCGTTAAACAGGGTATGACGGTCCTGGATTTCTGGATTCACCTCCAAGGGCTCAAGCGCGGCACCAACCGCGACTTGGAAGAACTCCGGACCAACCTCAAAGCCGAGTGATTGGCCCCTGCCGTTCACTAGCCCGCATGACAGGGGCGACGGCCACGCGGACCACTACTGGCTTTCCCCAGGGAAAGTGAAATGCAAGCACTGCGGATGCGGATGTTGGAACAGAATGGTCTCACAAACGGGGGAACCGCAGCAACATTTCGTCCCGATAGCTTCAGGGGAAAACTCGCGAGTTCACTGCGAAGGAATCGCCTGGTTTCTAAGGAGAACTTGACAGGCCACCCTAAAGGATTCCGGGCCATGGGATGGAGAGAGTGTCAGCACCACCCCCTACGTAGCGTTGACCTGGTAAGCCGAATGCCTCGAAATACGCTCCATATGTCAACACCCACATTTTTGCATGGCGGTCCCAGTCCGCAAACGTCGCGGGTGGCGTCAGGTTCCCGGAGGCTTGTAATACTGCGAACGCCTGCCGCGCCGCTTCCGTCACAGTGTTGAAGACGGCAAGGCAAACCCTTGGTGAAACCAAAACGGCTGAAACTGCCGCGCCCGGAGCTTTAGGAATTCCCGGATGGTCTGTGGAGTGGCATGGTCCTGGAGATGCACGCCCAGTAGTCGCTCCGAGGCTTTGAATGTATCTGATGGAGGATCATACCCTGCCTCGGTCATGCCATGGATATTGGTAATATGCCAAAACTCCGGCACGATGACGCCCTCCATTCTGGCGAACGTCGCAAACTGAACAATGGAGGCCGGTGCACTGGCGCCGCCAATCTCTTGCTGGAGCTGGTCACGCAGGTCCTCGGCGACGGAGTTTGGCTCGATGAAGTTCAAATGATCCCCAATGAAATCGTATAACCAATCGTTACATACTCTCATTGCCGAGCTTGGCACGACCAACATAGCCGATCAATGCTTTGCGCTTCGGCCACCGCAGGATTTTGGATCCATGGTCCTGAACTTGACATATAACATTACCTTGTGCATCCAATTTGCTAATTGTTAGATTTATGTCAGCAGCAAAGAATATTCCTTCCGGTAGAATCTCACTTACGAAATTGGACATAAGGGTAAGTCTCCTTGGTTATTGAAGCGAGCCGGAAGCGTATGGTGCATCCATTTCAGCCCCTGCTCGGCGATCGTGGCCCTGGTTTGGTCGGCGAACAAATCGACGAGGAATCTGTCCACGCCGGCAAAAAAAGCCTCAGCCAAGCCCCGTATTGAAATGATAGCGAGTTCGGCGGATACATTCGGTCAGTAAACCACTTCTGGGACCATGTGATCTGCATAGCCCACCAGGCGGCATTTTCCTCGTCGGCTCAATTTTGACTTGATGCCTTGCGTGTGCAAGACGCTGCATCGGGCGCCCTAGAGATCCAGGCCGGAAATCTGGTCCCGGCATGGAAAGCCGATATATCGGTCGGCCCAGGAGACAAAGTCCCGGCCAGTCACGTCGTGCTGGCTCGCTGGCATATTCAGAAAAGCCATCGCATCCATTCCTGAGTAGACTAACGTCACGGCAGCCGGGAAGCACTCGCTGTCGAGCAATACCCGTATTGGGCGTTTAATGCCGTTGTGTATGACGTTTGTGATTGGATCACGCGCGATCGGTCATTATGGATTGTTAGGCTGTCTTGCCTGGAACGACAGAGATCGTCTTGCCCACATTGAGCTTGTCATCCACAGCTTGCGCAAGGCGGATGGCAGTTTCGTAATACTGGCGAAGCTTCTGCCGATTCGGAGAATAGCCAGGCGCGGCATGGTGGGCGTCATCCAAGGTCTCGAAGATTGTCATGACCTGATTTACCAGAGCCAAAGCAAGACCGCATTCCATCAGCATCTTGCGGACCTTAGAGGCATTCAGCGATGCCGGATTCTTCGGAGTACCCTTCACGCCTTCGTACAAGATGCAGGCATATTGATGCAATACCTGGCGCAGCTCCTCCTCGGCTTGCTGCAAACGGACACTATCGGCACCCTGGTCTTCAAGGATGGCGAGAATGGTCTGCAGCCGCTGGTTTGGTTCGACCCATGGAAGTAGCTTGATGTGCGGCCCGACATCTGTATATCCAGTGATTTCGTAATAGAAGCCATGTAGGTCCGCGCAGGCGGCGCGCACTTGCCTGATCCATTCCCCGTTGTGCGACAGGAGCACAACCTGCTTGCCACGTTCTACCAGTTCGCGGACGACATTGATGAACTGCAATTCGTGGTCTTTATCCCAGGACTGGATCGGGTCGTCGATGATGAGAAATTCAAACGGCGAAACCTCTTTATCGTTAATGGCGATGCTGATGCACAAACCCAGAGCATTGAGCTTCGATTCGCTTAAGGAAGAAACGGCGCTGACCAAATCCTTGCCGTAGGAAGAGGCCTTGATCTGCACCCGGCCTCCTTGGGACGTTTTCTTCATGTCAAAGCCGGCAAAGTGCACGTCTGGGTCACCGACAGTGCGAATGCGTTGATACCACTGCATTACGTCGCCAGCAAGTTCGCCAGAGATGGCGTCGAGCATCATCTTGGTCACAAACTCATCCACTTCTGCCTTTAGCTGCCTTAGCCCCTCGACAGTTGCGGCAATTCGTAAGCGCTTTTCGATCTTCCGGTCGTTTTCAAGTAGTTCGATGACCAGGTCTGTAGCCGCGGTTCCCGCGGCCTTGGTCAACTGTTCTGAGAGTGCCTTCTGGGCCAAATCTAGCCCGGGTGAGTGTTTGGCAGCGGCTTGGCGCACGGCGCGGCCTGCAGCGAGATATGGAGAAACAGCCTTACCGAGGTTTTCCACGGAGGACATGTTGGCGGGAACCTGCTTTACAGCGGCTTGTGCGGCTGTGAGTGCAGATCGTAGGTTTTTGCCTTCCGTTATAAAAGTCGATACCGCCGCGTCAATCTCCTCAATAGCGGCTAAGATAATGGGCATGTGCCGGTCGTGCTCGCCGGTCAGCAGGGCGTTAAGATCCGTTAGCTTTTCGCGCACTTCCAGTATGGCTTTAGTACGGTTGGCTGTCCGCTTATAGTAATCGGATATGTCCTGGTCGAGGTTCGTTAGGAGTGCGCTAAGCCTTGTTTTGACCTGCTCCAACCCCGACGTGTTCTCCCTCTTTTCCAGCAGGGTGGCGTGATGCTGACGGATGTGGTTCTTATCCGCCTCGGCCAGCTTCCGCGCACAGAACGGACAGATCTGCGGACCTTCTTTCAGCAGTTCGACGCCCAGGTCGTAGAACTGCGCCTCCTGCAAGATTCTGTGTTGGGATGCATGTTTGCCGATCTCGGCAAAAAAAGCCGCAGCGTCAGATGCGACTGCAGTTAGTAGCTCGGCTTCCGTTGCCTCCAGGGCTGCGATTTCTTCGGGCCTGAACGCCGCCACGTTAACACTCCCGGCAAACACTTTGGAAACCGCCTCATCCCGCCGCTTAAATAGGGCTCCGAGCAGATCTCGGTCGGGAGTCTCGGCGGACACCATACTTCGGGCATGTTTTTTGATCAGGGAGCGGGTGGTCGCAAGTTGCGCCAGCCCTTTTCGAATTGACTTGGCGATGGGCACAAGCTGCGTATCGGCCTCGACCCGTAGGGTCAAGGCGTCAACTTCCGCAATCAAGGTCTTGGCTGCTGTCGGTTGCGGTGGCTTGGTGCAAAAAGCCATTAAATCCTTATGGACCTGAGTCAGTTCGTCAAAGCCGAGCAAAGCGGCAAATCTATTGAATCTGTCCACGGGCGCGGCAAGGAGCAGGTCCTTGAGGGCGTGCTGGAGAATGAAAGGCTTTGGAGCCTGCTGCAGCGCTTCTGAAAACGGCCAGACCGGGACCACTTTGCCATCCACGCGCAAAACCGCTTCGGAGCCGCTCAACGTGGCCTGTAGCTCTGAAGTTGAAAACCCTTGCTGCATAGTGACTTTGACCGTGGGCGATTGCGGTTCAAGAAAATGAATATTGCGGTATGAACCTCGGTACTCATCCTTCGATTCCGCTAGAGCTACTTTGGAGGTGAATCCGTATAGTAGCCACTCAAAGCCCTCGGAGATGCTCGTCTTGCCATGACTGTTGGGAGCCGCAATCAGAGTCAGCCGGTCGTGTATGGCGATGGAGCGTTCCTCGTTGAAGCCTCGAAAACCCGTCAGTGTGATGTTCTTAAGCTTCATCGACGATTTCCTGAATGATCTTTTCGAACTCCTGTTCCGCGCCATCGACCGTGTGGCTGGCCATGTAAGCTCGCAGGATCCTGGCATGGGTAGGATTCGTATTGTGTGAAAGCAGGTACTCCAAAAGTTCCTGACGGCGCGAATGAGCCGAAGGGACGGCCTGAGGTTGTACATTCAGTGGCAATGGGTTTGTCTTTTTGGCCATAAGCGACGTTTTATCCCTTTTCACCTGAAGCATAGCCGATTATGGCGCTTTTTGAAAGGCATGCGACGCTGCCTACAAGGAGGCGTCTTGGATCCGAGCCGCCAGAGTTGCAAGCCTTGAGTCTCGATGGCCGCCCCGCTGGCAGGGGATGTTGTTGAAATGCGGGAAAGTCGACAGCTCTCCCGAAAATTGTCCCCCTAGGGTACAAAAGCCGCGAGAACGGGCGCCTTGACTTCGACCGTCAGCCCGAGTTGTTGTAGCCGTTTCACGTAGTAGCGCTTGAGACCATCTCCGCGCAGCCGGTCGAAATAATCGCCGCCCAACTCCTGGTACTCGCACCGGTTCTTGAGCATGTGGTACGCGATGATTAGGATGCTGTGGGCCACCGCCAGGGTCGCCCGTTTGACACCCCGCCGCGCCGCCAGCGGCCCGAATTGAGCCGCCAGATAAGTGTTCTTGGTGTGGCTGGCGGCCCAGGTCGCTTCGCACAGCGCCCGGCGCAATCAAGCGTTCCCTTTGCGCGTGCGTCCTGGTTTCCGCTTGCCGCCGCTCTCGTTGTTGCCGGGACACAAGCCTGCCCAGGACGCCAAATGCGCCGCCGACGGGAACTGCTCCATGTCGACACCGATCTCGGCCACCAGTGTGGTGGCCAATAGCCGCCGCACACCCGGGATGGTCATCCACCGGACGAACTTCCTCGTAGGGCCGGCTGCGCCTTAAAAAGTGTGCTATAGTATACTTCCTTCTTCTAGAAGCGGGTGGGGAGGCTTGCTTCAGGAGTTGACGCCTGTGATAGTCGGCACTCATAGAACTCGAACCCCATCCGCTTCACAATCGGAGACGCTCACCGCGGCAAAGGCCCCGCAGCCCGTCGCTCACCGCACGCCTCGTTGCCGTCCGCTCGCCGGTATACCAGACCCAAACGCAGGGCCGCACTTTACTGGCGAGCTCCTCGGGCACCGGATCGCGAACGTCATTCGAGAGCCCCGAGCAGCGATTTATCGCCTAATACGGTCCGAGGGCGCATCTGCCTCGCCTATTCATCCCAGTGCTGTCGCCGATACCGGCGGACCTGTTTGGCAGTCTCTCACGGATAGATGCTGGGGCGAAGCGTGGTTGTACTCTCGGATCGTCAACACAGAGCAGATTTCAATCGAGGTAGGCTCGTGAAAACCAACCATCCTGTTATCGAACGTTTCATAGAAGGCTATCTACAGAAGCAAGATTACTATCGGCATGTTGCCGAGTTATGTCACGAGCATTGCCATGAAGCTCTGTCTCAAAACGGCATTAGGCACATAGCGACCTTTCGCGCAAAAGGCCGCGACCGACTTCGCGAGAAGCTCTACAACCGCGTGGCGACTGGACACGTCTATGAAAACGATGGCGACATCGCCACAGACATTGTGGACCTGGCCGGAGCGCGTGTTGCGATATACTTTCCCGCCGAACTTCCCAATGCTGTCGAAGCCTTAACTTCGCGATTCAATGTAATTGAAAAGCGGACCTTTCCTCAACAGAACTCCAAGCGCAGAGGACAGGAGATTTATCCGTACCGCTTTCCCGGCTACTCGGCGATCCATATGCTAGCAAGCATAAAGCAGGACACCTTACCTGAAGATCAACGATATTATGCGGATGCAAGAATCGAAATTCAAATCGCATCCCTTCTCATGCACGCATGGGCGGAGGTCGAGCACGACCTCATATACAAGCCCCTTAATGGCAAGCTATCGATTGGCGAATACTCCCTGTTAGATCAAATAAACGGTCTCGCATTGACTGGCGACGTCACACTTGAACAACTACAACGAACAATGAAAGAGCGCATCGCCCGCGAGCAGCGCAAATACGACAACCACTACGATCTTGCTTCCCACATTCACAACGCCTATCGGTCTGGCACCAAGGCCACCGAACCGTTATTGGGTAGAGTTGACCGTCTCCTTATGTTCCTCCAACGCACAGGACTTGATGCGCCCGCGCTCCTCGATCCGTACATAGCCTCTCTGCCTACCGCTGGAGTGAATGCCTCGATCGTAGACCAGCTACGAGAGCGAATAATCGCTTCATCGCCAGAGCTAGCAAAAGAACGACGGCAGATCTGGCTGGAAGTCGAGCAAACATTCAGTCAAACGGACCTCGATCAAACTGAAAATAGTCGGGCTACTGCGGAACGGAGGCTGAAGAAACATTGGACGACGTTCGAGAGTATGGCAAGACAGGCCCTGACCTCGCGCCATCCGCATCAGTTAGCACGAACCGGTAGCACCGTCACAACACAGGCCAACTTTCGCATGCTTGGCTTCGATAACGCAAGAATCAAGTCGCTCACGGAGGCGCAGCAAGCATACGTCCGGGTCTTATCAGATCAATGGACGGGAACCGTTGCCGATCTTGAGCATCACAGCGATGTGATACGCACTAGCATCGAAGATCTTTGCGCTGCCTTCCCGGTGCTCTTGGCCGATCGGAGTCCGCGATGAGACGATGGTCGCTTGGAGACGCGCGCCAGTTCTTTGAGGAGAAGTTCTGCAATACCAGTTCCCATAGCTACTTAGCATTGCAACTTAATGCTGAACCGCAAGAAATACTGCCAGGTACAATCTATCATTTTGATGTTTCGCACCCTATATACATGCGCTGTACTGCGAGACTCTATTGTGGCCTCGCACACGAACTCGGTGGGCGCCTTTGGCTTCAAGAAGCCCAATCACTTGTGCGTCTCAGTGCAAAACGGCATCCAGCCTTGCCTCGAGTGCGCGAAGGAATATTCCTCGAGGCGGATGGAGTCGGCTTAGTTCTATCAGAGGCCAGTGGATATGTGCTTAGCCCTGAAGATGTCATCATACTGCGCGCGCAGCCGTCCATAGCCTTTCGTTATCTAAATCTCGCGGCAGACGCAGTACGAGTATTGCACTCCCACGCCCTGATTCATCGAGACATCTGGCGGGGATCCTTCGAGACCGTCGTAGATGAGCAAAACCGCCCTCCATACCTTCGGCTGTTCGGTTTTGAAATGAGCGCGTTCGCGGCTTCACTAGTGGACCCTTCCTCGCGAACGAGCGAGTCAGATCGCGCTGGCGTTCGGGCGTACAGAACTCGTGGCGGGGCGGAACAGTTTGCCTGTCGAGCGCCTGAGGTCGTTGTGAGTGAATTTCACAGCGGATCGCCAACATTGACGTATAAGTCTGATATTTTTGCACTCGGTATTTGTGCTTACCAGTGGTTTATCGGCGATTTGCCACTGGATCTGGTCGCCGATTATGAAGATGCGCCGATAGAGGCGTCAGCGCGATTGTTGCGATTTCTGGGTGATAGTATTGCATCAGCATCCACTGTTCCCCTGCCCCTCCGCGAGTTGCTTAAGCGAATGGTGCGCAGCGACATGACATCACGACCGACAGCTACCGATGTACTAAATGATTTGGCGCGGATCCAAGACAATGTTAACGTTGTTTGGAGCACTACACATTTTAGTCAACCTTATGTGGTCTCGATTGCGCCGCGCCTTTTGCAGCAATATCTGCTCATTGAAGAATGGAAGAATCTCGCGGCGGATGACGAGTTACTGTTTGCGCAGCTACAGGATGTCATTGGGCGGGATTTGGTCAACTCAATCTTGATTCACCTTCCTACGGGGGCTGAGCGTTATGTGAGGGGAGGCGATAGAAGAAGTTTACGGGATTCTGTGTGGGTGCTGATTGGTAAGCGGGCCGTCTACTTTTGCCAAGTCTTCATGGCGCGGAAAGGGCTGAGTGGCGCAACGCAATTAGACTGGCTTCTGCATATCAACTACATTGTTGACCGTTGCAACGGAGCGTCGGTGAGAGATATCAGTTGTAGTCCACTGCGACGCCGTATTTTTTCGGTAAGGGTAGTTCACTATACAAAAGGTGCGGAAGTGGATCCGCGTACCGGACGGAACGGAAATCCATCATGGGCCCCCTTGCTCGATGAGGTTATGGTTCCTCCAGCCGAGTTCAGTTCGCACACCTCTCTCTGCAAAGCATTTGAATGGTGGTTGTCGATACAGCGCGCTGGTGGAGAGGTCAGGCAGTACGCGTTCCAGAAGGATTCTAACCATCCATCTTCTCGCTCTGGCCGGGCTGTTCGGCTCGTTTGGGACCGTGAGCGCGATCAACGTTGGATCGAACGCGATGATGTACGGCACTTGATTTCTAGCCGGGGCCGAAAAAGGCCGGAATTTGGGAATTTCTTTAGCACTCTATTTGATCGCGACTTGGGTGAGGAGGTCACATGGGAGTCGGATCTCGCCGGATTGCCTGATCGCTTGACGAGATCAAGGTCCAGAGGTCGTGTCAAACGGATAAGCGCCCATGAGATTGAGGTCGAGGTAATCGAAGGCGACCCACCACCTGCGCTCGGCTGGTTAAGGCCGCTGAGCGATGTGCCGACTGAAATTCAGTTGCAGCGGCAGGTGCAGGCGGTAGCTGCGTTGTTTGAACACCCCGAACTGATGCAAGCACTGTACGATCCGAAGAGTTTTCGCGGGCCGAAGCGGCAATGGGCGCATGCTGGAGAAAAGCTGCTGGGTCGAGCGGGTGAGATCATTCAAGACATGCTCGCTTGTTTCCCGTTTTATGCGCTGCAAGGTCCGCCCGGCACGGGCAAGACCACATTGGTAGCCCATGCGGTGGCCGCATATCTGCGTGCGAAGCCTAGCGCTCGAATTTTGATATCGGCGCAGTCTCATTATGCATTGGATGAACTGGCTTCTCGAATTCTCGAGGTCAGCCAGACCGATGGGCGACAAGAGATGGTCGCCGTTCGACTAGCGGGGCAGCATAGTCTGGATCAGGTGCGCGAGCCCATCCAAGCGTACCTGGATGCCAATCAAGCTCAACAACTTGTTCATTACCTTCGGAATCATCAGTCAAAAAGGTTAGGCGAATGGCGAGCAGCAGACTCGAAGACACGAGCGTGGCTGCCGATTGTGGAAGAATGGGTCGCAGTCGCTGAACAAAATCAGTGGGAGCTCCAAGACCGTATCTGGCGTGGCGCGAATGTGGTTTTCGCAACATGCGGCACCTGTGAAGACAAGATCCTTGGTATTGAAGGGGAATTCGATATTTTTGATTGGGTCATCGTTGAGGAGGCGGCAAAAGCCTGGCCAGCTGAGTTGGTTATGCCCCTGGTGTTCGGACATCGATGGACTTTGATTGGAGACCACCAGCAACTGCCGCCATTTGGCGATCTAGAGGTCAAGAAGCTCTACGAAGCATGCCTCAATTCCACCAGACCAAGCCTTCGACAACTCGTTGATGATAGCGAGCCCTTTCGCGCGATGCTGGAACTATTTCGTCACTTATTCGATCCGGACGCGTTCAGGGTATCGCCGAATGACCCCGGAAATGAAGCCGGAACCAGCGACCAGAGCAGGCAAGTCTATGGGGTCAAGAAATGGCCTGTGGAGCGACTCGATATGCAGTTCCGAATGAATGAGGCGATTGCTCTGCTGATTTCACGCGCCTTTTATCCAGATGTCGATCTTAAAACTGCCGCCGGATTGCGATCAACCAGTCCGATGCACGGCTTAAGCCGGCCCGAATGCATCAAGGAACGTGCTCTGGTCTGGCTCGATACCGGCTGCGTGGCCAATTGCCGACATGAGAGCGGGCAGTGGAGCAATGATGGCGAGGTCGAGGTTGTCAGTCGGTTTGTGCGGGCGCTCCACCCGCCTCCCTTGGCGGACGCGAGTTCCAGGAGACTGGCGGTGCTCAGCCCCTACAACCAACAGAATCAGCTACTTAGGTCACGCTTGCCAGCTGGAGCCAGTCAAATCGTACATACGACCGATTCCTTCCAGGGCAGGGAAGCCGATATCATTATCGTCTCTCTCGTCCGGACAAACGATATGTCAGCCGAGGACCCATTCCGCCGGATTGGTCACCTCGCCTCGCCACAACGAACGAACGTACTATTATCTCGAGCCAAGCATCTTCTTGTAATTGTCGGTGATTTCGATCATTTCCGCGCGACACCGAATACACCTTGGCCGAAAATCTGCGACGACGTGCAGACCAGCGGCGGGCGTATAAAGCTCGAAAGCTTGGAAGCCATCTCATGAGTGAAACCCGATCAGCTTCACGAAAGCGCGTTCTAGTTCCCTGCGAACTTGTTACGGCGACTGTGGTCCTCGCACCCTCCGAAGTGCCCACTCATCTTGAAAAGCTGGTACTAAAAGCGATCGACAAAGGCGCGGCAAGCATCTCAGAACTCAATCTCATATTCGCGATTGGCACGCGTCCGATGTTGCGCTTGATCCTCGATCTGCTGAACCGTGGCCTTGTGCTATTCAATTTCGGCACCGGTGAGGTCCGTCTGGCCCCGTATGTGACAGAACTAATAAGAGACAATCGCATCGATACCATCGGCTCCAGCGAACGGACTTTCAGGCGCGTCTTTCTCCTACGCGATCTAATTGCCGGCACTATTCTACCGAGGCGCAAGCGCAGTGTCTCGGGTGCGCTACCACGCATTCCGCCGCTACTGGAGCCAGATTCTAAGTCCGCGCTCGGCGCCGACGCGATCCTGCGCGAGGTTCGTGCACAACACTCTGGGCGAACAACGCGATCCGGCCGCCCACTTCACGTCCTCGACATTTTCTTCGAACCGACGGATCTCTCAGACAACGAAGTCACCGGTGGCATTCGAGATCTAGAACTGGAACTCAACTATCAGACGGATCCTGACAGCGACATGCTTTCGGTGACGATAGAATATCCAGAGGATCTTCCCTGGCGCACGCGAGTTGAACTTGAAAAAGTCCTCACCCGCCTCGCTAACGAGGACCATCCGCTTGCAGTCTTTGGAGACGCACGGGCCAGATCCACGGTCGCAGTGATACCTAGGCCTGTTGCTGGACTAGCACATAACATCCAAGCCTTGACCTCACTGGCTACCCGGCTCGAACATGCTGACGCAGGCACCTTTTCTCATTGGCAAGACACAATGGAGCACGCGGTGTCTGCTATCCGGGATGCGCTGGAGTTCAACGTAAAGCGTGGAACGATTGAACTGCTTTCAACTAGTGCTCGCCAAATCGATATCATTAAGGTGATTATTACCTCTGCGCAACAGCAGATAGTTATGGCTTGCCCGTTCGTTCATTACAATGCGATTGGGCAGTTTCGGAATGAGCTAGAACAGGCATTGGGGAGAGGGCGTAACGTATTCTTGCTGTTCGGCATTGGCGACGATCCGCCGCTTGATACGGGCGTCGCTAACTGGCTTTATGACCTTAAGGCTCGATACACCAACCAGCTGTTCTTTAGCGAACGTTCGGCGCGGTGCCACGCGAAGTTTGTAGTGGGCGATGCGAATAATCTACTCTTGACCAGCTATAACTTCTTTAGTGCACTTCCCGGTGATGTGTTTGAGTTCGGGATACAACTAAAGGCAGAGAGCCCAATAGCAGCCGGCGAGCTTGACAACTCCTCGCCCATTTGTCAGCCGGCAGTTGATTTGCTCGCAATAAGTCGCGAACTGTTTCCAGAGTACGCTCAGGGTCAACTTATCAACGCCCATCCCACGCAATTCGGCGTACGCGAGACACACAAATCGATACTTCCCGAAGTACCCCATCCCCCCACTCCAGATAATGACCCTTTTGCTGCTGAGCGGGTTCGTCTTTGGAAGCGTGCATGGGAGCATTACGCTCGCCAGGTAGTGTCGCTCTCCGCTCAAGCCGGGGCCACCTTTCACCTAGTCCGGGACGCTCAACATCGACAAATGTTGTTTGATGCCTTGCGGACTTCCCAATGTCGATTATTGGTACTGTCCGATCAACTGTCAACCCGCATGGTGAACCGGCGATTCACTGAAGCGCTTGAGGCGTGTCTGACGCGCGGCACGATGGTGACGTTGGCATTCCGCCGGCCTGAGCAGGCGGCCTATGAAATGCTGATGCGGCTTCACAATAGCCACGCCGGCAATCTACATCTGTTGGATCTAGGCGGAGTGCAGCTAGCCGCAAAACGTGGTGTCGAGTCCCACGCGAAAGTACTAGTTTCGGATGATTGGGCGGTCATTTCAAGTTTCAATTTCTTATCGTTTTCGGGAGAATACGAAGGAGCAGAACGCTTTAGTTCAAGAACAGAGATCGGGCTAGCCATATACGGAATCTCTACTGTCGACGATGTTCTAGGTCACATCTACAGCGGCCTTCCAGAGCTTCCAGTCTTTCCTACTATGGCTAACGCAATTACAGAGCGTTGTAGTTTCGTAGGGAGTCAGCCGAATTGCGCACAAGCTTCGAGTCGAGATCTCGGGAAGTTATTCGATGAGCTTGCGGGGACGTTGACCACAGGCTCGGGGCCAGACTTGACGGGCCAAGATGCAGTAATGTTTTCGCAACCAATTGCCGCGTGGTTTGGCGCCGCAGCCACACCAGATGTTGCTCTGGCCGAATTGTCAGAATTGGAGGCTGTAGGGGTTCCTTTCTTGCCCCAAGCCATTGCTGCTTATATTCGTCAATTTCACAATCCTATTGCCGGCCGAGATCAGTCACTCAAAGAGACACTGGCCAGGGAGCTCTGGTGGGGCCCAAAACGGTGCTCACATGGCGTAACACTTCTCTTGCACAGCCTGCCGCAGACTAACCGATCTCTACCCCCACTGGCAATTGCAAGGCTCGATGGCTTTTGCAATGATGGCCGAATAACCTCACAGATGTTTGACGACGTCGTGCTCGGCTGCGATGATCCGGATGTTGGAGCCGGCGTTGCTTGCCTCGCAATACCTAGAGTTCTCTTCTACAGCGATCCTCCGCTGCAGGCTTTAGATCTCCTCCAAAGCAGCCTGCAGGAAGGGATTAGTGCCTGGGCGGAGAAATGCCTTCGGTTCCGAGGATCTTGGCCGACCGGATTAAAGGATGTCAATTTGTCGACGTTGAGGCGATCCGACGATCTTGTGGAGGAGCTTGAAGGAACGCGGCGAGTAGCTGTCGAAGAACTTCGACGTTGCATTGGCATACGACCAGATTTTACGCTCGGGAGAAAATCTTGGGGGCTTCTCGTCAATCGACCGGGTGGTTTGTCAGAGCTCTTGAAGGCGGTGGAAGAGGGCAATGCAAAACGCACGTCGGCGTTGCTCAACAGTCAGTACTCCGGGTCACCGGACGAACTATTAGATAGCGCAGTCGCGGAGGCTGCGACCAGTATGAACCTGAGAACACGTCCGCAAATTATTGCCGCGCGCCGCCGTACTTACGTTGATCATCTAGCTAAAGTCCGTCGCTTAACGTCCTCGTGGGTTGGAGCGGTGGACCATTTTGTCGAGGTACGCGATGTGCAGGCGCCAGACAGAGTTACAAAGCTTGCCTCTGAACTTGCCAAGGATAGCGCGGTAGTTCGTCGACTGGGGGAGCAATTGTCTGCCGAAAAGGACTACCGATATCCGTTACTTAGAGACCTGATAGCGAGCCTCGAACCTCTCCTTCGGTTAGCTTTATGAAAGAACTTGCTGATCTCCGAACGTTTCTCATTGGGTGGCCTGAGCTCTGGCGATATCCCAATCTTTGGTGCGCAATCCATGGACATACATCAATCGAAAGCTGGATTCGCGCTTTCATTGATGACTTGGCGGAACCTAGGGAGGTCACACAGATTCCGGAATACATGTTATCAAGAGGTGCCTATGATGCTGCGGCGGCTTTACTCGAACGAGTTGATCTACTAGGCAATGCACCGGCCGTCGACGTGCACTATCTCCAGGGAGACTTAGCTCATCGCCGTCTCAAAGCACAAGCGCGGGTTCTGGCCGCGGCGGACGAGCTTGTTGCCCGGAGTGATCGTGCCGGTGGCGCAATTACCAAGGAAGATCCACGGCTTCAAGAGGCATATCGCCTTGCTATCCAGGATGAAGTGGCGTCCATGGATTTGGTGAGCGCAGTGCGTGCCGATGTTGAACAAGCTGAAGGGCAGAGCGCAGACCGCCTTCATGCGGAATTACGGCACCGCCTGTCGCGTACAGACGCCGACGGTGCGCTGCTTAGGCGGTGGAAGACGGCGGTAGAACGTGCCCTCCGAGAAAAGCATATTGACTTGGCTCGTTTCCTGATTGAGACTGAACCCGACGGACTCAATCCCTATGGCGATGATGGCGTTATCGTGCCGACAGGCATCTTGCCATTTCGCTCGAAGAGTCCCACGGAAATCTGTCGCTGGTTGCTCGATGGTCAGGGCGGGCCGCCGGAGCTCTACGCTTGCTGGGACCCATTACGTACTGGGTCGGAAGCGAAGGCGGCGTTGAGCGCACTTTATGATCTTTGCTCCAGCGAGTACGTTACCTCAGACATGGCGGCTGGATTTCTCTCCGCGCTGGAGCAACTCCTAGGATATGCTGGTACGGATACGCCAGAGCTACGTACCGTCCCCGGAGCGCTGGTTGCTGGGCTGCGTGGTCTAGCAGACAGGTGCTGTTTCGGACCTGTTGGCGGAAATGTGAAAATATGCTTTCCGACCGATTGGGATCGCTGCAAAACCCATCTAATCAGTTGCGATGAACCGTTCGTTGTCTTCCGTTGGGCACCACATCTGGATGTAGATGACCGCTTTGTTTCACTCACTCCTTGGGACATCTTACAGTGTTTATCGAGGCCAGACGGTTTTCGGACCGAATTACTTCACACCATCAATGCTCAACGGCGACTTCAGCCGCTCCCTGTTCAGCCGGCAGACGATTGGTCAATTACATACAGGGACGTCGACGTTGCAGCTATATCCGAGAAACTACGCGAGCAGTCCCAGGTCTTGATCGGCCCTGAGGGGGCCGGTATGTATGCATGTGGAAGAGCTGTGTGTCACTCATTTGAGAGGGAAGGTTGGATATGTTTCGCCGTTGAACATCCAGCGGCCGCCACAGGTGCTGATCGCGTTGGCGGCGTCAATGACACTGACCGAGTCATGAAGGCATTGAGCGAGTTCCTCGGGACTGACCTCATAACCGCGCAACAGACATCGCGTGTTCTCCTGCGTTTACATAATGTTCACGAACTGTATTCTGCTGAGATTGAGGCCATACTTAGATGGGCCGAGAATAAGCTTGCTCAGCGACGCGTTTTGTTCTGCGGAAGCGCCAGTTATCATGGGATCTTGCAAAGCATGTTTATGGACAGAAGTGTATACAGGCTAGAATTGTTACCAGTCGCCAGAATGCGGTCATTTGCCGATAGGGCGTTGTATGTAAACGGCTACCCGTTAACTCATGCGTTCGTCTTGGACAGGATAGCGTATTACGCAGCTGGACGGCCGTCACTGCTATATGCGCTTCTGCGCTCGGTGTTTATCGAACTTGAGGACCGTGCACTACCACGATCGGCGCCCATAGAGATTGAGCTTCTTGAACATGCATTCGCCCGGAATGAATACCTCGAGACGCTCAGAGGAACACTTCTGGGGCCTTTAGAGTCCGAACCCTCTCTTCATGTGACATTTGCCGCTAGTCTAGCTGCGTTTGCAACGACCAATGACCAGGCCGCGGGATATGAAAGTGCTTCCCTTAGCGAGATTGAAGAGTGGTTAAATATCGAAGAAGTTGAGTTGCCTGTATCTGAATTTAGCTTAGCCGTCCAATCGCTGGTCGAGCTGCGGCTCCTTGATATGCTGCCTGATTCGCGTGTGACCCTATCACCCACGGGTGGAGGGCAGCTAGTGCTCTCAATCGTCACAGATCGGCAGCGGTATCTCACCGAGGCCAAAGCGAGAATGCAGAACACGACACGAGGTGGCGGATGGCATTCGATGTCGGCCTGAAGGAGAGGCAGGGTTAACAAAGTGTCGGTGATGCCAGGGCTTAAACCCAGCTACCGTGTGTTGTGACGTTTTTGCACCTCTGCCTTGAGCAACAGCTCGAGGTCTGTTTGAGCGATTTGAAGTTCCAACCAGAAGTCCCAGAGCTTTGTTCTTGACTGTTGCGACAGTTGCTTTTGTCGTAACAGGTTGAGCAATTCAGTCTGTTTAACGTTTCGTGTGGCGAGTGCGTCGTTAATTGTCCGGAGGGTTTCTAGGTCGCCGCTCTCAGGGCCTTCGAGAGACGGATTCTCGCCAGGGTTGTAGCGAGGCATAATACGGCGTGATGTTAATGGTTAGGTATTATGGTAGGCGTGAGAGTAGAATAGCATAGCTATTAAGCGCGTCAAGTGACCTGCCCCCCAAAAACTCTACCAGCCAGAATTGAGTAGCTCCGCGAATAGAATAAGCGAAGGAGCTTCGAGATGAAGAAGACACGGCATACCGAGGAACAGATCATCGGTGCTCTGAAACAGATGGAAGCCGGCCGGAAGGTCAGCGAGATGGCGCGCGAGTTG
>Ga0335085_10003521_pt1 | contig 26970 bp, 25 predicted proteins | sample Lox_Sample_45_FD_206712 | JGI IMG/M metagenome (GOLD analysis project Ga0335085, IMG submission 206712) | Soil microbial communities from Loxahatchee National Wildlife Refuge, Florida, United States - Lox_Sample_4.5 | ecosystem: Environmental > Terrestrial > Soil > Wetlands | place: USA...
GGTGGTTGGTTTGAACAACGCGGACTCGCAATTACGGTCGACAATCTCAACTCCGCGAGACGCCACATGAGCAACGTCGGTCGCTGGGTTGATGCACAGGGCAACCCCGCAATCTCGGTGCAGGAATTTCTTGACCAGAAGCTGGCGAAGGCTGAAATCTCTCGGCCCGAGTACATGCGAGAGTGCTCACGCTTTCAGCGAATGGGGAAACTCGACAAGCCTGTGCGCGAGGCGAAGGGATTATTTTTAACTTAAAAGTTCTGGCTCGTTTCACGGGGGCTGGACCCTGTTCACTACAGGGCCAACAGACCATCCCCAGCGGGGTGACCTGTTGCGTTTACTGTGAAACTCAGCCCCGATGATTCCGCATATCGTCGGGGCATTTTTGAATTTCGACCACACTCATACCCGCTACGCCGCAACCGTGGTCGAACGTTCTGTGTTGCGGCGTCTCCTAGAGGGAAAGATGAAAACTGAACACGCAGGCCATGACATGACAGTGACGCTCGAAATGGAAGACGGAAGTGTCCTTCACGTCGTTCGTGATGCGATACATAAAGCACAGAGCATGCAAGACGTGTGGAGTCTCTTTCTCATTTTGCCGAGCGGTCTGTGGGGCAGTGAGCGGATGAAACTTCAGGAACTTGGTTTCATGCCTGCGGGGAGTGTGAGTGCCGACGGGGTGACCCGGATGAAATTGAGATTCGCTGTCCGACGTTCGAGTGACGGCGGAACACTCGCGCGCTTGAAACCCCGAGCAACGGCCCGACGGACGTAGAAATTGGCGCCGTGCAGGAACTCCTGAATCGCAATCCTGAGTACGCACGCGTTTGGCGAAAGTTCACCGAAACAGAAAGAACAACAACATGACTTACTATCCAATGCCGCCCTACTCGCTGCCTTCACCGAAACCAAGTGACACAGCTAATTACTCTGGCGTTTTGCCGCCCGACCCGACACAGGTCGGCACAATTCAAACAGGGGGATGGGCTGATAATGACACGGCACCGTGGGGAATCGGCGTTGAAGTTCTCGAGGGACTACCTGCTAACTGCCGTGTTCAAGTGACGGGAACAGGCGTCACTCAAGTCGGTCCGAACCAGTATAAAGTTCAAATCCATCTCGGAGGCATGCCTGTGACCCTCGTGCCGAACGCTGCAGATGCAAATCAGGCGCCGACGACAGCAACTGCTCCGAACACATTTGTCTGGACGTTCGTGTCACGGAATAAGAATGTAGCGACTGTCGATTCTGATGGCGTCGTCACCGCAGTTGGATATGGAGAGACAGAGATTCTGGTCATGAGTCCACGCAACGTGAACTCAGGCGTGACCGTGTCAGACGGCGTGCAGGCGAGTGTCATTGTTCAAGTATTACCCTAAGGAGATAACATGAAAAAGTTCAAACTGTGGTTGACCCGCGAACACGCGCAGAAGACGCAAGCGGCTATTGCTACCACGAAAGCTGAATACGACAAGAAGGTTTCCGACGTCGAGCAGAAACTGCGAGAGGAAGTTGCGACGCTGCGAAACCGACTGAAGGAACTGGAAGACCGAGCGAAACAGGACATCAGCCATCTTCAATCGGAAATCGAGTTTATTCACGTCTGCAAAAGGGATTCACCAAACACAATCGGTCGACGACCAGTTAGAGGATAAGGAGAGGGTGTGCGTAGCGAATGGGATTCACCTTTTGACGACCTGTTTATTCCCGGGGCACCGCATAAAGCGAACGGAGCATCAGGGACAATTCCTGATGCGGTATTTCAAGCACAGCCGCCGCGGTCTCTCGAGGCACCCCCGGGTTCCACTACAGCGAATTTCCGTCGCGAAGATGGAACCCTCGTTATCAACTGTCACGAGCAACTCGTCAATTCCAGCTATATCGCGAAAGCCTTGAAGTGGGCGAAGACGGAGTATGGCCCAGCGAACGTCAAAGCTGTCGAACTCTGGATAAGCGATTACACGATGGTAAATGACGGGTTCATGCTTACCCGATGTGGTTTTGAGCGTCGCATTATCGCGAACGACAAGTCGGGTCTGCACTGCTGGCGCAGAGTGTTCCCGCAACGCAAGATGAAAGACAAAAAGTGACCCAAGCGATGCTTTCAGAAAATCCAGACGGGGGTCGGAAAGTGACAGAGACAATCATGGAACAACAGACCGCACCAGCGACGGTACCAGTCAAGCGGAAGCGATGTCGACTACCGAAACCTTCGACACAGTTAGCACGCGTCCTTCAGCGATTGGAGATTGTTGTCCGTAAGCACGAATCGGGAGAGGTTATGCTCTCCCCGTCCCGGCTCATTGACATCCTTCTCCAACAATCGCGTGTCGCATCACTCCTCTATCGAGAGACGCTCGCTGCCGACAGGCAACGGGCGGTCGAACAACGTCGGGCTGCGAGGGCTGCGACGGTACGGGAGAGTGAGCCAGCACAGTCGGACGACCCCGACATTCGGGATTTCATGGCCTATCACCGGGGGTCGGATTGTGCGTCCGCTGGAGACTGAGGTAACCAGAATGACAGCGGGGCACAGGTCCCCCGAGAATCATCTCGTAGTACACTGCTCCGCAGACTTCGGGCTATTCCTTCGGATGGCGATTGGTCATCGCCGCAAGCCTGTCCCGCAACTTCACTCGTAAATCGGTCGTGTTCTTATATTCGGGAACGTTGTGAACGAGGAGGTCGAAATGAAGCGGCGTGCCTTGTTTCCTATAGAGAATTGGCCGTTTGCCGACTGCATGTGCGTAGCCGAGTTCGTAGTAGACACTGGGACGCTCACCAGTGAGGTCTGCAATCAGAAATTCGGAAGTCACAATCTCGTCCAAAATCCGCTGCGTGATGACATCTGAGTGCTCAATCTCGTCGGAGCGTATCGCAGTCACTCCGAACGCCTTGAATGTCTCCTTGATGCAGTTCTTGACATCCTCCAATTCAGGAACTCGCTCACTGATTTGCATCATGATAAAAGCAGTGTTCGGACGGTACTTCTGGATTCCGGGTGGTTGCGACGAAACGATGGCCCTCGCGAGGTCTTCCGGGGGAGGCGAGAAGAGGTCCATTATCTCCAACAATCGCTCCCCGGCATCGCTGAAAATCCGTTCGCAGGTTCCGACCGAACCGGACTTTTCTTCGTGACTCGCTGGCTGTACGCCGAGGACTCGGTCCTCATCGGACAAGACTTCGAGACTGTGATAGGTGTAAACCTTGAGCATCAGTGCAGCGCAGAGTCTACGAAGCAAGTGCCTAATTTCAGATTCGTCCGCCTGCTCCAATAGCGACGAGTGCCGCGCACCATCTATCAACTTCGGGCCAATCTCCGTCATTTGTTTCCTGACGTTGAGTGCCTTCTCCCTCTCGCCGTCCGTCAAGAAGTCCCAATCGTGTTGGACTTGATAGCGTCTCTCCGAGCGCCTTTCTTCTTGAGCAGATTGGTTGTCAGCAGAGGCATGCGCTGCACTTACAAAAAAGACCGTACCTGCCCCAAGGATGTCGGTCAATTCATTTCGCAGGGTCCTGATTCTTGATATATCCAAGTGTCCTCCGGCTGAGTTGACCGACTATTCTACCGCCCACGCATGGTACTATCCCGCGTGGCGAAAAACGTCCGCCTGTCGAGAGCCTTATGTGCGGTTGTCGGTGACTTTCTTCGCGGGTCGCATCCGAGCCTTGACGCCTTGTTCCTGAACTCCGGTGCTCCGGGTCCGCCTCCGCAATTGTCACATGCGACGAAGTGGAAGGAATGGCTCTTTCAATGCGGGATGACGCCTGAATGCGAAACGTTGACAGTTCTGGGAAACATCCTCGAAGAATTCATGGACGTTGAATTAGCCAATCCAGACGACAGGGTGTCGTGGAAAGAAGAACGAGCACGGGTCGTCACGGCATTAGAGCAGGAGGGCCTTCGGTACTATCGTGGAGGCAGAGTCCTGCCTGACGGAACAGGTCCCGCACCAGCGTATCCTACCCTTTCGACAATATCCTCGGGGGTTGCACTGCAACCGGGACCAAGGAAACCTTCTGACCTCGACGAACTCCTCCTCGTCCTGGTGAAAAACCTTCGCCGAGCGATGCATCCTTTGACGCATCGGCGGAAGGGCGCAGTCGCGCTAACTTTCTCAACCGAATACGACTGCCAAGACCTCATCCATGCACTCCTGCGTCCGTGGGTCTCCGACATAAGACCGGAGGAGTTCACGCCGAGTTACGCGGGGACAAGTACGCGGATGGATTTCCTTCTTCCCGCCCACCGCACCGTCATCGAAATGAAATTCGTGCGGGACGCGGACCACGCTAAGAGAATCGGGAACGAGTTAATCGAAGACATTGAGCACTATCGAAAACACTCAGACTGCGGAATCCTGTGGTGTGTCGTCTATGACCCGGAGCACCTTATTCGTAATCCCGAAGGGCTCAAGAAGGACTTGGAAGGTACGCGGACCTCGAAGGACGGTTCAGTCGAAGTCAAAGTGCTCATTGTCTGACGAACCCGAGACGGCTAACTTGCTCTTCTGAATATGATGGAACTTACTATTCGGCCGTTAACTTCCGGCTTGATTATCTGCCTGCTCAGAGTCCAAGACAGCAGTCCGTGCTAGAATCTGCTTTCCTTCTCCCACAGCCATAAAATCGTCATGGCTAGAAAGTCCGACATTGGCACCGAACTCGGCCAGTTGGTGGGGACTTGTGCTTTCGTATGGTTCATCACTGTCGGAATCTCCGACCATTTTGGCATCAGCCGCCTTCTGGCCTTCGTCATTCTGGTCGGCATTTTCTTTAGCCTCCTCGGAATCGCACGGGCATTTATCTCAGTCTCCCGAGTCATCGAACGGAACAAACGATGTGCTCACGGCGTCCGGCGAGGGAAGGATGGTGGCTGTGGAGAGTGTGCAGCGGCAGAAGAACAGCGGAGAGTCGAAGGCGAACGTCGTCAGGCGGAATGGCAGGCTTCGCACACTGTTCGTGAACGCCTCAAGACGATAAAGAAGGAAGCAGCCGCTCTCCGCAACTTTGAACTCCGCGCTTTGACCCAGAGATGGCTGAGTCGGTCGGAACTGTATCTGCAAATGGACTCCAAGCAATTTGAAGATGCTGTCGCCTCGCTCTTTTGCAAACTCGGATTCGAGGTTAAACAGACCCCGTATTCAAACGACCGAGGCAAGGATGCGATTGCTCGAAAAGAAGGCAAGACATACCTCATTGAATGCAAACGCTACGGTGCAGACAACACAATCGGCAGACGAGACCTTCAAATCTTCGTCGCAGCCATGAAGGAAGAGAACGCCGAGGCTGGGTTTTACATCAACACGGGTCGGTTCACGAAGACAGCGATAGAGTACGCAGCAAAAGAGAAGATTGATTTGTATGATTCTGAACGCTTCCCCGTGCTTGTCAATGCGGCATTTCCCGCCAGAGAAGATATTTCTAGCGTTAAGGTCATGTGTCTCGAATGTGGGGCTACGTCGACCCTTCCAGTAGGTGAGACTCCGACTTCCGGTACTTGTGAAAACGGCCACACAGTGACGAACGACATCACGCTTGCGCGACTGCTCACAGCGTCATTTGCTCCGCTTCCAGTTATGTCGGGGCGACCGACCTTGCCCGATGTCATCTGCGACCGATGCCAATCGAAGATGCGTCTCGTAAATGGACGACGTGGTCAGTTCTGGGGTTGTTCACAATATCCGAAGTGTAGATGGACGAAGCGATATGAACGCCTGTAAGTCAAGGTGGTAACTATGTTCGGCTTGCCAAAAGAAATCGCAGGAACACTCATTGCAGCGGTCATCGCAGCGGGTATCTCTCTGCTCGGACTACTAATCAGCAAAGAAAACATGTACTAATGCGGACGGACGCAAGGTCTACGTATGCGTCGGCAAAGAAGAGTGAGCGGCACGCTGGGAAATCAATCGAAATCCTTGTCAAAGCAACTGTCCGGGATTCGTGGAAAGTTCGAGAACTTCTTCGGCCCGCGCTTCTTGAACTCCCTAATCATAAACTTCTCGCCCTTCTCATTGAGATACGCACCGTAGACGCCCTTTGATTTCTCTCCTTGAGGGTACAGAACGTCAATCGTCGGCTTATCCCCAACCCCTGGGGCTATGGAGCCGAGCAGCATGGCTTCAAAGACGTGATAAACGGTCTTGCCAACGCTGTCGTCGTCTTGGTGCTCACGCTGGTACAGAACGCTCTGCGCAATATCAGCCCCTGACCCAATCGCCGCAAAACTCTCGCAACTCTCTAGCGAACCGTCGTCATCGACTTTCAGGATGTAAGAGTCCTTCTCAAGAAACAACAGAATGATGAGTTGGCAGTCTGGGTAGATTCGCTTCACAGTGTTCAACGCCTCTTCCGCCACACTATCAGGTACCTCTTTGTTTGCTACACACTTCAAGAACGCAGGATAGGTCATCCCGAACCGCAGTCCGATATACTCATTGACGAGTTTGTTCTTGTAGATTGTGGTCGGCGTCTTGAAAACATCGAGCAAGTTAGCCGCTGTAACCGGTTCGCGTTCAGGCTCCGGTTTGTCCTTTTCGAGCCGTTCACGCCTGAGAAGAAACTGCTTATAAGTATCCTTGAACTCGACGGCGCGGGACACCGCACCGGCTATCAAGACTGCGATGTTGTCATCAATCCAGTAGAGTTTGTCCTGGATGTCTGCGGCTGCCGTGTCCGTCCCGGCTCGCCAGTCAGTTCCTATTACAATTCTCGGCCTTCCTCTTTCCTGGCACGCAGCCGCAACACAGAGAGTCATTCAGACGTTCTCCCTTTCGCCCCGCTCGTCAATCTTCTGCATGATTGTTTAAATCGGGAATCAAGAGTCATCTCGGTCTGCCTTGGCTCCGACCTGACAAATCAGCAAGTCACGTATATAGCCGGCTAGAATTCATTATGGTAGGACGCAAGCGTGTCCTAGATTGATTGATTCCCTTTAGCCAAGGACGGGCCACCTTTAACTAACTTGAACCCTTACCGAATCTGCGAGGTTCAGGTCGCGCAATGTTTGGAGAAGCTCCTGTTGGAAACTCTGTGCCGTGTCACTCTGGACCCGCACCGACACATTTAGCAAGACCGACAACTCCGTCCCTAATTTCAATTTGGGAATGAGGGTGCGGCCCAATCGGTTCCATACCTCAGTCGGAATTTCTCCTTGGATTGTGACAGTCGTTTGGTCGGAAGCCGGTTCGATTGGTTTCTCTTCGGTTGTTGGGAATAACGGTCCCTTGACCTCTCCGGGAGGCTGAGGCGTTTGAGGTTCTAACGGTGCCACAATGACCTTAGGTTGAGCCGCGTTCTCGCTCAGTTCCTTCGCAACCTCTGGCTTTAGTAGGTATACGTCTGAATCGAAGCTTATTTCGTCTTGGCGAAGCTCTTCCTTGAACCAGATTCGATAATAGCCGCCCCCTTGAGCCCCTGAGGCGTAGCCAAAATCCCCATTGAAAATAAACTCCGGGAACTTGTGCCTGATGTATTCGTCTGGTTCCAACAACCGTTCCATCGCACCATTAAGAAATGCCTGACGGAGGGCGGAGACAGGCCAAGCACCAGACTTCTTGAATGGCTCCGGCCAACGTCGTGCCAAATGACCAGCACCCGGTGAGTCGTTGAGCAACGCTCTGGATTTCAGTGTGCTGATGACTCGTCCGCTGAGTGTCTCTCCAGCGTTCGCGTGTCCTGCTCCCAGGTCGATGACGTTCAGACCGGACTCGGCCCTCGGGTCATATAGCACTACGTATCGATAGCCGGCCCACACCTCATCACGTGCGGCCTCATCGGCATCACTCAGCCGAGCCTTAATCTCTTCACTGTCAGATTTCTCGAACTCCCCGGCGAGTGTTCCATCGAGATAATCACGTTGCACGATACGCCAAGCAAGTAGCGTCTCGACCCTCGTTCGGAGGTCACGACCCTGCTTCCGTACGCACCAAATCAAGGACCCAGGATACAGGCGCGGTGAGTTGCCGCGATTTCGCGTCCAGTCGTAAATCGCCTTTCGTAAGTCACCGCCTTCAGTCCACTCCTGTTCGGGCCCAAGCACAACGAGAGAGAGTTTGGTCATGTCCTGAATCGAAGTGCTGTCTTCGGGGAAAGGAATGATAGGCAGTGCCTTCCCACGTTCGAATTCCGCTTTAATGATTTTCTTTGTCTCTTCGAGTATCCCTTCCTCTTCGAGCGAAGCACGGCGGTCATTTACGACCTTCTTCAGAGTCGGTTTGAATCCAAACTGGAACCCATCAGAACCCTTCCTCCGAATGAAGAACCCACGCGATTCCATTAACGCCGCAGCATTATCAATTGTCGTGGTTTCGATACTGGGTTCTCCGAGAGCAAATCGGAGCTCTGGCAGATGGGCGCTCTTGTCAGTCTGGCCACCCGAAGATTCGAATAGAATTGCGGTCGCCACCCGCCGATGAATATCCCGCAGCGGACCAGACGTATCCGCGTCAAGGGCCTTTGCATGGCTGTTCTGTCCGGCGATGTCCGCCTCGATAGCATTCAGAAGCCGAGTTTCGCCGAGCTGACCCAGCACCGCAGCTCGGAACGTTTGGGAATCGAGTGGGGCTGAACCAATTGTGATGAGGGGCTCATTCCGCGCTTTTACATGCGAGTCCTTGTACACATATGAAATCCATTGGGCGAACATCGCCAATGCGCCACGAGTCTGTTGAAACTGGCGAAGAGCTTGCCACTTGCGATGAAACACAGAGAGAGTCGCTGGATGGAACGGGTAGCATGCCTCGAACCTGCTCCGCAGATAGTCCCGTGCTTTTGCTTCAGTCGCAGCAGTGTCGACAGCTGTCCATTCGGGAGGAAGTTGATTCCGGCGTTCGAAGCACCAGTCGGCATAGGTCTTGGCTACAGATTTTCGAATCTTGTCTGAACCCAAATCCTCGAACAGTCTCTTCCTTACGACCTCGCTGATTTCGGCCTCGTCATTTGCAATCAGGTCTTTCGCCACACGGCGGACGACCTTGTTTATCTTCTCCTGCCACTGGAGGTCATAGTCGGTCATTTCAACCTGACTTCGCGGCAGGCTCACGACAGCAGCAGAACGTTCTGTCCCCGTCATCGCGACGGTTAGGTTCTGAATGAATGCATGAAACTTTTCGGCATCGTCGCCGCGATATCGATTGATGTAGTTCAGAACCTCGTCGCAGAGGATGAGGACAGAACCGCCAGCAGCCTCAACAAGGTCTCCTATCGCTCCGGTGCCCGGAGGGATGTTCTTCGCAGACGAGCCGAGGGCAGCTACACCCTTTTCATCAGCAAGCTGTCGAGCGATATCAATCCACGGTGTCTCTCGACCCTCGCCGCTGTCCCAAGCGTTACCGACAAACACCGCAACTCGAGCCTGGGGAACGTCTTTTAGACCAGCATCAGCTAGGAGCTGAGCCACTCCGGGGTCGTTCTTCACTTTGTTACCGCTTTTTGCAAGGTGATACAAAGCGGTGAGAGTGTGGGTCTTGCCCCCGCCGAACTGGGTCACGAGCGTCATCACTGGAGCGGAATTCTCGGTTCGGCCAGATAGACGGCGGAGCACCATGCCCATATGCTCGCTGAGCGCACGAGTGAAGCATGTGCGTGCAAAGAACTGTTCGGGATTGCGGTAGTCGTCAGGCCCTTTTTTGGCGGCGACCTGCTCTAGCGCAATTGCGAATTCATTGGGGTTGAATGAACGGCCCTCGCGGACTTCAGCGCGAGGCATCGTGTTTTTGTACCAAGGTTCCATGAGTGCTTCTCTCTTCTGTGAAATTAGTTTCCAGCAAGTAGCGGCACCACATTCTTCGTTCGTGTGAATCCCAGCAGGCGCAACAATTCGGCGGCGTTCTCTTTCAATGCAAGAAGATTTGCGTATGCTACCGGATGGAAGTCAGCACTGGCGTCATACAAACGGTATCGAAATCCATCCGTTAGCAGGACATCGCACTTCTGGGGAAGCTTCTTTACATAATCCACCGCTTGTTTCAATGCGCTCTCTGCGCCGACTCCAAGCCGTTTAGCCTCAACAACGAATATGCAGTTCTCAGCTGTTCGTGGCAGTGTTCGGAAAACTGCTAGGTCGATGTAACTCCACTTCACTGCAAGAAGTTCCTCGGGCCAGCCCAATCCGCGAAAGAACGGGATGACAAAATGTACGAGCATCTCGTCTTCACAAGGAAGCCCAGAGAAGCGTTGTTCCTGCCAAATCAGCCGCGACCAGTCTTGCGCCAGGCCGACGAGCTTGTTCAGAAAATCTGGTGGGTTTTCCCATCGTGATTGAGGGGGCGGGAGCGAAGGCAAGAGAGCGTGTTGCCAACTGTCGATTCCGACCGTCATCACTTCTTCTGCGAACCGAATCAGGATGTCCGAATTCACGCCCGAGAATCGCGGAGGATTGGCTCCAAATACGCGATTTGGGAAGACGTGAGGACTGGACAGAACTCTCCATCTGACACGTCTCGCGTGCTGCAAATCCCAGCCATGAACATCATCGAATTGTTCGAGATATTGGTACTCGCTGGCAATTATGCCGACCGCAACCACCCGGTCGCATCCCACTCGCAGGAGAACCACGTCACCAATCTTGGGTTCTGTGGCGAATCGGCGAACCCCACTGCCGTCGAAGTCGGATTCACTCCGCTCGGGCGTCCATTTGCCAGGGTCTCCGGGCCCAATCAGGGCGAGCCCGTACTTGACGAGAAGCTCATCGTAGGGGCTTCCCGACATTCCGCCGCCGACCTGCCATAGCGCCCTCATCAGCTAGAACTTCTCCGTATTTTCTGTCAATGGACGCATATTCCCGTCTTCGTCGCCTAGCAGTGGCGTGATGCATACCACTGGGTCACTGCCGATTGTTAGCTTCGTTTGGGCCGGAAGCTGCTTTTCCATCGCCTGAATTGCATCTTCGAAAATAGAGATAAATGGAACAGTCTCGCGAACTGCGCCATACGAAGCGATTGGTATCTGTTGCTCTTTTTCTCCGCCGACGAGATGGATGTGAAACCCTTTCGGTATTGGGAACGGCTGCGCGACTAAATAATCGGTCTCGGCAAAACTGCGCAAGAACGCGAGTTTTTCTTCCTCAGTTCCGCTGTGGACATAGCACCTCCCTCGGAGCGAATAAATCAAGCCCTCGTCGTCAATCACGTACCACAGATTCAAGATGACTTCTGGTTCGCTCATGCCCCGGTCTACGCTTCAATGGGTGTCTCTCCGCATACAAACTCCTGCGCTGTCCTGACACACTCTCGACTGCTTCAAATTGAGCCCGAACTCGAATAGGAAAAATTCAAGATTTTCAGCTTCTACTTCCAAAGAGTCCGCAATTGAGTGCATTCGGTCTAAGTACGCGGGATACCGCTGGGCCGTGAGTCTGTCGGTGAAGTCATCAAATGCACGACTATTCGCGACATCAATGATTCTCTTGTCTAATATCAGTGCTGTCTTCCCACATACGTTGGCGGATAGGAAGTTGAGAAATTTAGTGTACGTAGAGAGACCGAGACCGGAAATCGATTCCACTTTCGCGAAGTGTTTCTTCCAATCGGGAATTCCCGAACGTGCTTCGCCTAGTAGGGTCACAAGCACGGCGAGATTATTCGAAATGTTTGCAGCGTGATTGCCCCTCATCCCATCCGGATAGCCCCACAGCAGTGTTGCCATTACGAGGCCATCTAAATTATCGGTCCGAGCCATCTCCCGGAGGTCGCCTCGAGCGACTCGACAAGAGTTTGAACCTCCGAAAATGCGCCGCATCGCTTCACCCGCGCGGTCTTCTCTTTGAAGCACAGCGGCCCAATTCTTAGTCGTGCACTTTGCCGTGAAGGCTTGATGCCGAGTAGGCATTGCTGCAATTAACGATTTGAAATCGGGGAGACGCACGTCTTCTCATCCTCTCGGAACGGCCAACAACATGGCGTCGAGCAGCCGCTTCTCTTCGCTGTCTTTCGGGTACAGAGCCGATAGAGCGTTCGCGAGTCTCAGGAAATCCGGGCCGCGCTGTTGTTCTTCGCGAAGCATTGCGCGAAGACCGTTAGATTGACCGCTGGACTGAAGCAGCATCGCAGCATGGAGACGGTCGAGCGTTGTTACTCTCTGGGGTATTGAGGATTCCGGCGCCACTGCAGGGGTTTCACCGGGCACCATCCCCTTTCGTCGTCCACGCTTACTGATTTCGGGCGGTGCTGTCACGTCCGCCATAAACGCAAACGTGTAGTTTCGACTGGTCTTTAGGTCTTGCTCGATTCTCTGTGAAATGGCCGATGCATCAGATTCCCCAAAAAGCTGCGCTCTGCGTTCGGCAATGGGGAGGAGGCGGATGAGGCCCTTTTCGGTCTGTATTATGCGTCCTTCCCACCTCTCGAGATGGATGCCCAGTGGTTGGGCGAAGCGGCGGGCAACGTCATAAATCAAACTAAAGCCGGCCTTCTTCTTGGGCTTCTCCTCACCTTCGTCCGCCTCATCCACATCATCGTCTTCTTCGCTGTCATTTCGATTAGACCTTGCATCGGTCGCCTGTAATGTCCACAGGAACAGAGCTGTTAGTCGCGAGTCCTCTTCTAAGGCCCCAGCCGCGCCATTTCGAGCTCTTGCTTCTACAGTTCCCAAAACCTGTTCAAGAGCAAGCCGACCTACTGTTTCCCATACGTATGCGAGGAAACCCCGTTTGTAAGGTTCCGCTGCAGTTGGGTCACCACCCAACGGAATCTCTCGTCCTTCAGCATCTTCGACTCGTGGGTAGCGGCTGTAGACCTCCATCGCAGGGCCGATGCAAGCGAAAACTAGGTCGGCACCTCGTATGCCCTCAGACTGGAGCTTATCAATCCACTCTCCGACCCGAATAGGCAATGAACGCAGAATTTCCGTCCAATCACCGATATCAGCGTTCTCCGGTCTGGGTCGACAAACTAGATGGACACTAGTAGAGAGCGCAGCGGACTCTTTAGCTCGAAGTCGATTGCGTGATTCAGTCGCAATCGGCCACGACCCAGTGATTGTCCATCCTCCTCTAATCATTCCTGAGAGTAGGGCCTCCCATCCTTCTGTGGTCTTATGTGCAAAAACAACGGAGCCAACGCCGTCTTCGTGAAGAATTCGCCTGCCTTCGGCAAAGGCTTTGGCCATGTTCTCTTCAAACCAACCACGGTCCTTGAGGCGTCCATTCTCGTGCTTCGTCTCGTCCTGTACTATTTCGAGTTCTTTTGGCGTTAACGTATTCGACTGGTCGAACGGGTCGCGGATAAGAGGGTTATTCGGGAGTGTTCGTTTCTGCCAAACAAAAAAGAAATCCGAGAGGTCGGCGTAAGGAACTGCATCGTAGTAGGGTGGGTCAGTAAACCAGACTTGGGCTGACTCAGCTGACAGGGGATGCTTTGTAGCAGTCGCGAGACTCACGGTAGCGGAAGAAGATGTAACGACCAGAGCATCTATAACCTTGCAGATGTAATCTATGCTAGTCATCCAGCCGCTGCCCTCATCTTGTAAAGGCGCCATTTCGGAGTATTCACTTCTGAAAGGTACTGCTTGCCCTTGGTTGAAGACCTGCATTATGCAAAGGGTAGTAGCGTCCCAAATGCAATTGGATGTACAGCGTACAGCAACCCTGTCGAGTAAAATTGCCAAGAGCACACGTACCGCTTCATGAGTTGGCCGGGCTGCCCGTATCTTGGCAGCAAAGGTCAGCAGAGTCAGCTTTTGGCGGTCGCTAAACAGGTCGCCCCATGTGGTCATACCGTATCGTCGAATACGAAATCCGAGAGTCCCCTGGGGTGGCAGTGGTTCGTTTGGGATTAACGAAATACCGCCAGATTCCCTCTGAAGCTTAGCCAGCCGCCTCTTGGCGTTGAAGACGCTGGCGTAGTCAGAAGAAGTCGCCACTCTGAACTCTCGTCCTCCGCTTGCGCCCGTCAGAACTACAGCTAGCAAGCGACATCCGCCCACCCTCTGGCCGTTTGAACCGAACAGCACGTCAGTCCCGCCGTGTTGAGCCGCGACCTGGGAACGCACGCGCTCAGGCGGCATCACTGAATTGCAGCAAATACACGTCGCCTTTCCTCTCGCAAGTGTGCCCCCGGGGACTTCAGCCTCAGAGACCGGCTGGAACACTTCGAACTCTATCAGCGGGGGCCCTCCCGTTGGCCGCTCTACTCGCCTCCGGAGAGCCACTTTTCGATTTGACTTTTTGCACAACCACAGCGAACCAACTAGGGGGATTTCTGCGCCGCACGTGTCGCAAATAATGGTTCGTGCCCAGAAGTAAGCAATCGGCTTTGAGCCATCCTCGTCATAGGGATAGAACTCGGCCAGCTCGGCCTCTACGTCGGACTTTATTTGCTCACCGAGCTTCCGTAGGTCATCAGAAACACCGGGTCCGAGACGAGGTATATCCTCAAGCACCGTTTTCAGAAGAAGACAGGCCACTGGGTTGATGTCGCTGGCGAAAGCATCGCAACCCAGTCGCAATGCTTCTAAGGGGATTGACCCTCCACCAGCGAACGGGTCGACAACCAACGGCGGCTCCGTTCCGTTCGCAGCCTGAATCAGGCCTCGCGACACTTCCAAGAGTACGGGGCTGGAGGCGTTATCCCAATTCGAGCAGTTTCCTATGAAACGAAGTAGAGCCTTTCGAAGGTCAAGGTCACTTGAACCGATGTCACCTTGCAAACCCGGTAATACGCTTCTTGCAAACTCCTTGAATTCTTCAGGACACCTTGAGTCGCACGGGTCGGGTAAGAGCAGTGCTAGCAACATCGCCCGACATGCTGCGAGTGGCCGCCTTGCCCACCACAGATGAAGCGTGCTCGGATGTCCGTGCCGAATCGATTTCTCACGCGCAGACTGCTCGCTTACCACTGAGATGGGGAAATCCACTTCGGCCAGGCGCTTGCATTCTTTTGGTATCATCATTTCGTCTGTAGCCTCGGTCTTAAACCTTGTTACCGGCGGCCGGATATAGCCGCGGGTCGGTTGAGGCCACGTTTATCGCCGTCAACGTCAGGTAATAGTGGTCAATCTTTTTCACCTCAATCCACGGCATCTTCGCCGGGTTGAGTATGGGTTCGTTTAACAGCGGTGACGAACTTTTACAGTTCGAAACGACATATAACCAGTAACACTCTGGCCGGTCCTCAGCCACGCGCTTTTCATTTGGGGTCAAGCAGACTGTTCCGCTGGTTGCCCCAATTCCTTTGACCTCGATGAGACGCAGTTCGCCCGAAGTCGAGTCGATGCTGGTGAGGTCGTAGCCGAGATTCTTTTCGGAAACGTCCTGCACCGTGCGACCTTGTTGCCGTTCGTATTCCATAGCGACACGCATCGCAATGGATTCTGTTTCTGGGTCGGGTCGCAGATTCGCAATTTCAGGTCGGTCGCGGTCGGGATGCGGCACAACGATGATGCTAGTCAGGCGGTCAACGGCCTGAAGCGTTAGCGATTTCTGCCGCTCCATTTCTCGGCGACGGGTGTCACGTCGGCCAAGCAGAATTGAATGACGGTCTTCAGCCTGTTTGAGATTCCCTGCCGCTCCTTCCACGCCCCGCTCTGACTCGTCCTCCCAACGACCGATTGCGACATCTTCCTTCGCCAATAGTTCGGTCAGCGACATCTCGATGTGTGCTGCAACGCGCTCGACCTCAGCAGTCCGTTCCTTGCGAACATCCTCCAAGAAAGGCAGCAAGCAAGTCTCGTGCAACCAGCCGGACGGCTCAGGTGCCGTCAGGAGTTCGTGCGGGAGTTCGCACCCACTCGCTGGCTGCAAATTGCCCAGAATTGTTGGTCCTGACAGGCGAAGTGCCCCATCCGTACTGAGTTCGACCGCGAACAGGCGTTCGTGAACGATGTGCCCGAGACCATCAACAATACGCGCCCGGAAGAAATCGACCCGCTTAGGGCTGTCTACTTCGAGCGAATGGAAACACGCGCCCTCTGTCAGCACATCAAGCGAAGTAGCGACCGCGTGCCGCCTCAAGGCTTCGAACAGAGGATGGCCGGGCGTCACCCATTCGAGATTGTTCTCGTCTGCGATTTCGCGGTCCGTGGAAAAGCGCGGGTACCTCGCCGCGATTGGCTGGCCTTTCCAGTCCGTCTGCTTGTCATATTGGCGAAGAACTGCAGGTGTCGCGGTCGGCTCGAACGTATACGGCAGAGTCGCGAATGTCTTCAGAGTTAGAGGAACTAGAGGAGCCGCATCCTTGATGAATCGCGCAATCGTCTCCGGAACAACACGGCGTTCCTGTGCTCGGGCTCGACGCTCGATGAGCATCTCAAGATTGAGTTTCTTTGTCGCGAGCCCTTCGAGCGCATTTTGGCAAATTGACCGGAAGTGCTCCTCTTTGACATCCCGCAGCAGACGCTCTTCGAGGTCGGCGTTGCCGATTTTCCCAGCGTAGTAGTCGCGAAGAATCCGCTCGATTTCATTTGGCGGAAGCAGTTCGCCAACCACGTTGAAGACCGAATCGTTTTCGAGCGCATCACGAATCTCTTGCAATTTTTCGAGTAGTTTCTGGAGAACGTAACCCTCGATTGTGTTCGTCGCGACGAAGTTGAAAATGAGGCAGTCCTTCGTCTGGCCGTAACGGTGGATACGGCCCATTCGCTGTTCCAGCCGATTCGGGTTCCACGGGATGTCGTAGTTGAAGAGAATGTGGCAGCACTGGAGGTTGATACCTTCTCCGGCAGCTTCGGTTGCCACAAGGACTTGAGTTGCGCCCTCTCGGAACTGCTGCTCGGCATACAGCCGGGTTCCAACATCGTCGCGAGAACCGATGTGCATCCCGCCGTGAATAGTGCCGACGGTGAATCCCCATTCCTTCAGTTTCTTGACTAGGTAGTCGAGCGTGTCTTTGAACTCAGTGAAGATGAGCAGTCGCTGTTGGGGATTATCAAAAAAGCCTTGTTGTTTCAGGAGGTCGTGCAGCTTAGAGAGCTTCGCCTCACAGTTCGCCTCCTCCACTCGCATCGCGTGCTTTACGAGTTCGTTTAGCTCGGCGACCTCCTCCTTCACCTGTTCTGGATTCCGGGCGAGGCTAACAGCGGCAACCATGTCCTCCAGCCGTTCGCGCTCGGAGTCTTCCATCTCCTCCAGTTCTTCCATATCTGGCAGGTCAGGCGGAGCATACCGAGCGACTTCCTGAGCCCTCTTCAGCATCTCGCCCAACCGCTTGGCGCGATTCTCCAGAGAACGGCGAAGTGAATAGGTGCTCGACGCAAGGCGGCGTTGATACAAAGCCATCAAGAATCGAATTGCTCTCGCACGGGGGTCATCTCCGTTTGCAGCGGCCCGGTGCGATTGAGCCTTAACGAAAGCGGTGACTTCGCGATAAAGCTCATCCTCGGCACCGTCGATGTGAAAGTCCACAGTCTTCGGCAGACGCTTCGTGAAGATTTTTTTGGCTTCCCAAGTTCCGTCAGGCTTGCGTTGCGGGAAGTACACCATCGCTTCTTTCGTCCGCCGCAAATAGAACGGAGCGCGGCGGCGTTCCATGGCCTCACGAATGGACTTCACGTCAGCGTAGGCGTCTTGGTCGAGCAGTTGGAGGAAGAGGCTGAAATTAGTCGGGTCGCCCTTGTGAGGGGTGGCGGTAAGGAGCAGTAGATGGTCGGAGGAGTCGCGGAGCAGTTCACCCAATGCGTACCGTGCGGTCTTTCGAGATGGAGGCGTCCACGACATGCGGTGTGCCTCGTCCACGATGACCAAATCCCAACGAACCTGCTTGAGTCCCGGCAGGATGTTCTCGCGCTTCGCCAAGTCCAGCGAGGTGACGACCATAGGCGTTTCGAGCCACTGGTTGATGCCGAACTGTTCTCGAATTTGGTCGCCCTTCAGAACAGTGAACTTCTCTTCGAACTTTTCTTTGAGTTCGCGTTGCCATTGGAAAGCTAGGTTCGCAGGGCAGATGACCAATATCCTGTCGGCCATTCCACGAAGCTTAAGCTCACGAATGAGGAGCCCGGCCATGATGGTCTTTCCGGCTCCGGCGTCGTCGGCCAAGAGGAAACGAACACGGGCCAGTTTCAGGAGGTAGTCGTAAACGGCTTCTAACTGGTGCGGGAGAGGGTCAACACGGGAGATGGAAAGTCCGAAATAAGGGTCAAACTCGTAAGCGATGCCCAGAGAATACGCCTGAATCCCGATTCGTAGAACTTGACCATCACCGTTATAACTGAACTGCGACTTCTGAATTTGGAGTTGGGCGATGTCGGCAGTAGTTAAAGTGACCTTGCGAAACCGTTCGGTGTTTAGTCCGCACAGCCCGACTACCCAGCTTCCGGCATTACCATCCCGGACTGTTTCTACCCGCATGGGTTCGCTAAATAGGCTCCCACTGATGATTTGTCCTTCTACAAGAGGCGAATTTGGACGCTTCAAGCCCGGTTCGGACATAGCTACAACGGCTCCATTGATTTAGTCCACGCGGACCGTGCCCATTTCGGGTCGGGACAAGAACCGTGTGCGGGGAAAGGTAAACGGAAGATTGTACAACGGTTAAATGAGAATGGAGATTTATTCTAGCGCGAATTCGGAATGGCGAACTGCCCCCGGCTGGGACCAGCACTAAGAGAACCTGCGTTTCCGTCGCGTTACCCCCTGCTGTGACAGGAACTCTTCGGCAAGCCTGTCCAATCCCTCAGGCGTAGCATGCAATGGAATATCAATGTGAGATACGCTCACCATGTACCAATTGTTTCTGTAATAGAACTCCGCCCAGATTCCCGCAACACCAGCATCGTTCAAATAGCGATTGACGCTTGCATTCGATGCAACTGAGGATTTGAACGCATCCGAAAGCGAGTCATTTGGAATGACGACACCAGACTCAATCATCGTACCGTTCAGGGTATCTAGCTCGGCGACCGCCGTTCGGTGAGAATGTCTGTCTGCGTTCGAAACGGAAATTCTGCACCAATTGCTACCGCTTTTGACTTGAACAAAATACCCCCGAACTCCTCGGCGATTGACATAGTTGCCACGCAACAGGAATTCTGCGTCGGGCGAAATGATGAGGTCGCCAACTTCGTTGAGAGTCACTAGCCCCTATTCGCAACCTAGAAATTCGATTTTACCCCGGTCGTAGTCTGATGGATTACTAAACACCCAGGGGTTCAGGCTTCGCAACTGTCTTTGGCTACTAAGAGTACAATCCCTTTCGCTGCTTCGCGTCCAGTACCGAGCGATGGCCAAAATCTACTTGTCACCCTACATTTCGCGTCAGCTCGAACAGGGGCCCGGGGGGAATGGGTGCGGGAAATCCTTTGAAGCCTTGCATGCTGCTCTTCGGAAGGGTGAGTGGCCTTACGACTACGGAGATGACCCTTCATTTTTCTGTCGCCGTAAATTGAAAGGTGCTCTTACTTGGGGCGTTTGCCGTGCCGACGTCCGCGACCAAGTTCGCCCGGATGACGTCGTCGTTTTCTTTTCATTCACCAATATCGAAGGAGTGACGCGCTATCGTCTTAGCGCTATCGTCACTGTTGAACGGAAGATTCGAGAAATCGATATTTTCCTGAACCCTTCTTACAAGAAATACCTCCACTATCTCAATCTGCTCGTGCGACCGCACGACGGAAAGGTTGATACGTGGGAGCATTATGAGCCCGGATTGCCGGAATCGGATTGGCATGATGACTGGCTGTCGCGAATAGTGCCTTTCAAAATCTTTTCGAAGAACGAATTGAAAAATCAAGCGCAGACGCATCGCGTGTCTGAGAGCTCCTATATCGATGGTAAACAGTTCCGATTCGGATGCAACTACGTCATATTCTCTGCAGACCCCGCACAGAGCTTTGTCGTTGACAGTCCTCCAACCGTTGCGCATGCAAATCCTCCGCACGCAGAGTTTTGGCGCGACGACCAATTGAGCACTGGCGTGTTCGGACGAACGGTCAAGCAATCACAACCGAACGGCGTTAATCGCGGATTACGACTTAGCAATAAGATTCAACAGCCTCATTCGCCGCCAATCCGGTGGGAGATTGGAAGCCGCGAATTGAATGATTGGCGTGAAGAGTTTTTCCAATTCTTGCAGTCGCAAGGCTTAGGGCGAGGCTGAGTCAAGCCTGAACATAGCTCGCAACTAACGAGTCATGCCTGGCTACACAACAAAAACGACTGGCGTGAAACGATGCTCGTTCTGTGAATGTCCACGGCAGGGAATTCGCACACGTAAGCACATTTTTCCGCAGTGGCTCCTTAAACACATGGGAGTCGGCAAAACTTCCGGTAGTTTCCTTGCACCAGGTCAAGGCTGAAAACAAAGTTGAAACACGGGATGTTCGACACGCTCCTCCGCTCGCGCGGACAGAAGGTCGAGTGTGCGGTAAGTGCAACAACGGCTGGTTGTTTGGAACGGCCTGCCCGGGTGGACTGTGGCAGTGCCGCAAAGCTGGCCAGTATTCGCCGAATCAACTTCCTTTGATAGGTTCGACGACGAATGGCCGTCGGGTGCTTTCATGTTTCCGATGATAGGGCGTTCACACGCCATGACCCAGATTAAGCTGTGCCGCAAAACCGATAGCCTACTAAGCCACTCCGATGCGAAATAAGGAATGTCGAAGCCCCGAGTGCATATGTGAATATTACACGACGCGAAACTGCGTCTACGCGGGGATGCAAGACAAGAGCCTGAACAGCCAGCGCCTACCTTAACCGAATCCGAAGTAACTTCTGTGTTTTGACTCGAGGCCTTAGAATCACCTTTCCGACCTTGTACCGGAGGGTATCGGTGTGTCCTTAACATTCGTTAAACCTGAGAGAATCGTACTTGGCAACCACCCAGAGTACCGCGAAAAATGGATACAGGAGCGAATCGCTGAGGACCCATCTATTTTGGGTCTCGGTGACCTTGTTCTGAAGGATAAAGAGCGAAGTCAACCTCGGGCAGGGCGGCTTGACCTCCTGTTTCAAGACGCCGAGTCCAACGTCCGCTATGAGGTTGAGGTGATGCTCGGTAGTACCGATGAGAGTCATCTAATCCGCACAATCGAATATTGGGATGTCGAGCGAAAGCGTTACCCGCAATATGACCACTACGCCGTCATCGTTGCAGAGGACATCACAAGTAGGTTCCTGAATGTCATTAGCCTCTTCAACGGGCACATTCCTCTCATCGCACTTCAAATGAATGCCCTCAAGTTCGGCGACCACATCAGTCTGGTCTTTACGAAAGTGATGGACGCGTTGTCGCTCGGTATGCCTGAGGAGGATGAGGAGGTGCAGGCCGTCACGGATAGAAGCTATTGGGAGAATCGCGGCACGAAAGAAACCGTCGCCCTTGCCGATGAAATGTTGGAGATGGTGAACACTTTTGCTCCGGACCTTGAACTCAAGTACAACAAGTTCTATATCGGTTTGGCAAAAGATGGCCAACCCAACAATTTTGTCGTTTTCCGTGCCAAGAAAAACAGCTTTCGTGCGGAAATCCGCCTCCCTTCCTCACCCGAAATCGACCAACAATTGGAAGCCGCAGGTATCGATGTAATGGATTACGATACGAGATGGAGCCACTACAGACTTCGGCTCACGAAGAACGACATCAAGAAGCACCACGACTTGCTTCTCAAGCTGCTGAAGATGTCGTATGGCCTCGATACTGATGCCTCGATTTCGATGAAAGCCAAAGCCTAGACCAAGAATCAGCGCAAACGAAATTTGACATTTAAGCTAAGGGTCCTAATGGACAAGGCCACGTCCTTCAAGTTCATTACAGCCACTCAGCGGAGGTGGGCTGCATCTTGCGAAATCGCGGTTGCCGAGAATGGTCGTGTGTTCAACCTCGAAGACAACTTGTTCGCAAACCTCCAACCACAGACCAAGATTGAAATTTCGGAGGGCGATGGCGACGAATTCGGAAAACCCGAGACTCCTGGCAAGATGTTCTCTCTTTGGTCGTCGTCAGCACTTGCCTGTAACGTTCTTGATTACTGGCGAGAGAGGCCTCTTGGACCGCTTTTGGCCGCTTTGGACATTGCTGGTCATGCTGAGACGCTTCGTTTCGAGCAGAAGTTCCCAACGGGGGTGGGGTCTCGACCCGCGAATCTGGATGTTTTCATCGGTAGTAGCAGACCGGAAGGCGTGCCTATTTTGATTGAAAGCAAGTTCACCGAGCCGTACCAATCCAGGAAGAAGGAATGGCTGTCTCCATCGTATTTCCGCAACGAGACGACATGGGACCGACTGGCTGCATGCAAGACTTTTGCAAAGGACTCAGGAGGCGCCAAATTCGCACAGTTGGACGCCGGGCAGTTGCTAAAACATATCGTGGCTTTAACCCGGAGATTTGGTTCGAGGCGCTTCATCTTGTTGAACCTCTGGTATGACGTCGAGGGTAGCGAAGCGGCAAACCAGCACAGAAACGAGCTTGTCCAGTTCAGTCGGCTTGTAGCCGATGAGGTGCTGTTCCGAGCTGAAAGCTATCAAAATCTGTTCCGTCGACTGTCTCCCCATATTTCAGGAACGGCTTACGAAGCATATTTGCGTTCACGTTACTTTGCACCGACGGAGTCCTGAAAAGTACGGCTGCAAAGCGCATGTGGCACGCAGGAGCGACAGTAGTCTCCTATAACTCTGTGGTCATTCTTTGGGAATCGTGAGGCTCTGAATGAGACCCTTCAATGCTTTTTCCAATCGAATTGCAGCATCGATGAGTTGGTCTTGTAGCTTTCCCCATTCGGCTTCCGGCTCGTCCCAGCCACCTTTCAAGAATTTGCAAATGCGACATGCTCGACTATCTTCCAGTTCCTTCCAATCCAGTTTCTCGCCAATAGTAGACTCGATTGTCTGCTTTTGCTCCTCAAGGGTTTTGAGGGCTGCAAGATTCTTCTCATCCGAATTCTTGCCGAGGTCGATATAGCATTCGACTCGGGACTCCTGTCGCAGAATGACAATATTAAGATTGAATCCTGTGCGCCCGAGAGTAACCCCTATCCACTGGTCCTTACTACCCGTCCGGTTCGAAAAAAGGCCGGTCTTTGGGCGCGAACGCTCAATCAGCTGTCGCCAAAAGCGTCGCAGCATCGCGTGTCTGCTCGTCTCAGCCAATCGGTTCTCTTGTTGTTGTGCCCGAATTTTCGTTTCATATTCCTCGGCTTCAGGCAACGGGATGAGCTGTTGAATGTCCATCAAGACTTGACCATCTAGGTTATACGGCTTCAGGCGAATGCAGGTGATGTCGAGGCCCGAACTTGTTTAACCACAAAACGGTTGTAGTCAGCTCTATCGAGAAGTCAGCGGATACCAAAATGATTCTGACTTCGTCCGACAGTTTTGCCTCGCCTGGCGACTCAACTGTGAGAAAGTTGAGAATTGCTGCTTCCGCTTTTTCCGAGTTCTCGCAACCCAAGAAATGTGCGTGGGCAGCCACTAGCTGGTCGAACGTCATGCTTGAGACCATCGCAGCGTAACGCACTGCTTGTAATTCCATGTGCCCGCCGTCTTCAGTTCGTTTTAGCTCCACAACTACCAGATGAGCATCTTTATCAAGACAAAGCAGGTCAATCCTCCGAGAGCTGTCTTCCCAATCTCCGAACTCCTCGTCAACTACCATCAAGTCAGGAGAGAGCACAGAAATATTGGCTTTAAGTCGCTTCTGAAGGTCTTTTCTTTCGAGGAGCTTTTCACGTGCGAATGTCGTCTCGTCAATTTTTTCAATCGAAGAGTCCGTAATCCGAAATATGGCCATTTGGCTGCGATGCTACACGCCTGGTTGTCCCTTGTCGATGTCACTGCATACCGGCGTGCTCGCAAGCCCGATAGATTGCTGTGTGAAGCCCCAAGTCATTGACCGTAGTGATATCTCCGTCCGATAAAGAGGCCAGTTAATACGCTGATGGCGTTTGCTACGACGAGTTGTCCCCCATCGACCTTCAGGCCCATACAGACAAAACCGCCGACAGTGATGACTCCGATGAGCAAGTACGCTCCAACCGCCTGGGCATAGGCAACTTTCAGCTTGAGGATGTCGGTCTTGTTCACTCGGCTCATCGGTTTACGTTTAGTATGCTCAGTCAACACGCTATCCGCTGTGCCTTGCCAATTGCTCGCCCCTCTATCTCGGACACAGGCGGTAGGCTGGAAATCAAATTCTGTCTGCTTGTTTTCTGATTTCATGGAGGTTCCTTTTGCGGGTTGACCGCCGCATCTGGCTTGGAGCCAACCACCGTGGAGATTCACCGGAACCCCTCGGTTGGTGGGACTGGAGCTTGTCCGGTCCACTCTCGATGCTGGACTAATTTTAGGGGATGAATGTGACCACAACAATGTCACTTTGGTGGGGGGCGCGTGGTGAGGAATCGACCGTGAAAATCAAACTGTGTCGTCGTGAGGTCTCAATCCGTTCGACACGTTAGGTTCAGCCGTGGGTTCACCAAATTGTTAAACAGTCACGGCTTCGACTCACGTCCTTGCTTCGAATCTAGCAGTTCATTTCGTTGTTGTGCCCAGGCGTCGGACGTACTCGTCGCACAAAACTCTGCCGGAAGAACTTCCAGCAACTCGGCGTTGAGGCAGTCCTCGGCTCCGTTGAACTCCAACCAGTCCTAAAGAGTCGGCTCCACTTCGTACTCTTTTATCAAGGTAAGTGTCGGGCTATCGACGTCTGGGTCGACGCTCACGATTTGTCGTCCTCCTGTGGAATCGGCGGAACTGCAAGTCGCGGAGGCTCGATGACAATCTGGGTGAAATCGAAATTCCCCGTCGAGCGCAGGCTGTCGGGGTCCAACGCGTCCCATGTTGGCGTCAAAGATGCTCCGAGCGTCATTCGGTCAGGCCCTCCGTCTCCATTTCCGCTCAAGCTCCGCGTTCAGACGACATCTCTCGCGGTACTCCTCCTCGAACTGCTCGGGGACTTCAATCTCGCCGTCAAACTCGTTGTCGTAGCCTGCCACAGACAACCAGCCGTCGAGCGTGACCTCGGACGTCTCCCCGGTCGCTCTCGCTCGTTCCACGCCGTGGTCGCGTCTGCGACGTTCCCGCAGTAGTTCCATGAGCGGCTACGCACAGTGACCTCCAGACCTGTCATCATTCGTCTGCATCATGTCCTCCTGCTTTCTCCTCCAGAAGTCGCATTCCTTCCAACAACGCCGCCGGGACTGCCTTCACATATTTCGCGGTCGTGACGGCCAAATTCCGATGGCGAAGCAGTTCCTTTGCCGCGACAGCATTCCCCGTCAATTCTGTGAGAATCGTGGCTGCACCACGTCTTCCGGCATAAAGCGTCTTCCACGGAAGTCCTGCCTCCTCCAAGGTCGGGCGAATCTTGTTGACCGTCGTCCTGAGGTCGCGAGGCTTGCCCTTCGAGTTCGGAAATACCCATCCATCCGTGGGGCGTCCCTGCTTCTCCCACCACAGAGCCAGAACCGTTTTGACAGGTGCAATTACGGGGAGTGATGCGACAGACCCTGAGGTCTTCGTCTCCCCGACTATATTGCGGACAACCGCCCGACGGACATGAACCCAGCCGTCGGTGAGGTCTTCCCATCGCAATCCTTGAATCTCCCCCGGCCTCAGCCCGACGAAGAACGCCAGAGCCACAACGGCCTGTGCATCGAGATGGCAGCGCAACGCACTGATGACGTTCTCAGCCTCTTCGAGCGTGTAGTGTTGGGTTTCTCCCGGCTCAATCGTCCTCCCAAGAACTCGAACGTCGTGCCATGGGTTCGATTCAACTGCGCCGACGTTGAGTGCGTGAGTGAATATTCCGCTGGCAAGCGAGCGGATATGCTGGACTGTGTGGCGACCCAGTCTTTTCGCCAACGAAGTGAGGAAGACGCTCCCGGTCACTGTCTTGTAATCTCGGAGCATCATCTGCCCGAAGTGCGGCTTAAGATGTTGGTTCCAGACCTGCTTGTAGCCGTGAACTGTTGAGTTCCGCAGATTTTCTTCGATGAACGGCAGGTAGACCTTGTCCCAGAAGTTGGCGACCGTGCGATTGACGAGGGGTGTGACTTGAGCGTTGACCTCAACCATGTGCTCCGCAGCCAACCGTCTGACCGCTTTGCAGGTCTTGCTGTTATGAGTGTCGTCTTTGAAACACAGGCGGTGGGAACGCTGGACTCTGCGCTCTGTTCCATCAACGATTTCGATGGTGTAGAACCGGACGAAAAAGGCAAACTTCGTTTCGTAGATGTATCCCTGCTGGAACCTTGTCATTTCTCCTCCATGCAATTGATGTGCATGGAGGTCGGTCTAAGTCATTGGCAGAGTGGCCGAATCGGAGCGTAGCGACCTGTTTGCTAAACCGTTGTACGGGCTAACACCTGTACCGAGGGTTCGAATCCCTCCCTCTCCGCCAGCACGTCTAGACTGCAGAGAATTCCCGTCATCATCTGCCGCAGAATTCGTGAATTCTGCCCACATTTCGCAAATGATTGCCATCTAAGCCAGACTGCGGAGAACGGACTAGCTTAGCGGCACGTGGCATCAAGGCTTGTAATTTCTCTGCAGGGGCTGATCAGCCGCCGCAGCAAAAGCCTTTTCGACAAATGCATCTGCGAACTTGTAGCGGCGAGTCACGAATCCGCATCATTGCCCTTCATCTTTCATCCTCGTTGCCTTGGCGGTGAAAAATCGTGTCGTAGCTCCTCCGGGCACTTCGACATCTCCAGTTTGGATGTACGACGCGGGAGTAATGTCCGACCACACCTCGTGCCACAACGTCTTCTTGCCGTCATGCGTCTCCCATTCGTTGATGCTGAATTGCTTGCCATCCCACGACATGGTGATGTCGGTGAGCGCGCCCTTGAGATCACAGGTGTAGGGCAGCTGGTTGTTGCACTCCATACCACGCAGGCTCTTCGTTTTGCCGTCCCACCAAATGATCCCGAGCAGAAAGACATCGCCGGAGGGAGCAGGAACGTGTTCTTCCTCCAGCAACTCGTAGCCTCCGGGACCGGGGCGCCAGGTCTCTTCACCACTTGTTGCGAACCCGTTCGGCATCTCCGGATTGGATTCGAACTTCACATTCAAAGACCATCGGCCCGATAAGGCCTTGA
>Ga0335085_10003522_pt1 | contig 26969 bp, 29 predicted proteins | sample Lox_Sample_45_FD_206712 | JGI IMG/M metagenome (GOLD analysis project Ga0335085, IMG submission 206712) | Soil microbial communities from Loxahatchee National Wildlife Refuge, Florida, United States - Lox_Sample_4.5 | ecosystem: Environmental > Terrestrial > Soil > Wetlands | place: USA...
AGACGGCCCACCCTTGACGTTTGTCACCGACCATCTTTCCGAACGTGTAGGTGAGCCCGAAGCCGATGAGGGCGGCGAAGTACATCTGCAGGAAGTTCGTGAGCCCGTTCGGGTTCTCGAACGGATGACCGGAGTTGGCGTTGTAGAAGCCACCGCCGTTGGTACCGAGCTCCTTGATCGCTTCTTGAGATGCAACCGGTCCGCCGGGCACGACGGCGGAGCCCGCCGGTTGTCCGCTCGAGCCCTTCGCTTGTACGAGCGCCGAATCGACCGGCTTGTACGGCGTGTTGCCGTGGAAGTTGTCGATGACGCCTTGGCTCAAGAAGACCACCGCGAGCACGAGCGAGAGCGGGAGGAGGATGCGCACACAGCTCCGGACGAGGTCGACCCAGAAGCTGCCGATCGTGCTGGAGCGCCGGCGGGCGAGACCGCGGATCAGCGCGACCGCGACGGTGAGGCCGATTGCGGCGGAGAGGAAGTTCTCGACTCCCAGCACGGCCATCTGCGTGAGGTGCGACACGGTCGCCTCGGGCACGTAACTCTGCCAGTCGGTGTTGGTGACGAAGCTCACCGCGGTGTTGAGCGCCATGAACGGCTGCACAGCCGTGACGTGCGTGGGGTTGACGGGCAGATGCGCCTGAATGCGCTGGAAGAAGTACACGCAGAGCACCGCAACCGCGTTGAACGAGAGCAGCGAGATCGCGTACGACTTCCAGCGCTGCTCACCGTGGCCGTCGATCCCGCAGACGCGGTAGATCAGCCGCTCGATCGGGCCGAAGACCCGATCGCCGGGCGCGCGCCCGTTCGAGTACACCTTCGCCATGTAGGCGCCGGCGATGGGCGTGCTCACGATCAGCAGCGCCGCCAGCGCGAGGAACTGGATCCACTCGGACGCGCGCATTACAGCTTCTCCGGGAAGACGAGGGCAAAGAAGAGGAAGACCACCAGGCCGACCGCCAACACCATCGCGGTCCAGTTGTCGGCACCGGATGCGGCGAGCACGGGAGTCACGCCGCTACCGCGTCGTCTGCGGGCGCCGGCGGCTCGCTCGGGTTCTCGGCGACGACGGCCTGATCGTCGGGCCCGAGGATCAGGTCGCATGCGTGCGCGTAGGCCACGCACAGGGCGAAGAAACCCACGATGAACGCAACGCTGATGATGTCGTACACAGTCGCTCCTCTCGCCGCTCCGAGCGGCTCGTGTAGAAGCGTGTGTACAGAGACTCGGGGCCGATGCCTAGGGTCTTGACGCGGGCGAGACGCACATAAGTCGCCGATGTGACATCGATTGCACGCCGATGTCGCGATTGCTTCCGGCATGTTTCCGGCTGTGCTCGGGCGAGCGCTCTCTGGGCGCGTATCCACCGCGTTGCAACGGACACCTTCGCGTCATAGCGGCGTTAAATCGAGCCCCGCCGGCGCCCGAGAGGCCGCATGCTGGATCGGCACGTCCGAGGTGCGGGCGTAATTCTCACGGGAGGACCCGTGCACAACGATTTCGCGTTTATCACGCTGACGATCGTGTTCTTCGTCCTGGCGGGTCTGTTGACGGTCGCGTGCGATCGCATCATCGGTCCGGACCCCGTCTACGACGAAGAGGACGAGACCGTCGACGAGCAGGTCGCGGCATGAGCTACGACAACACGCTCGGTCTGATCCTCGCGGTCGCGTTGACCGCGTACCTCGTCTACGCGCTCATCTTCCCGGAGAAGTTGTAATGACCACCGCAGGTTGGATCCAACTCATCGTCTTTCTCGGCCTCATCGTCGCCTTCACGCCGATCCTCGGCAGCTACATGGCGAAGGTGTGGGCGGGTGGCAAGGCCCCGGGCGATCGGATCTTCGGACCGATCGAGCGGCTGATCTACCGCGCCGGTGGGATCGATCCCGAGAGCGAGCAGCGGTGGACGACCTATACGTTCTCGCTGCTGGCCTTCAGCGCGGTATCGCTGCTGTTCGTCTACGGATTCGAGCGCCTGCAGTCCCACCTGCCGTTCAACCCCGACCATTTGGCAGCGGTTCACCCCGACCTTGCCTGGAACACCGCGGCGAGCTTCGTCACGAACACGAACTGGCAGAGCTACGGCGGCGAGTCGACGATGAGCCACCTCACCCAGATGGCCGGGCTCGCGGTACAGAACTTCGCGTCGGCCGCCGCCGGCCTGGCCGTGATGGTGGCTCTCATTCGCGGCTTGAGCCGCAGCCGGAAGAAGACGATCGGCAACTTCTGGGCCGACCTCATCCGCACGACGTTGCGGATCCTCGTACCGATCGCCTTCGTCGCGGCCATCGTGCTCGCGAGCCAGGGCGTCATCCAGAACTTCCACGCGTCGACCACGGTCACGACGGTCGCGGGCGGGACCCAGACGATTCCGGGTGGACCGGTCGCGAGTCAGCTCGCGATCAAGCAGCTCGGAACCAACGGCGGCGGTTTCTTCAACACCAACTCCGCGCACCCGTTCGAGAACCCGAACGGCTTCACGGGCATGATCGAGATGTGGTTCCTGATCCTGATCCCGTTCGCGGCGACGTTTGCGCTCGGCGTCCTTGTCAAGAACAAACGATTCGGTTGGGTCATCTTCGGAACGATGTTCTTCTTGATGGTGCTCGCCATCGGCGTCGCGGTCGGTTTCGAATCGCACGGGAACGTTCAGTTGAACAAGGCCGGTGTGACGCAACAGGTCACGAGCGCGCAACCCGGCGGCAACATGGAAGGCAAGGAGGTCCGCTTCGGCCCGTCCGCCTCCGGCGAATGGGCCGCGGCGACAACAGGTTCATCGAACGGTTCGGTGAACTCGTTCCACGACAGCTTCACGCCGCTCGGCGGACTCGTGCCGCTCACGAACCTCTTCCTGGGTGAAGTGACTCCCGGAGGCGTCGGTGTCGGTCTCACCGGCATGCTCGTCCTCGCGATCCTCACGGTGTTCATCGCCGGCTTGATGGTCGGGCGAACGCCCGAGTTCCTCGGCAAGAAGATCCAGGGCGCGGAGATGAAGATGGTGGTGTTGCACATCCTGTTCGCACCGCTTGTCATCCTCGGCTTCTCCGCCGCGTCAGTCGTCGTGCAGTCGGCGGTGCATTCGATCTTCAACTCGGGGCCACACGGCCTTTCCGAGGTCGTGTACGCGTTCGCATCGTCGGCCGGCAACAACGGCTCGGCGTTCGCGGGCTTCGGGTCGAACACCAATTGGTACAACACGACGATGGGCATCACGATGCTCGTCGGGCGCTTCTTCCTCATCATCCCGATGCTCGCGATCGCCGGTTCGCTCGTTCGCAAGCAACCGACACCGGCCAACCTCGGCACGTTCCCGACCGACACGCCGCTGTTCGGCGGGTTGCTCACCGCGATCGTCGTGATCGTCGCGGGTCTCACATTCTTCCCCGTATTGGCGCTCGGCCCCATCGTCGAGCACCTCGTCGGCCACTTCTAAGGAGCAGGTGACGTGTCTGTGTCAGATGTTCCCTCCGGTCTGAAGACCCTCGAGCCTCACGGGCCCGAGACCAATCCGCAGCACTCGAAGCGTCGCGGCCGCGCCATGTTCGAACCCGCGATCGTCCGGCGCGCGATCGTCGACAGCTTCGTGAAGCTCGACCCGCGCCTCCAGGCCAAGAACCCGGTGATGTTCATCGTCGAGGTCGGGAGCGTCCTGACGACGTTCTTGTTCTTCCGCGACCTGAATCGCGTCGGAGCAGCCACCGATTGGTTCGGGGGCCTCGTCGCGGCGTTCCTGTGGTTCACGGTGCTGTTCGCGAACTTCGCCGAGGCCATGGCCGAAGGCCGAGGTAAGGCGCAAGCCGAGACGTTGCGCAAGACGCGCGCGGAGACCGTGGCCTATGTCCGCCAGCCCGACGGCAGCCTCGTGGAAACCCGGTCGAGCGATTTGCAGGTCGGTGATCTGTGCGTCGTGCGGCCGGGTCAGGTCATTCCCGGTGACGGCGACGTCGTCGAGGGCATCGCCTCGGTCGACGAGTCAGCGATCACCGGCGAATCCGCGCCGGTCATACGCGAGTCGGGCGGTGACCGTTCGGCGGTCACCGGTGGGACCCGCGTGCTGTCGGACGAGATCGTCGTGAAGATCACGTCCAAGCCGGGCGAGACGTTCCTCGACCGGATGATCGCGCTCGTCGAGGGCGCCGAACGCCAGAAGACACCGAACGAGATCGCGCTCAACATCCTGCTCGCCGGCCTCACGATCATCTTCATGCTGGCGGTCGTTACGCTCCAGCCGTTCGCGATCTACTCCACCGCGCCGCAGTCGATCATCGTGCTCGTCGGGTTGCTCGTGTGTCTGATCCCCACCACGATCGGGGCGTTGTTGTCCGCGATCGGCATCGCCGGCATGGACCGGTTGGTTCAACACAACGTGTTGGCAATGAGCGGCCGGGCGGTCGAGGCCGCGGGCGACGTCTCGACGCTGCTGCTGGACAAGACCGGAACGATCACCATCGGCAACCGCGAAGCCACGGAGTTCCTACCCGTCCCGGGCGTCGAGGAGCGCGACCTGGCCGAGGCCGCGCAGCTCTCGAGCCTCGCCGACGAGACTCCCGAGGGCCGCAGCATCGTGGTGCTCGCAAGAGATCGTTTCGACCTGCGCGAGCGCGACTACCTGGATGCGACCCTGGTGCCCTTCACGGCCCAGACCCGCATGTCGGGTATCGACATCGAAGGTCGCGTCGTGCGCAAGGGCGCGGCCGACGCTGTGCAGCGTTGGGTTGTCGAGGAAGGCGGTGTCGTTCCCGACACGCTCGAGCCGATCGTCGAACGCATCGCCCGTGGCGGCGGCACGCCACTCGTCGTCGCGGATGGAACGCGTGTCCTCGGTGTGATCCACCTCAAGGACATCGTCAAGCAAGGAATCGCGGACAGGTTCGAAGAGCTGCGCCGGATGGGCATCCGGACCGTGATGATCACGGGCGACAACCCGTTGACCGCGGCTGCTATTGCCAAAGAAGCCGGCGTCGACGACTTCCTCGCCGAAGCGACTCCCGAAGACAAGATGGCCTACATCAGGAAGGAGCAGCGGGGCGGGTTCCTCGTCGCGATGACCGGCGACGGAACGAACGACGCCCCCGCGCTCGCGCAGGCCGATGTCGGCGTCGCCATGAACACGGGTACGCAGGCCGCGAAAGAGGCCGGCAACATGGTCGACCTCGACTCCAATCCCACGAAGCTCATCGAAGTCGTCGAGATCGGTAAGCAGCTGCTCATCACCCGCGGCTCGCTGACCACGTTCTCGATCGCCAATGACGTCGCGAAGTACTTCGCGATCATCCCCGCGATGTTCATGGGGGTGTTCCCGGCCTTGAAGACGTTGAACGTCATGCACCTCAGCAACCCGCACACCGCGATCCTGAGTGCCGTGATCTTCAACGCCGTCATCATCGTTCTGCTCATCCCGCTCGCGCTACGCGGCGTGAAGTTCCGAGCGATGTCGGCCAGTGCCATCCTTCGCCGCAACATCTTCATCTACGGCGTGGGTGGAATTATCGCCCCCTTCATCGGGATCAAGCTCATCGACATCGTTCTCACTGCGCTCGGAGTGCACTGATGATTCGCCGCCAGCTCATCACCGCCGTAATCGTCGTGGTCGTCATGACCGTGACGCTCGGATTCGTCTATCCCCTCGTTGTGACGGCAATCTCCCAGGTTGCATTCCACAGCAAGGCCAACGGTTCGCTCGTGAAGGTCAACGGCAAGGACGTGGGCTCGTCGCTGCTCGGGCAGAACTTCACGGACAAGGATGGCAACCCGTTGCCCAAGTATTTTCAGCCTCGGCCTTCAGCCGCGGGCGCTGACGGCTACGACGCGAGCTCGAGCAGCGCCTCCAATCTCGGGCCGTCCAACCCGAACCTCATTGGCAACATCCCCGGCGTCAGCATCACGGACAAGACCAACATCTACGCGACGCCGAGCGACCCGTACTGCGTTCCCGTGCAGGCGACCGACAAGGACGACAACCCGATCACCGACAAGTCGGGTAACCCCGTCTACGAGAAGAACAAGGACGGTACCTACGTCTGCGACCCCAGCACGGTGCCGCAGCGGGCGATCGCGTATCGGCAGCTGAACGGGCTCGCCTCGAACGCCAAGGTCCCCGTCGACGCCGTCACCGCATCCGGCTCGGGTCTCGACCCGGACATCTCGATTGCGAATGCCGATCTGCAAGCTCAACGCGTCGCAACCGCCCGCAACCTCCCGCTCGCGACTGTCATGGCACAGATCAAAAAGCACACCGCGGGTCGTAATCTCGGGTTCCTCGGCGAGAAAGCGGTGAACGTCCTGGAACTCAACCTTGGGCTCGACAAGCTCGGGAGTTGAAAAGGGTCAGGTATCGATTCCGATGACGAACACCGTCCTCATCGTCGATCCCAACCGGATGGCTCGGCGCGCGACGAACTCGGCAATGCGATACGGCGGGTTCGAAACCGAAACGTGTGCGACTGCGCACGATGCGCGCGGATGGCTGCGGCGACGCGGCCCTGCCGCGCTGCTGATCGTCGATCCCGATCATGAACCGGACGCAGCTCACACAATCGCACAGCTCCGCGCCGTCACCACCGCGCCGATCATCGTCTTGTCGGCGCACGACGACGGGACGCACAAGGTTCTCGTGCTCGACGCCGGTGCCGACGACTACATGACGCGTCCGTTCGACCCGGAAGAGCTCCTCGCTCGGGTGCGTGCGGTGATCCGTCGGGTCGTGCAGCACGTGGACGAACCGCCGATCATCACCGCCGATTTCACCATCCACTTACGAGACCGCCGCCTCATGCGGGCAGACGGAGTCGAGCCGACGCTTTCACCCACCGAGTGGCGACTTATCGAAGTGCTCGTCGAGCACGCGAATCACCTCGTCACCCGGGAGGAGCTGCTCGCGTCGGTCTGGGGGCCGCAAGCCGTCGACAAGACGCAATATCTCCGGGTGCACATGGCCAGTATTCGTCACAAGGTCGAACCCGATCCGCCGCACCCGCGCTACTTCATCACCGTCCCTGGTCTCGGCCTGCGGTTCGACTCCTCCGGCGGCGCGGCGTCGAATTCCGCGCAGACCGGCTGAGACGCCCGAAACCGGGAGCGCGCATCGGCATCGTCGTCGGTGTGGCCGGCTTCGTCGCGCAACGACGGACGGGGACGCGATTGGACCGTCGTCGTTACGATTGCGGGATGACGTCTGACTCGTCGTTCAGCGTGCAGGCTCAAGGTGAGGGCTTCGCTCCGGCGATTGTCGAGGGTCTGGACCCGGCGGACATCTCCGACCCCGCGGCGTCTCGTGCGCTTCGCCGCGCGTTGTGGAGTCATGCGCTGGTCTGCGTTCGCTGCGAACGCCCGCTCGACGAGCGCGAGGCGCGGGCACTGGCGATGGCCTTTGGTGCGGTGAAGGATCCGGTCGGGCGCACCCGCGACGGCGGACCGCTTCGCTACTCCGAGGAGCGTCAGATCGTCGACGCCGGCTTCGTGCTCACCGATGAGCTGCGTGCCGAACTCGGCGACTTGTTGTTCGGTGGCGATGTGCTACGTCCGGGACTGTTCGAAACGTTCCACACGGACGACACCTATACCGAACGTCCGGCGCTGGCCACCGTGCTGTTTGCCCGCGAGCTTCCGTCGTCTGGCGGTGGCGACACGAGCTTCATCGACATGCGCGCCGCGTACGAGCTGCTCGATCAGCCGATGAGAGCGCAGCTCGACGGACTATGGGCCGGGCACTCCTACAACAACCACGGCGTATTCCCGCCACGTGTCTCCGCCGCCGGCCCCTGCGAGGAACTCGTCGACGTCGTACACCCAATCGTGCGAGCCCATCCCGTCACGGGCGAGCCGGCGCTGTATTTCGACCTCGACCGCGCGACCCACATCGAAGGCATGGACGAGACCGCTGGGCGTGCGTTGTTGCAATCGCTCCAGGACCATGCGGAGACGGCGGCGCCCAGGTACGCCCATCGCTGGCGGACCCACGACGTGCTCATCTGGGACAACGCGTCCGTTCAACACAAGGCAAGCGGCGACTTCGCCGTCGGCGAACCGCGCAACTTCTGGCGTTTCATGATCGAAGGCCCGGTCCCGGCCGCGTACGTGCCGGCGAATTGAGGTGCTCGAGTACGGGTGGAACTTCGGACGGTGAGCGAGCAAACGTCCTAACCTGTTCGCTCATGGCCCTCAGCGCGATTGTGCATGTCGACGGATTTCCGCACGACCTCATTCCGGTCCAGCTGACGCTCGACGCGGCAGCCGCGAGAGCCGTGGTGGACGATGGTGGCGCGATCGTTTCGATGCATCCGCACCTGCACAATGGTTGCGCGGTCCACGTCACGTTTGGTGACGGAGCCGAGGCGGTCGGCACTGCTCGCGTCGCCGATGGCCGCCTGACGGCGATCGATGGGTTCATGTACAAACACCCCGGCTGAGCTCATGAAGGGCCCGGCACCGAGCGCGCCGGAAGCGGGGCTGATCCACTCCGGCGTGCCATGCTGCCGGCGTGGATAGCTCGAGTCTGGTCGTCGTCGCGGCCGTATTCCTGGTGTACGCGGTGTCATCCGCCCGCTTGCGAGGCACGTCGATCACCGCACCGATCGTGTTCGTGGGCGCAGGCTTTGTGTTCGGCTCCGAATTGCTCGGTTGGCTGCACCTCGCGCTCGGCCAGCACGCGGTCAGCACGCTCGCAGAGGCGACGCTCGTGGTCGTGCTGTTCACCGATGCTTCGCGAATCGACCTGCGCGCACTGCGCCGCGAGTACGCGTTACCGGCGCGCTTGTTGGGAATCGGGCTGCCCCTGACGATTGTCGCCGGCACCTTGGTGGGCGCGCTGGTCTTGCACGAAGTGACATGGGCCGAAGCCGCGGTGCTCGCGATCGTCCTGGCTCCGACCGACGCCGCGCTCGGACAAGCCGTTGTCACCGACGAGAACCTGCCATCGCGGATACGTCAAGGGTTGAACGTCGAGAGCGGCCTCAACGACGGCTTGTGCGTACCACTCCTCGCGATCGCGCTCGCCGTCGCGCAAGCCGACGCCGGCGACACCACGGCCACTCACGCCACGAAGTTGGTTGTGGAGGCGATTGGCTGGGGCATCGTGGGCGGCGTCGTCGCCGGCGTTGTCGCAGCGTATGCACTGAGGGCGGCCGAGAGTCGCGGCTGGATCGAAGGACGTTGGATCCAAATCGTTCCCGTGATCGCCGCTGTCGGCGCGTTCGGCATCGCCGACGCCCGGGGTGGCAGCGGCTTCATCGCCGCCTTCGTCGGCGGCGCGGTATTCGGCAGCATCTCGCGACAGGATGCGAAGGCCGCCGCGTTCTCCGAGGAGCTCGGCGACGTGCTGAACGGCGTCACACTCATCGTGTTCGGCGCGGCCGTGTTGGGATCACTGTGGTCCCAGATCGGGCTCGTCGAGGTCTTCTACGCCGTGCTGAGTCTGACAGTCGTCCGAATGGTCCCCGTCGCAATCAGCATGCTCGGTAGCCACGCCCGCGCACCCACAGTGTTGTTTCTCGGCTGGTTCGGTCCACGCGGGCTCGCATCGATCGTGTTCGGCGTCGTCGTCGTCGAAGCGTCGGGCCTCCCACACACATCTGAGCTCGTTGTCGCGCTCACCGTCACCGTCGCCCTCAGCGTCCTCGCCCACGGCTTGAGCGCCGCTCCGCTCGCCCGGCGCTACGCCGAGTGGCACAGGAGGTCGGAGGCGCCGATGGAAAGCGCGCCCGCGCCTCATCAACGTTGGCGCCATGCCGCGCACCCATAGCGATCGCGATCGCCGCCCGCCAAGACCACGGCGGCGAAGCCGCGAACCTGTTCTTCCAACTCGTCAGCTCCCGCTACGAACGCGCCAGCGTCATGTCACCAGCAAAAAGCCGTTCGGACGCTGGGGCGAAGTCTTCGGCGACGCCACCGTCGCGTCGCGATGATCGACCGGCTCGCCCACCACGCCGAAGTGCCGTCCTCGCAGAGGACGGCATGGTCCCGGCGTTCGCCTGGTTCTCAGCTTCGCTATTCGGGCGTTCGGTAGACCAGAATGAACGCGGGACCGAACACGTCGACTCCGAAGCCTCGGGAGGCGGACGCTATGGACCGGGTACTGCAAGTGATCCGTGAGCGACGATCCGTGCGGCGCTATACGAGCGATCCGGTCGACGACGCGACCGTCGATCGACTTCTCGAGGCCGCGGTGTGGGCACCGAGCGCAATGAACGCCCAACCGTGGGCGTTCGGCGTCCTTCGTGACCGCTCAGTCCTCGAGCTCTACGCGGAGCGCGCCAAGGCGATCTACCTGACCGACCCGCCCGTCACGGAACTCGCCGACACCCCCGAACCGGTGCTGCGACAACTACGGGAGCTGCTCTCTCAACCCGGCTACGACGTGTTCCACGGCGCGACCACCCTCATCACGATCTATGCGACCGCTCCGGGCGGCGTTCCCGACTGTTACCTGGCCGGCGAAAACCTGATGCTCGCCGCGTCCGCGTTCGGTCTTGGTACATGTCCGATCGGGTTGTCCCTGCCACTCATGAATCAACGTGACGTGAAGCACGAGCTCACAGTGCCCGAGAACCTCGTCGCGGCATTACCCATCGTCGTTGGCCGCCCTGCCGAACGACCGCACGCGACCACGCGGAACCCTCCGCATGTGCTCTACCGGCGCTGACACGAGCGTGAGCTCGCGCCATTGGTGTTGGTAGTTCCACTGACCGGTAGCCGTGCGACACGGCGGCGCACCTCGTGCACCCGGCCGGAGGGCGGCGAGTGGACTGTGATGGCCGTCGGGCGACGGGCTCTCATCAGGTGGGGAGGATGAGACCGTAGTGGCCGTCATAGCGGCGGTAGGCGACTTCGCCGTGTCCGCTCGCGGCATCGACGAAGAACTGGAAGGGTGCGTTGGTTTCGTCGAGGATGGCGAGTGCGTTCTCGAGTGTCGTCGTTGCGGGGTGGGGTCCAAGCTCGAGCGGGATCTCGACGCGTTTGATCGCCTCGGGCGTCTCGGTGCGCTGCATCAGCCCATAGCCGCCGCCGATCCGATATACGACTGCTTCGGTGTCGGACTCGTCGTGGACGAACAAGAAGAAGTCGTGGTCCAGCGTCTCGAGGTCCGAGAGGCCCGCCTCGATCGATTCCGGGTGGAGGGCGAAGGTCTTGCGCCGCACGAGGACGCGGTCCTCAACGGGCCGCGGGAAGAAATTTGGGCGCTCAATAGATCTTCCGTCGTGATGCCAGCTGTCGAGATCACGGCGCCGGAGCACTCGATCCCTCGAGAGCTCGTTCGTCGCCTCGACGCGACGACGCAGCCGCGTGAGGGCGCGGTCGATCGCCTCGGACATCGTCGCCGCGTTTCGGTGGGCGCGCACGTGGGTGCCGTCCAGATCGATTGTCGCCTCGGCGTAGTCGGGGCGTTCCCGGGCCGGGTCGGCACTGTGGTCGAGACGAAGCTCGGCACTCAGCACGGGGACGGGTGCGTCGGCAACGATCGCGACGAGCTTGCCGCGCGCGTATGCAACCATCTCATTGGGGACATCACCGCGCACGACGATCGTCGGGTCGCTTACGTGTTGTTCCATGGGTCGGCTCCTGCGATGGTCAGAGGGAGGCGGAGCTCCCCGGCCTCCGGTGTGTGTCAGCGAGATGGCTCGGTCTCCCAGAGTTCGCGCAGTTCACCTGGGAGGACGGCGGCCACGTCGACTGCTTCGTCGGGTACCAGCCCGCGCAGCGTGGCGATGACGGCTCTGGTGATCTCTTCCGCCTGCCCGGGTTCGATACCGCCTTCGGCGGTGACTGCCGCGACGAGTTGCGGCAGCGTCCGGAGCCGCGGCGGGCGTTGCCCGTGCCTATGCACCGGACCGACGAGCGCGCGAACGTCGGCCGGGAGGTGTGCGAACAGCTGAGCACGTTCGTCTTCGGGGATTCGGTCGGCGAAACCGCACAACACAGCATGTACCTCCTGACGCGGCTGTGGGCCGGCGCCGGCCGCGTGGGCGGCGTCGAGCAGTGCGCGCAGGGCCTCCGACGGGGGTTGCGGCACGGCCGCGCCCTGCGACGGACGCGTGTCTCCCGAAGCGAGACCCGGGTGCAGGTGCGACTCGACACCGGTGACGCCGCTGATCCGCATCACGGCATGCTCGATCGCGCACGCGTCGCGATCGCCCGGAACCTCTCCGTGCAGGATCGCGACGTGCTGGTCGACCATGACGTGCACGCGCGGAACGTCGAGACGCTTTTCGAGAGGGCCGAGGCTCGAACGGACGCGATCGACGAGCACGTCGTCGCTGACATCGGGGTCCGGACGCCGTCCCGCGAGGCGGTACACAACGCCCGGTGCGCTCGCCGCCGCGTAGCGCACGTCGCGGCCGATTCGATCCGCGAGCCCTCGCGCCGCTCGGCCGACGCGGCTGTCCGGCGCGCCTGCCGCAACCATCCCCAATGCACCCGCGGCCAGTCCCGCCGCTTGTACGAGCCGTTTCGTCGTCGTTGCCATGTCGGCTCCTCAGCTCGGTTCCGATCAGCCATCCTCGATGCTGAAGCGCCACGCTGTTGCCTGGCAGTGCCGCACGGCCCGTCACCGTGTGACCAACGACCTGCGCGCGAGCAGCGATCCCCCGCGCGCGGCGAGCGAGCTATGCGCCCGGTGGTGACGACGGTGACCTTCGGCCCTAGCCGGAGCGCGCGCTCGGACCGACGATGGAGTCAGAGCGAGGAGGACATCATGAGAGCGAGCGTGGGTGACCGGATCGTGATCCGGGGACATCGCGTCAGAGACCCGGATCGTGCTTGCGAGGTGCTCGAGGTGCGGGGCGTCGACGGCGGTTCGCCCTACGTCGTCCGCTGGGGTGACGGGGGCCACGAGACACTGTTCTTCCCGGGACCGGATGCCGCGGTGGAGCACCGCGAACACGCGTCGAAATGACGCTCGGTCGAAAGGAGCAAACGTCATGCGAACTATAGAAGCCGTACGCCGGTCGGGAGTCGGCATCGGGCCGGAGCGGACAATCCGCGAGGCGGCGGGCATCATGGAACAAGCTGGAATCGGCGCGATCGCTGTCATCGACGGCGACCATTTGGTCGGGATCGTCACCGACCGCGACCTCGTGCGCCGCGGCCTTGCCCGCGACCTGCCCGCCGACGCGAGGGTCGACGCGGTCATGACCACGCCGGTCGTGACCGTCGATGCCGACGCCGATCTACACGACACGTTCGCCCTCTTCAGAACACACGCGGTTCGCCGACTGGCAATCGTTCGTGCCGGCCAGTTCGTTGGCATGATCACCATCGACGACCTTCTGATCGACCTTGCGGGAGACCTGTCAGATCTCGCCCGGCCCGTGACCGCCGAAGTGATCTTCGGCAGCCACGACTACCCGTCGCCGGTCACGATCAGCACCTAGGCGGCACTGAGAAGATCCCAAAGCGCTCGAGCGGCAGGTGCGGTCTGCGCTCGCTGAGCTCACGAAGACCGCGGTGTTGCTGTCCGAGGCTTTCGCTCGTCAGCGCGTGCGGATCCAAGGCCGCGCAGTCAACGAGTACGACGACCCTGCCCCCCAAGACGATCTCGTCTTCTTCTGCGACAGCGGCGACGGTCTGCCCACCGGGAATGGGTCGTAGGCCTCTGTCACGGCCGCGTCGCGGCGCCCCAGAGTGGGGAGGTGGCGGAGAACGGCTTTTCAGGCCAGCGCGGACCATGGTCGCATCGGTACCGTTCCCGCGCGGCGAGCGTGGTCGTCGTCGCGGCGATGTCGTTCGCCTCGGGCTGCGGAGGCAGTAGCACGCACGAGCCGGCGTCCAGCACCGTTGCAACTACGTCCCCGTCGTCGGGTTCGTCGCCAACCGCCACATCTGCAGGTTCGTCGTCTTCGACAACTTCGACGACGCTGTCGCCGGTCACCTCGACGACGCTGTCGCCGGTCACCTCGACGACGCTTCCCGCTGTGAACTTTCCGATGCTCGGGCCAGGTGCGTCGGGTCCCCTCGTCGTCGCCTTGCAGCGTCGCCTGTCGACGCTGGGTTACTGGCTCGACGACGAGACCGGTGTATTCGACGACGCGACGGAACAAGCCGTTTTCGCGATCCAAAAGACGGCCGGCCTGGCCCGCGACGGCGTCGTCGGCCCCGCAACCGAGTCGGCGTTGATCCGCGGAGTGCAGCCGCGCCCGCGCAGCAGTTCGGGACACGTCGTCGAGGTCGATCTCACGGACGACCTGTTGCTGATCGTGACCGACGGGCACCTCGACGCGACGCTCAACACCTCCACCGGAGGTGGCTATGCCTACCGAAGCCGGGGGCAGCACGCGATCGCGGACACACCAGAAGGGCGGTTCCGTATCTACCGCCAGGTCGACGGTCTCGTCGTGAATTCGCTGGGCGAGCTGTGGCGACCGAAGTTCTTCGACGACGGCTTTGCCATCCACGGCGACTCGTACGTGCCGCCGCGTCCTGTCTCACATGGCTGTGTACGGGTCAGCAATGAAGCCATCGACTGGATCTGGGCACGCGACGTGATGCCGCTCGGCACGCCGGTCTGGGTCTACTGAGATGCAGGCTTCGCGCGTGTCCAGCGCTCGAGTCCGAGTTCTGTGAATGGCGAGATGCCCGACCGCGCCCGCGCCGAATCGTCGTGAGCGATACTCGATCAGAGTCGTCGGCTGCACCGACATCCCGCTGAGTACCCTGCCGCGACTTCTCGCCCGGGTGTCGCATGTTCGGTCGTCGGAGCGACGATCGACGAGTCGGTCACTGGTGCAGTCCGGGGGCACCGCTGACGACTGCGTGATCGTCACGCCCCATTCGGGTCCGTTCTTCTTGGCGGTGTTTCTCACAAGACCATTCTGGTGGAGCTGATGGGTCGGTATTCCAACCCCGACATCGTCTCCGTTCTGGAGCGCGTTCTCGCTGGTCGTGGTGGTGATCAACCGTCCCGTCGAACCGTCCGATCGCTCCGTCAGAGGCAACGCAGATTGACGGCTGAAGAGGTTTCGGAGGTGCTCCAGCGGTATCAGGCGGGGGAGACCGCCAACGCGCTCGCGACAGCATTCAAGGTTCACCGCACCACGATCATGCGACACCTGAAGGTTGCCGCTGTGTCGACCCGGTACCGAATCCTGTCCGATGGTGACGTGGCCGAGGCCCGTCGGATGTATGAGCAGGGTTGGTCGCTTGCGCGGCTCGGAGAGCACTTCGGGGTTGCCAGCCGGACGATCCTGAACGTGTTCGAACGGGCCGGAGTGTCCACGAGACCCGTTGGCACGAATCAGTGGTCGGGCCTCCCCCGCAGCTGATCGTCCGTCGAAGGTGGGTGTTCACGCGACGCCGATATTCGTACCGAGAAGGTGACTAGTTCACGGGAGTTCCTGCCCGTCGAGGATCGTCGGCGTGCGGCTGAACAAATGTCCGAGCCAACTCTCCAGTTGGCCAACGCCTCTACCTATGACCGCTCGAATGACAACGATCCCGCCAACACGATGCGGGCTTGCCGCAGCGCCTTCTCGGCATTGTTGTCCTCCCGTGAACCTCGAGCCGAAGACCAACGTGCATCCGGAAATCCTGCTGTGTCGGTCAATAGCCCGATCTACTTGTCTTGGGTATTCTTCGTCACGGACGGGGAACTTGATCTCGAGTGGCTGCCACCATAAGTCGCTGTCCGGCGTGCCCCAGAAAAGCGAGGACCGACTTGCCTGAGTCAGCCGAAGAGAAGGCGGCCGAGAGGAGTGCACGTGCGCAAGCGAATCGGAGTTACCTCGAACTCGCGCGCCGAAGCTTGACTGAGGAATCAGCTCGCCACGAGGTTACCGAAGGGGGCGTCACAAGGCGGCTGCTGGTGACGCGTCGTGGCGTCGGCCCGATCGCAACGCCGTTCGCGGGCGAGTTCTTCATGTTCGATTTCGAGGTGGACGACCAATGGCGAAAATACAGCGTTTTATTCAAAGGTGAAATCGACCAACACCTTCGGCCAAAACACGAGCCCGAACTACCCCTCCTCCTACGCATCGACTCAGGATGCGAAACCGGTCAAGTGTTTCACGACACGTCTTGCGAGTGCGGCGCCCAGATGCACCGCGCACTGGAGTTGATCAACGAAAGTGGACAGGGGCTGCTTATATCGATCCCCAGACAAGACGGACGTGGCATGGGTCTTCCATTCAAACTCGCCACTCTCACTGTTCAAACTGAGATGGGGCTCGACACCGTAAGAGCAGCAGCGCTCCTTGATCCGCAAGGCGAGCGTGACAAGCGCACGTACTCAGGAGCTATTGCCGTCCTGATGTTCCTTGGATTCTCGCCGCCGCTCGAGATTCTTCTGCTGACAAACAACGAGTTAAAGCACGCCATATTTCCCGAAAACGGATACGATGCGACTCTAAATCCGTTTTCTACCTCAGTAACATCCGAGGTTCGTTTGCATCTTGAGGCCAAGAAACGAGACCTTGGGCACCATATCGATCTCTACGATAGCGAAACGGACGCGAACCAGGACGCACACAACCATAACGAAGGACGCGAAAATGAGTAACACACTCACCTTAGCGATAATCATCGGCGTCGCGACAGCCTTTCTGACAATCACCCGATATCTTACTCTCGGCCGAGCCACTACAAGGTTTGAAGCTCGGATGAGCGAGCTCAAACACGACATTGAATCACAATGGGATCTCAAGAGCTCGACCCGCATGTTGGGTCTCACCGATGTCGCCAACTCCATTCGCGATTTCGACTATGGCGAGCATTTCCGCCACGCTAAAGAGCTCACACTTCTGATGAACGACGGGAGTCGATGGTTCGACACGAACAGAGAGTGGATGATCGCTCGTCAACGAGAATGCGACGGTTGTGAGACACAAGTCATTCTAGTGCACCCAAAATCTGAGTACGTGGACATATTGGCACGAAAGAGTCAAGTGTCGTCAGACGAGATGCGCCACAAAATCTTGGCCAATGTTCGACGCATGCGGCGAGAGCTTGATCCGTCGGTCACGATAATCGGCCATTTTCTCTACAGCTCATATTCTCTTGTTATCTCCGAAGACCTAGCGGTATATGTACCGTATCTGACATCAAGGACGCGCGGGGACGTTCCCGCGCTCGTATTCCGACGCGACGCACAAGGGTTCTTCGACGTATTATCGCGAGATCTCGAAGCGCTGCGTGTCGATTGCCGACCAATATTCGAGTCTGAGGCCGCGTTCGAGAGTAGTGACGATGACTCAATGCAGTCACGCGATTTCGTTTGGAGTCTCAAAGGAACAGAACGAGGAGTTCTTCCCTAGCGGTGTGGCATTCCTTCACCGACTTGGTGCGACGGCAGTTCGCGCATAGCGCAGCGAACTGGATTTCGCTCTACCGGTTCGCGATGGGAGCTTGCATCGTAGTCATCGCAGCGACGTACAGCGGACGCGCCGGAGCCGCCGTTGCCGTGCTGCTCGCAACGGGATTCCTGTGTTCCATCACATTGGATGCCGTCGATGGTTGGGTGGCGCGCAGACAAGGCAAGAGTTCGTATTTCGGCAGCTTTGTTGATGTCTTCTTCGACCGTTCTACGGAATACGCGTGCTGGCTTGTTCTTGCCTCGGAATCGCACGCATGGCTGATATGCGTGATTGTAATCATGGTTCGAGATGTACTCGTTGATGGGACAAAATTCGCGTCTGCATTGGCCGGTCACAGCTTGGAAATCGGGGTCAAGGTGCCGGCTGGATGGCGCCACACAGTTGTAGCTTCTCGCTGGAGCAAAGGGAGCTACAACGCCATCAAGGCATGCGCCATCGGAGCGGCAATTGTCGCCGTAGCAAGTGGTGGCGCTAAGACGCTCGCGACAGTGCTGCTAGGCGCGCTGGCGATTCATTCTCTAGTGCGCGGCGTTGCGTCCATATCGGAGCTTCCGACCACGATCAGAGGTGGCCGGGTCGGCGAACCCCATGAACTCACAGCTGGGTTTGCGATTCAATTCTTGGTTGGTGTCGGCGTGCTGTCGACAATCCTTATGCGGTCCTGAGATGGTTCAGGTTTGTTGCTGTAACACGTTCTTACGCTCGGTAGCTAAGCACGACCGCTGAATGGTCAGACGCCGAGGAAGGAATGAGTCGAAGGACGAATCTACCGTCTGTTTGCTCGTTCGACACGACATAGTCGAGACGCGCGGAAATGATGCGGCTTCGTGCCCGCCATCGCCACGTGGCGCCAAGCTTTGGACCTAGGACGAAGGCGTGGCGTGCGAGATAGAAAAGCCAAGGGTGCAGTCCGAAAGAGTTGAGGTCGCCTCCGGCGAACGTTATTGGACCGTCGTTGAGCCATCGTAGGAAACGCTTCATTGAGCGGAAGCGTGCGAACTCGAACTGAGCGCGAGGCATTAGCCAGTGGGTATTCCCTATACGAATGCCATCGTTCCTTCGCCCAGCCGCTTGTACGAGCGTTCTTGTGCCATGACTGCCGCCCAACGCCGCGGTTGGAAGGATTGTCCAGTCGGCACCTCGGACCGCAATAAGAAGCCCGAATCTGGTTCCGTCGCCACGTACGCGCATCGTGTCGAAGCGCGTTACGTACCCGCGTTCTCTCAACAACTCGAGGAGGCGATCAGACTGCGTCTCTCTTGTGAGGCATTCTTGAAGACATAGAACGTCCGGCGAGTAGTCAGTAAGCAACAGTTTAAGTTCGAAGAGAAGCGCGTTCAGTCTCTGATCGCTCGTGAAGTTCTCAAACCATAAGTTCCACCACACCGCGACGAAGTTTGCTTGCCACATAATGTCATTGTAACGCATATTCTACTTTGTGCGTAGAGATAGACTATTAAGTGAGTTGAGCCGAGATCGCGCCCTTTGCTTGGCATCAGGCGGCAGTGAACCGTTGCCGTTGACAGAAGAGGAGTTCGGTCCGAGCTTGGACCGCGTCGCCTGGGCAACCGATGCGGTGTGGATGTGTGGTCGTCAGGACCACGCCGGAGCAACGGCGCCTGATGGCATCGTTCGGATTGCCCGCAACAGCGGGCTGGCAGAGGCGGGACCATGAGCTGATCGAAAGCCACAAGATCGGTACCGTGTTCGTGCATGCTGGAGCGCGCGTGCCTGCTCTCATGTGTTACCGCGTCGCCGAACGCATCGACGGAACGCCCAACACAACGTTTCGCGACGCGCTCGACCTGGACGGCAGGCGGGTCACGGAATACGGGCCGATCGAAGGTCGTAACTTCACAGCTCATCTATTAGTGGTGACGACGCCGCCCCATGACGCCCGTTGGGCAGGATTCCTTCGCTCGGGCTTTGGCGACAATCTCCAACTCCCACGGGCGAGTTCGCCGGCCGCGCTGCTGGTGATCGAAGCGCGACGGCGCCGGCGACGACACACGTTCGCGCTGCCGTTCGGAGTCGCGGGACGGTTCCTTCTGGCTGCAAATGGTTATGAGCGCACTTATGGCCTACGGGCTGCGCTGAACCTCATCTATCGGCGAGGGTCGACGGCCGTCGATCCGGATCGGCTCCGATCTATCGACAGCAAACGGCGCGGGCCGACCACCGTGCGATCACGAATGCAAGCGAGTGAGGCCGCGGCGTTCGAGGTTTTCAACGTCAATCAGCTGCGCGACGTTGTCAGTGCCGCGACGGGCATTCCAGTGGACCAGGAGAGATGGGGTCGACGCGTCAGCGGCGGCGACGCACTGCACGTCGACGTCGATATCTCCTTCGACGAGCTTGGCGATTTCTGCCTGCGCGTCGAGGACGCACACGCTCGGGACGATTACAAGGACAACTTCGACTGGATCGACTACGTCCACCCGGTCACCGAACCGTCCCTCCGGGAGCGGCTGGAGCGGGCCGTGCTGGAGCGGTTGGACAACGACGGTGAAGGCCTTGAGCTCGCGCCCCCCGAGATCGTCGACTGGGACCGGGTGAGCTCGTTCCACTACCACTACGACCGACCACAAGGCCGCGCCCGAAGCCCGGTCACACACCCCGACATGCGACTCGCCGAATACCTCCGCGGTCTGCGTCATCATCACCCCGACGAAAGGCTCACCGTCGCACACCTCCGAACTCGCCGCATCCAAGCCGTCGATGGCGGCGGAGACGCGGTGCACAACTGGTCCGTCTGGCGTTGCATCGTCGGCGAACTCACCCTGGAGAGCGGCACCTACATCCTCGATGAGGGCGAGTTCTTCACCGTCCGCGCCGACTACCTCACCGATCTCGACACCTACATCGACGGAATCCCCGAATCACTTCTCGCGCTTCCAGCCACGACTCCGACGACACACGAGCGCCACTACAACGAAGGTGTCGCAACCAACTCAGCCGACTTCGTCCTGCTCGACCGCAAAACGATCACCGTCGAACACCGAACCACGCCCATCGAAATCTGCGATCTCGTGACCGAACAGCGACATCTCGTCCACGTCAAGCGTCATCTGGGATCGAGCGACCTCAGCCACCTGTTCGCTCAAGGCTTCGTCTCCGCTGAACTTCTCCAGATGAATCCCGCGTTCCGGAGACGCGCGCACGAACAGCTGGTCGCGGCATCGGAGGGGCGATCCGGGTTCGACTTCTTCGACACCGCCGCGCTCAATACGCGCGACTTTCACATCGTCTATGCGATAGCCGCCGACTGGTCCGGCCGAAGCATGGCCCAGGCACTGCCGTTCTTCAGCAAGGTGAACCTCCGGAACGTCGCAGAAGAACTACGCGGCAGGGGCTATCAGGTCGAAACCCACCGCATCGATGCCACCTGAACTGGGTCGGCGGACAACTACCGATCGGTACGCCCCGAGAATCGAGCGGTCCGTTGGCGCGAGGAGTCGGTTGTCGAGCCAAGTGGTCGCACCGTGGGTTCTAGTAGGACGCCCAGGGTGTCTCCGGAGTGGAGGCGATGGGGATCGAACCCACTACCTCTTGCATGCCATGCAAGCGCTCTACCAACTGAGCTACGCCCCCGTGGGTCGATCACGATATCAGCCGGGTAGGCGCCTTCTCGGCCGGTAGCCTCGCAGTCATGGCCGAGGATGCGCCGCCGCAGAGATACACAGCCGCACTCGCCAACCAGATCGAGCGCAAGTGGCAGGATCGTTGGGACGAGCTGCAGGCGTTCGCGACACCCAACCGCAGCGGCTTGTTGAGCGAAGACCCTTACAACGTCGCCGGCCGTCCTCACATGTTCGTGCTCGACATGTTCCCGTATCCGAGCGGCGTCGGTCTGCACGTCGGTCACCCGCTCGGGTACATCGCCACCGACGTCTACGCGCGGTTCCAGCGCATGAACGGCTACAACGTCTTGCACGCGATGGGCTACGACGCGTTCGGGCTGCCGGCCGAGCAGTACGCGGTCCAGACCGGAACCCATCCCCGCGACACCACCGAGCAGAACATCGCGACGATGCGCCGCCAGTTGCGTGCCCTCGGCCTCGGTCACGACCCGCGCCGCGGCCCGGCGACGACCGACGTGTCCTACTACCGCTGGACGCAATGGATCTTCTTGCAGATCTACAACTCGTGGTACGACGAGGAAGCGGGGCGCGCCCGCCCGATCGCCACGCTCGTGCAGGAATTGCGCGCCGGACGGTTCGCGGCTCCCGGCGACGTTCCGTTCGACGATCTCGATCCGGTCGAGCAGCGTCGGCTCGTCGACTCGTACCGCTTGGCGTACGAGGCCTACGCGCCGGTGAACTGGTGTCCGGGTCTCGGCACTGTGCTCGCCAACGAAGAGGTCACCGCCGACGGTCGCAGTGACCGGGGCAACTTCCCGGTGTACCGGCGCCCGTTGAAGCAGTGGATGTTGCGCATCACCGCGTATGCCGATCGGTTGCTCGACGATCTCGACGCGCTCGATTGGAGCGAGTCGATCAAGCTCATGCAGCGCAACTGGATCGGACGCTCGACGGGCGCCTCCGTACGATTCCCCGTCGCCGGTCACGAACACCTCGACATCGAGGTGTTCACCACGCGTCCCGATACGTTGTTCGGCGCCACGTACATGGTGCTTGCTCCGGAGCACCCGCTCGTCGACACGATTACCGCGAATCAGTGGCCGGCCGACGACCTGGGGAACGACTTCGCGAGTAACCCGCTGGATGCGTGGAAGGGTCTGTTCGGTGCAACCGAAACGCCGCCCGAGGCGGTGCACCGGTACCGCGAGTTCGCGGCGGCGAAGACCGATCTCGAGCGGCAAGCCGAGACCAAGGAGAAGACCGGCGTCTTCATCGGTTCCTTCGCGATCAACCCCACGAACAACGAGCGCATTCCGATCTTCATCGCCGATTACGTGCTGATGGGATACGGCACCGGCGCGATCATGGCTGTTCCCGCGCACGACGAACGCGACTTCGAGTTCGCGCGCGAGTTCGAGCTTCCGATTGTTCCCGTGATCCGGCCCGACGATGAATGGCTGGCGGAGCGCGGCGCCGATCCCGATGACGCTTCCACCTGGCCCGAAGCGTTCGTCGGCGACGGCGTCGCCCAGAACTCGGCGAACTCGGAGGTGTCGCTCGACGGCCGGCGCGTCGACGAGGCGAAGCGCGTGATCTCGGAGTGGCTGGAGCGGTCGGACCGCGGTCGCCCGACCGTCACCTACAAACTCCGCGACTGGTTGTTCAGCCGCCAGCGGTACTGGGGCGAGCCGTTCCCGATCGTGTACGACGACCACGGTCCGATCGCGTTGCCCGAGGAGCTGTTGCCGGTGGTATTGCCCGAAGTCACCGACTTCGAGCCGATCACGTCGGACGACCCCGACGCCCTGCCCGAGTCCCCGCTCGCGCGCGCGGCCGACTGGGTCGAGGTAGAGCTCGACCTGCCCGGTCCCGCGTGGGCGGGCTACGGCGAGGGACCCCGCCCGTATCTGCGCGAGACCAACACCATGCCGCAGTGGGCGGGGTCGTGTTGGTACTACCTGCGCTATCTCGATCCCACCAACGAGGAGGCACTCGTCGACCCGCTCGTCGAGCGCGAGTGGGCGGAAGGTACGCGCATGGACGGCACGCCGAAGATCGGCCTCGTCGACCTCTACGTCGGCGGTGTCGAGCACGCGGTGCTGCACTTGTTGTACGCGCGCTTCTGGCACAAGGTGTTGTTCGACCTCGGCTACGTGTCGACGGTCGAGCCATTCCAGCGCCTCGTCAACCAGGGCTACATCCTCGCGGCGGCGTATGTCGACGAGCGGGGCACCTACGTGGATGCCGACCGCGTCGAGGAACGCGGCGGCGAGTTCTTCTTCGAGGGAAAGCCGGTCACCCGCGAGCACGGGAAAATGGGCAAGAGCTTGCGCAACGCGATCGCCCCGGACGACATCTATCGCGACTACGGCGCCGACACACTCCGGCTCTACGAGATGTTCATGGGGCCGCTCGAGAAGGAGCGCCCCTGGAGCACCGCCGACATCGTTGGCGTGCACCGTTTCCTGCAACGGCTCTGGCGCAATTTCGTCGACGAGGAGACCGGCGAGCTGCGCGTCACCGACCTGCCCGCCGACGACGACACGAGGCGACTGCTGAACCGCACGATCGACGCCGTCGGCACCGACATGGCGGCTCTGAGCTTCAACACCGCGATCGCGCGGCTGTTCGAGTTGAACAATGCTCTCACCGGCCTCGGTCAGAGCGGTGGGGGATTGCCGCGCGAAGTCGCCGTCCCGCTGACACTGATGGTCGCCCCGCTCGCACCGCACATCGCCGAGGAGCTGTGGGCGCGTCTCGGTCATGACGGCACGATCACCTACGAGCCCTTCCCCGAGCCGGATCCGCAATGGCTGGTCGACGACCGTGTCGAGGTGCCGGTGCAGATCAACGGCAAGGTGCGGGCGCGTGTCGAGGTCGCCGTCGGCGCCGACGCCGCCGCGCACGAGGCCGCGGCGCGGGCCGAACCGCGGATTGCCGAGATGCTCGAGGGCGCGACGGTCGAGAACCTGAAGATCGTGACGGGCAAGATCGTCAACTTCGTCATCGCGTAGCGCGCTTCTCGGTGGCGCACCCGCGCGGTAGCGTGCGTTGACTTCTCCCCGAGCTTCCTCCGCAGGCCCGCGCGCGCCCGGAGGTCGTCGGCTTGGCAGAAGATGAGCTACCGCCGCGGCCGCCGTCGCCGCACGCCGAGTTCGCCACGCGTTGGAACGAGTGGCGCGGCGACCGCCGCATCGCGGCCGCGTTGCTCGCGTGCGTTTCGGTTGCGGCGGCATTCGCATGGTTCCACAGCCGGAGCGCCTCGGCGCCGGCGTCGCCGCCGAGCGCGGCGCCGGCCGGCCCGGCCCCGACGTTGGAAACCGCCACGACCACCACGATTCGCGCGCCGGAGATCGTCGTCGACGTCGTCGGGGCCGTTCGGCGCGGCGGCATCGCGCGCCTACGCGCCGGCGCTCGGGTCGTCGATGCGATCGCGGCGGCCGGCGGGCCGCTGGCCGATGCGGATCTCGTGCGGCTGAATCTCGCGGCGCCGCTCACCGACGGCGCCCGGATCGCCGTACCCCGTATCGGTGCCCCGGCACCAAGCGTCGACCCCACCGCGGTCAGTGGCGCGTCCGGCGACGGGACCGACGACGCGCCATCGCCGAGCGCGCCGGTAAACCTCAATACCGCGACGGTCGAGCAACTCGACGCACTGCCCGGAATCGGACCCGCCACCGCGGCCGCGATCATTCAGGACCGCGAGGCACACGGGCCGTTCCGGTCCGTGAACGACCTCGGTCGTGTGCGCGGCATCGGTGACGCGAAGCTCGCGCAGTTACACGACCTCGTGGCGGTGTGACGTGGAACTCGGGCCGGTTGTAGCGGTCGTCGCGGTCGTGATCGGAATCCTCGCGGGGGAGCGCGCCGGAGCAGCCGGCGCGAGCACCGCGCTCGTCGTCGGCGCAGCCGCCCTCGGCGCGGCATGGTTCACCCACCCGCCGGCGCGCAGCATGATCACTGCACTCGCGTGCGCCCTGCTCGCGTTCGCGTCGATCGGGCGCGCGATGCACGGCCAGTCGAGCTCCGCACTCACTGCGGCGATCGATCAACGCGCCCCGGCGACCCTGCACGGCGTCGCGACGGGAGATCCGAGCGGACCGGCGTACGCGACCGATCTGCTCGTGCGAGTCGACACCGGACGAGGTTCGCATCGCACATTGCTGGCCCGGGCGAGCGGCGACGACGGTGTCGCACTGCGAGTCGTGGAGGCTGGCGATCGCGTCGTGTTGCGCGGACGCCTCGCGCCGCTCGGTCCCGGCGCGGCCGACGATCGCGCCCGTTGGCGGCACGCGGTGGGCCGCCTCGACGAGGCGGAGATCGTGGGGCTCTCGGCTCCTCGGGGGCTCGTCGGCATCGCGGACTCCATTCGCGCCGTGATCGTCCGCGGAACGCGTCCGCTCGATCCGGTTCCCCGGGCGCTCGTCGCCGGCTTCCTGCTCGGCGACACCAGAGGTGTCCCACCGCAAGTGATCGACGACTTCCGCGATTCGGGGCTCTCGCACCTGCTCGCCGTCTCCGGCGAGAACGTCGCATTCGTGCTGGCGCTGGCTGCGCCCCTGTTGCGCAGGATGCGCCTCGGCGCCCGCACCGTGCTGGCGCTCGCGATCGTCCTGGTATTCGCGGCGATGACCAGGTTCGAGCCGTCGGTGCTACGCGCGTCGGCGATGGCCGCGATCGCATTGCTCGCGACGCTGAGCGGCCGGCCCGCGTCCGGCGTGCGGGTGCTCGCTTACGCGGTGGTCATCCTGCTCCTCGCCGATCCGTTCCTGTTGCATTCGGTCGCGTTCGTGTTGTCCTGCGGCGCGAGCGCGGGCATCGCGTGTCTCTCGCAGCCGATCGCGGCGCGCCTGCGAGGCCCGCGCTTCGTTCGCGAGCCGCTCGCAGTCTCGATCGCCGCGCAGATCGGTGTCATCCCGGTACTGCTGTGCGTCTTCGGCACGTTTCCGCTGATCACCCCGGCGACGAATCTCGTTGCCGCACCCGCGGCCGAGGCGCTCGGCGTGTACGGCTTCTTCGCGTCGGCGGTCGCCGGCGTCGTGCCGGCGCTCGGCCCGCTGGCTCAACAACCGACGGCTCTCCTGGTCGGCTGGATTACCACCATCGCGCATCTGGGTGCGGCGGTTCCCTTCGCGATCGACGGCCGCGGCGCCGTCGGTCTCGTCGCCGTCGCGGCCGCGGGTGCGTCGGTAGCCTGCCTGCGTGCCCGTCGAGCCGTTTCCGACACTCCGGCTCGGTGACCGAGTCATCGACGTGCGCGGGCGAGTTGTCGTGATGGGCATCCTGAACCGCACCCCCGACTCCTTCTACGACCGCGGCGCGACCTGGGACTTCGACGCGTTCGTCCGGCGAGCCGAGCAACTGGTTGCCGAGGGCGCCGACCTCCTCGACGTCGGCGGCGTGAAGGCCGGCCCGGGGCCCGAGGTCGACGAGAGCGAGGAGCTCGATCGGGTCGTTCCCGCGGTCGATGCCCTGCACGCGCGCTTCGACGTGCCGCTCTCGGTCGACACCTGGCGTGCCTCGGTACTCGACGCGGCGTGCGCGGCCGGCGCGGTCGTGGGCAACGACATTTCCGGCTTTGGCGATCCCGACTACCTGCGCGTCGCCGCCAAACACGACGCGACGGTCGTGGCTACGCACATCCGGCTGCGGCCGCGCGTCCCCGATCCCGAGCCGCACTACGACGACCTCGTGGGCGACGTCGCGAGCTTCTTGCGAGAGCGTGCCGCTCGGGCCGAGTCAGTGGGCCTCGCGCCCGAGCAGATCGTGCTCGACGCCGGTCTCGACCTCGGCAAGTCGCCCGCGCAGAGCGCGGTGCTGCTGCGCGAGAGCGCGAGTCACGCCACGCTCGGCTACCCGCTGCTGCTGTCGGCGTCGAACAAGCGGTTCATCGGCGAGCTGCTCGGCCGCGAGATCGACGACCGCCGACCCGAGTCCCTCGCGGCCGTCGCGTACGGCGTCCTGCAGGGGTGCCGCATCGTGCGGGTGCACGACGTCGCCGGTACGGCGCGGGTCTGTCGCACGATCGAGGCTCTGCTGTGAGCGTCACGCTGGTACAGGGCGCCGATCCGGTACTGCGCGATCGCGAG